>CXWL01006916.1_pt1 | contig 100682 bp, 84 predicted proteins | sample 590931 | NCBI WGS metagenome assembly CXWL01 (sample SAMEA3498368, study PRJEB10139) | groundwater metagenome | biome: water well; material: biofilm material | place: Germany | collected 2015-04-27 | reverse complement strand
CATCAACTTGCCCGCGTGCGCCGTCGAAATGCCCTCACGCTCTGCGATCTGCGGCAGCGTCAGAGAGTCGCCCGGACTCAGATTGGCAAGCTGCACCAGACATCGCAGGCCATATTCCTCTTGTGCCGAAATTTTCATAAACCATTCTCAAACAAAGCTTTTTGCGCGTAGCGTAATTAAATAATCACAAAACATTACTTTTTTGTCAAGAATGAAAGCGAGGTGAAATGCAGGTCGAGGGTTGGCAACGTAGAAAATTAACAGGATAAACAGGATGGACAAGATAGGTCGAATTTGACCCCGCATTTTCTTTCTTAAATCCTGTCTATCCTGTTCATCCTGTGTGATTAAACTCGCCGTCAATTTTTCCCATATTTGCTGCGAATCTTCACGGCACGCTCGATCAGATCTACATTCTCAAGGATCTTGAGCCTTAGGTCGCGATCTAGGGTTGGATTGTCGGCTAGGAATTTGTTGACTATGGCTAGTGCCTGTTCGCTTCGCTGGCCGCCTATAAAGGCTCCGAGCCAGCCGTTGACGAAGAATATCTTTCGATTGCGTTTGTGATTGGGAAGTTCTTGCAGAGCTTTTTGAAGATACGGCAAAGTCAGGTCGCTATGCCTGATCGAGTTCCAGGGGCCAAACGCGGCTTCGATCCAGCTTTCGGAGATATCTTTGTTGTTTGTGAAGTCGTTCCAATACTTTGCCTTGTTCTCCGCCGTCGCGATGCCGGCACGGGCCGCGTAGGCGTAGCGTTTGGCGTCGTCGCTGGTCTCGGATTTTTCAAGCTCGGCTAGCAATTTGAGCGCGTCCGGGTCGCCGAGGATGACGAGACGCTGGACTATGTCAAAGCGGTCTTTGGTGCGGAGCGGCATGTCGAACCGCAGGCTGCCAGCCTGCGTGAGCATCTGCTTGAGTACCTCACGTCCCTTCGGCGTGGACGCATTCGCTACGAACGCACGGTGGAACGTGATCCGCTGCCCCGGCGTCGGTGCGTTCTGGAGGCGGTCGAGCAGGACGGCTTCGAAGCGCGAACGCATGTCAGAACCCCCTGCGTTAGCGGGAGGCGAAGGCCGTGAACCATTGGCACGCTGACTCTCGACACCCGACGTCGATCTCGCGGGAGCGTTCGTGCCGCCCCCTAACGCAGGCGGTTCTGACAGGTAATAGTTCATCGCTGTCGCGACGCGGCCCAGTATCGACGCGACGATCGTCTCGTCCTTCTCCGTAGGCAAATTGCTAATCGCCAACTCAACATACTCTTTCGGATCAAGCTCGCCCTCGCGGACGCTGTCCCAGAGGCTGCCCCACATCATCGAGCGAAGAAAATCGTCCTTTTCGCTTCCGATATTTTTCAGCACGTAATCGCGGCTTTTGTCGTCGAGAAGGAAGATGCCGTAGCCGTGGTCTTGGTAGTTCGGGAAGACGAATGACGGCACAGACGCGTGAGACCAAGGGTAAGCACAAACAGGAGCTTCTCTCGGTCTGAAAATCCTGTCGATTGGTGTACGAATTGGTTTGGCCGAATCTGGTACACCGAAAAATTCCGCGTCGCCAATGTAGTTTGCATCTTCACCGAAGAGGTCCTTTTGAAGGATCTTTATCTTCATTGGCCAAGATGCTCCATCTCGAAGCCCGTCGTATTGGTCCAAGCAATACGACGTTTCTTTGTACCGAGCTGTTCTAACTACGGGAGCTCCTCTTTGAAGTACCCATCGCTCGGCCCATCCCCCTAGGCTCTTTTCGGTTGTTGAAATCTCAAACTCCCGAACTAAGTCTTTCCACCCCGCATTCGCGTACTCATGCTTCTTCAAAAACGCACGCACCGCTGTCTGAAACTTCTCCGGCCCGAGATAGAACTCGGCTTGGCGCAAAAACGAAGGCGCTTTGCGATAGACGATATTGCCGTAGGCAGATTTTGCGGCGTTTAGGTTGGCGATCTCCTGGTAGATCGGCGTCGTGCCTTTGGTGGAGTCGGTGAGGTAGGCGGCCTGTTTGTTGCGTTCGTAGAAGACCTTCCAGGCGTTGGCCTCGGGCATCACCCGCTCGAGCGTCTTGTACGCCATGAACTCGGCAAAGCCTTCCTTTAGCCACAGGTCGTCGAACCATTTCATCGTCACCGTGTCCCCAAACCACTGATGCGCCGCTTCGTGAAAGATCAGGTTCGCCCGCGAAATATAGTCGCTCTTGGTCGGATCCTGCGGGAATATAATCGAGGACTCCCTCAAAAACGTCGCCCCCGCATGCTCCATCCCGCCGAATGGGAACTCGGGGATCAGCACGAGATCGTATTTGGGGAACGGGAATTTGTAGTCGAAATATTGTTCGAGATACTTGATGCCCTCGCGGTTAAGCCGAAAGACCTCGGCAGCGTGGGGTTTGAACTTGGCGGCTTGGGATTTGCGGACGTAGATGCTGCTCCTGTCAGAACCGCCTGCGTAAGCGGGCGGAATGGACGCGGCATCAGTTGAACGTTGCGCAGTTGTTTGCAACGTTGGTTTCGCGGCAGCGTTCGTGCCCCCCGCTAACGCAGGGGGTTCTGACACCCGTTCGAACGGCCCCGCCGCGAATGCGAAGACGTAGGTGCTGATGGGTTTGGTTTCGGCAAAGCTAAAGTCGATAGTCCACCAATTCAACAAAACAGCCTCGTTCGGCTTTGTGGACGCTTTCTCATCAAATTCCCAGTGTTCCTCCCATTTTTCTGATAGGGCCACGGAATTGGAAACCGCCTTCCAATCTCTAGGCGTCGATAGTTTCAGCGTAAACCTCGCCTTCAAATCCGGCTGGTCAAACACCGGAAACGCCGTGCTGGCATCTGAGGGGACGAAAAGCGAATAGATGTATTCCGTTCCGTCCTCTTTATCCACATACCGCGTGATCGCCGACCCGCTGGTCAGGATCGGCGAAGTGAAATCGAGCTTGATGAGGTTCTCGCCGGGAACGACTCCGTCGCGGAAGATAAGGTGTTCGTTGTGCTCATAAAAGTTCAGAGTGCGGGCTTCAGCCCGTATTTCCGCACCGGAGAATAAGCTAAAGCTTGCACTCTGAACAGGCGTGCCGTTGATCGAGACGTTTGAGATCGTGGAAAGTTGTTCGTGGCCCCGGATCTTTCTCCAGTCGAGAATGACGATGCCGGGGGAACCGGCGTTTGCAGGCGAGGGCGCCTGCGTTCCCGGCGAGGAGGTTCCCGGCGAGACGTTAACGCGTATCTCCATGGTGCCCTTGAGAACGGGCGAAATTTTTTCAAGCGTCAGATCGAGCTTGTAGCGAACTTCGCTGTATCTTGCGGCACGCCATTTAGCGAGGTCGTGTGAAACGCCTGGTTCGATCGGCGGCATCTGAGCTGAAATTCCTACGACGGATATTAGAAGGAGGAATATTGAACGCATAGATGTATATTACCGCGAAGAAGAATTAGCCACGAATTCTCGCGAAACAACCGCGAGTGCTAAAGCCGACACGAATGGCACGATTCGGACAAAACCAGAATTCGTGTTATTCGTGCAATTCGTGGCTAAAATCTCTTACGCAAATACTTAGGCGGCAAACCTCGTCTAAAGGTTGCCGCCTATGCCCGTTAAACTCAAATTCCTTTTTTACAGCGAAAAGTTAAAACTCACAAATCCAGTCGCCCTGACCGGTTGGCCATCGCGGAGGAATGGTTTGAACTCCCATTTGCGGATGGCGTCTTTTGCCGCGCCTTGGAGCATCATCGGGCCGATGGCTTTCTGTATCTGGGCGACCCTGCCGTTTTCGTCAATGGTGACCTCGACCTTGACCATTCCGGTTTGGCGGGCCGTCTTGGCGGCGTTCGGATAGATCGGCGGGGCCTGCTTTGTGGCATACGACAGCAGCGAGCCGACCTCGATCGTCGACGGCGTTTCGTTATTAGACGACGGAGCACTCGGCACGGTCACGACTGGCTGTGTTTCTTCTTTCTTTGGCTCTTCCTTTACCGTAGGCGGTGAAGAAGGGATGTAGATAGGTTTGTCATTGCTCGCCACTCCGGACGGCGTATTTGCAGGAGCCGTAACATCTCTTTCGCGTACCGACTTGTCGTCGGTAATCGGTTGAACAACTGGCGATACGGACGACTGCGTATTGTTTGCGATCATCTCGGCCTTAGGCATTACCGCCGGCTTGCCGTTGACGGCGCTCATCACGACGCTTTGCGAAACGGCCATCTTCTCACGTGTGTCTAGCAACTCATCCTTCCAGCGGCGTGAGTCGTAGTCGTCGCGGGCCAACATTCCACGTGAATTGCTGGCTTCCTCCAGCAGAGCCATGCCGTCGGACATTTTTGCCTTGTCGGCACCGATCTCTTTTGATTGCGTGATAACGATCTCGAGCGTTTCACGCATCTTCTCGAGATCATTGAGTGCCTCAAGCGGCAAGGTGCGATCCGAAACGCTCAGTCCCAGGGCACGATAACGCTCGGCCCGGCTGCGGGCTCCCTTTACGACCTGCGCGGCGACCGACATATAGTTGGCAGACGCGTTGGGCTTACTTGTCTTTTGCTGATTGTAAAATTCGTTGAGCAGATCTTGGGCGCGTCTGTAGTCGCCCTGCTCGAGATAGCTATTCATCAAGAGAACGTTTACGACGGCCTGAACAGACGTGTCCGCTGTCTCCTTGCGGATATTCTCAAGCTCGTAAATTGCGGCGTTGTAATTGCCGACGACGATAAAGGCCTTAGCCTTAGAGATCCTCTCGCGCATCACATCGCCCGATGTGGGCGCCGATGCAGGGACAGCCGACGATGTCGCAACATTCTGCGCTTGAGAGATAAAAACAAAACTAACAAAAACCAGTAAAACCGAAGAGTAAAACCTTCTGACATTTAACGGCATTTAGAGTCCTCCTGTCCGACTTAAATTTTCCGTAAAGGTCAAAGCGAACGTTTTGACGTGAAGGCTCACTTATACGACCCGTAACATTAATTCCTACCTTTCCCAAAATCATCATTTCGGGCCTCCTTCCAGATGCGCCAAAGTTAATTCTTCAAACTTTTGATGATTTTATCGCGGTACGCGTTTGCGTCTCTTTTTATAACACTTTCGTTAAGCGTGAGCAAACGTCGGTCGAGCATGACGGCGCGACCATTGATGATGACGGTGCGTACATCTGAGGCTTTTGTGGCGTAAACGAGGTGCGAATAGAGGTTGTAAAACGGAGTCTGGTTGAGGCCGTCAAAATCTAGGATAGCGATATCGGCACGCTTTCCGGCCTCAAGCGATCCGGTCAAATTCTCCAGATGCAAGGCACGTGCGCCGCGAATGGTGGCCATCTCAAACGCCTGTTGGGCGGAGAGAGTTTTTGGGTCGCCGGAGATCAATTTGTGCAGCTTTGCGGCCGTGTCCATTTCCTCCCACATGCTTAGATCGTTGTTCGACGCGGCACCGTCCGTGCCCAAGCCGACCGCGAGGTCGCGTCTCAGCATTGCGGGAACCGGTGCGGTTCCGGCGGCAAGCTTCATATTGGATTGAGGATTGTGAGCGATGCCGACGCCGCGGCGTTTTAGGATGTCGAGTTCGCTATCATTTGCCTGAATCACGTGAGCGGCGATGGTTTTGTCAGTGAGGAACCCTATGCTGTCGACAAACTCGATCGGCCGCATGCCCTTATGTTTTTGCTGTATAAATTCGGTCTCTGTATTCGCCTCGGCGAGATGGATGACGAGCGGTGCGTTGAGCCGGTTTGCAAGGTCTCGAGCCGCAAGGAGATGTTCCTGAGACACCGTGTATGGTGCGTGCGGTGCGATCGCCGGGACAATGAGCGAGTCCTTTTGCCATTTTTTAATAAATCTTTCGGTATAGGCCATTCCCGCGTCAAACGTCTTATTGTCGGGAGCCGGAAAGTCGAGCACGGTCTCGCCTAGAACTGCCCGCATACCAGCCTTTTTGGTCTCGTCTGCGATCGCATCTTCGAAATAATACATGTCGCAGTACGTCGTCGTACCGCCGCGGATCATCTCGGCGAGACCGAGCCGCGTACCGGCCCGGACAAATGCTTCGTTAACGTTTTTTGCCTCGGCAGGGAAGATAAATTTGGTCAGCCATTCCTGCAGATCCATGTCGTCGGCGATGCCGCGAAACAGGGCCATCGGCACGTGTGTATGGGTATTGATAAGGCCGGGAATGATGACTTTGCCTGCGGCATTGATCGTGCGTTTGGCTCGCGTGTTCTTAACAACAATATTCCGCGTCCCCATAATGTCGATCTTGCCGTCTGTGATGCCGATCGCACCGTTCTGTATGATCTCGCGCTCGGCGTTCATCGTAACGATCGTGCCGCCAACGATCAACAGATCAACATCGATCGCAAACCGCCTCTCAGCCGCCGCCGCAGGAATACAAATTGTGAAGGAAAAAAGAAGAAGAGATGCGAAGAAGAATTTCAGCTTATCCATAGCTGAAGTTACACCATCAATGTACTACAACGCAAATAATGGAACTGCCGCAAAAAGCCCAAAACACACAAAGGTCGTCATCTTCCTTGTGCTTATTGTGCCATTTGTGGCAATTCTTCTATTTCAAGAACTTCGAATCAAACGCCCTCGGCAACAACTCGCCCATCTGTACGGTTTCTGTGTTTCCGTGAAGATTTGAGAGAATTACCGGCACATCGCCGCAGAATTCCCAGATGATCTGGCGGCAGACGCCGCAGGGTGGGGTTAGTTCTTCGGTGTCGACGACGACGGCGATGCGTTTGAAACGCTTCTCGCCGCACGAGATGCCTTTCCAGATGGCGACCCGTTCGGCGCAGACGGTGAGGCCGTAACTGGCGCTCTCGACGTTACAGCCGATGTAGATGTCGCCGCTCTCTCCCTCGACGGCGGCGCCGACTTGGAAGTTTGAATACGGTGCGTATGCACGCTCGCGAGCCTTTCGGGCTTCCGAAATGAGTTTTTGTTCAGCTTGTTCCATTAATAAGCGATGCCCTTACTTCGTGCGGGCTCCTGCAACACTTTCTTCGCTAAGCTTCTCACGCACGAGGCTGCAGAGAAATTCAATACCGATCTCCTGTTGGCCGCCCTCGGGGATAATGATGTCGGCGTGTCTCTTCGATTGCTCGACAAACTCCATATGCATTGGCCGCACCGAGCGAAAATACTGCGCGATCACCGATTCTGTCGTTCTACCGCGTTCAGCTATGTCACGCTGTAGTCGCCGAATAAACCTAATATCATCCGGAGTATCCACAAATACACGCACATCGAGCAGATCGAGCACGCGCGGCTCGGCAAGGATCAAAATTCCCTCGACGATCACGACGGGTTTTGGCTCTATTATCTCGATATTGTTGCTGCGAGTATGGGTTTTAAAGTCGTACAGCGGCATCTCGACTTTCAATCCCTGTTTTAAACGCAGCAAGTGATTGACCAGCATATCGCTGTCGATCGAATCAGGATGGTCGAAATTTGCCTGGTGACGCTCATCGAGCGGCATGTCGGCGAGGTTGCGGTAGTAAGAATCCTGCTCGACCAGCACGACCTTCTCCGCCCCGACCGCGCCAACGATCGCACGAGCAATAGTCGTCTTTCCAGAACCAGTTCCGCCGCAGATGCCTATGAACATAAGAGTATAGTTTAACCGCAGAGACACGGAGACGCAGAGATCGGAAATCAGATTTCTTCTCTGCGTCTCCGCGTCTCTGCGGTTCAATTCATTCGTACAACGACTCGCCTCAAAAGATCTCCAAAAACCTCCGCCGCCCTCGCTCCCGTTTCCATTACATGTGAGTGATCGATCACGCTTTCTTCCATTCCGGCGGCGAGATTTGTGATGCACGAGATGCCGAGGGTTCGCATTCCCATGTGGCGGGCGGCGATCGCTTCGGGCACGGTGGACATTCCGACGGCGTCGGCTCCGAGCTGGCGGTACATGCGGATCTCGGCCGGCGTCTCGTAGGTTGGGCCGGAAAGCGCGCAGTAGATGCCGCGATGGATGAAATCGGTCAACTCGGAATCACGGCCTTTATCGTGGCGTTCGAGGGCGATGTTGGTTGCCTCTTCTAGTGCGATCTCTTGGAATTCCCGGTCGTAAACCTCGCTCATATCCGGAAATCGTGGCCCAAAGCGCTCATCGTTGGCCCCGCGAAGCGGATTAACTCCGAGGCAATTGAGATGATCCGCGATCAACATCAAACTTCCGGGTATCATGTCCGAATTAAGGCTCCCGGCGGCGTTTGTCAGAACAAGATTCTTTACTCCCAACAAGCCAAAGCTCCGAACCGGCAGCATCACCTGCTCCATGTCGTAGCCTTCGTAATAATGAAAACGCCCTTGCTGCACCGCAACAGCCACGCCATCGATCGTCCCTAAAACAAGCTGCCCCGCATGCCCAACCACCGTCGAACGTGCAAATCCCGGGATCTCCTCATACGGAATCTTCACCGCACCTTCAACAGCTTCCGCAAACGCCCCTAGCCCACTGCCAAGAACGATCGCTGTCTTGATCTCATCGGAATATTTGGACCTGATAAATTCGGCCGCTACCGAAGCCTTTTCGTAAGACATAAATCAGAACCACCTGCCGTAGTGGATGGTTTTAGCTCCATCAGATTCTACGTTTTGTCTGCTCGGCGTTCAACCGTCCGCTACCGCAGACGGTTCCAACTAATTCTCTTTACGGTATGGAATTCCCAAAGCTTTTGGAGCACGCGACAGGCCGATAAATCCGGCGAGCACGATGATCGTCAGCACGTACGGGATCATTTGGATGAACTGGACTGGAACGTCTTCGCCCGACGGCATTTTGATGACGCCCTGCATCTGGATCGCGAGGGCTTCGGTAAAGCCGAAAAAGAGACATGCGACAAGCACGGGAATAGGCTTCCATTTAGCGAGGATAAGCGCTGCGAGAGCGATGTAGCCGCGTCCGGCCGTCATTCCGCGTGTAAAGAGCGATGACTGGCCGATCGAGAGATACGCCCCGCCGCCTGCGGCGAGGACGCCAGACAGGACGACGGCGATGTATCGGAGACGAACGACATTCACGCCGGCAGCGTCGGCCGCCTCGGGATTTTCACCTGCTGCACGGATGCGTAGGCCGAACGGCGTTTTGTACAGCACGTACCAGCACATCGGCACCAGGGCAAAGGCAAGCAGCGACGCCAGCGAAATTCGGTGGAAATACTCCGGCAAAAGAAACTCTTTAGCGATCTGTTGAGTCGACCCGGCGGAGTCATAGATTCGGCTGCTGATCACGGCCGGCAAACCTAGCATCAATAGGCTGACCGCGAAACCGGTCACCACCTGATCGGCCTCAAACTTAATTACGGCTACCGCAAAAATAAAGGCTACGATCGCTCCGACTGCAACGCCGCAGAGGAAACCAAGATACGGATTGCTGAGTTCATACGTCACGACCGCCGCTGTAAATGCTCCCGCAAGCATCAAGCCTTCGAGGGCGATATTGATCACGCCCGCCCGCTCCGAGAACATACCGCCCAACGCCGCAAAGATCAACGGCGTCGCCAGACGGATCGTCGAGAACAACAAAATGAGTAGGAATGTCGGTGTTAAGAGATCTCCCATAACCTAAAAGTAAAAAGGTGAAAAAGTGAAAAAGCTCTCATTGCTCCGCCGAGTGAATTGCCTTCATGTGGTTTGCAATTGAACCACTGAGAAATTTGGCCATCTCGCGCAATCTCATATGTGCTCGTCGTCTTCTAAATAGCCTACCTCTTTGGCGACGTAAAGTTGACTCCTGATCTCGCCTGCCGAGGCCTTTGCAATGATAAGAAAGTTTAAGTATTCCTTCCTCGACCTCCGTTCGAATCCTTCGGCTATGTTACTGGAGATCGAAACCGAGGAATCTCGCATTTGATTTTTCAGTCCAAAGTCGGTCTTAAGCCCGTTGCGTTCCGTAATTATGTAGATCTCCTTAGCGAACTCGATCAATTTCTGCCAGATAAAAAGATCTTCGAAGCACTGTACCGGCTTACCCATACGAACTCCCACTTTTTGACTTTTTCTTACCTTTTCACCTTTTCACTTTCGCGTGTACCTCTGCAGCGATGCGACGAAAATGATTATGATCGCCTGAAGAACCTCGACCAGATCCTTCGAAACGTACTTGGTTTCAATATCGACAAAGATCTCGCCGCGTTTTAGCACGGCAAAGAAGATAGCTGCAACGAATATGCCGAGCGGATGATTGCGTCCGAGCAGAGCGACCGCGATGCCTAAGAAACCCCAGCCATCCGAAAAGCCGTCATAATATCGATAGCGATAACCCAGCACCTCACCGATCGCGACCATTCCGGCGAGTCCGCCTGAGATCGTCATCGCGATGATGATCTGCTTCTTGGGCGAGATGCCGCCGTATTCGGCTGCCGATGGATTTTCTCCAACGGCACGGAGTTCGTAGCCCCACTTCGTCTTCCACAGAAAGATATAAACGAGCACGCACATCAATATCGCAAGCAAAAAAGCCACGCTCAGCGGTACAAAATCGGGCATTCCAGGTATGTATTGACTGATTCGCGGGATGTGTGCGCCCGTACCGATCTCAGCGGTTTGTAAGATCGGATCGCCCGGAATCTTGTAGAAATATTGCGTAAAATAACTGACGAGTGCTATCGCGATGAAGTTCAGCATGATCGTATTGATCACCTCGTGCGAACCAAACTTTGCCTTTAGAATTCCCGGTATTGCTCCCCAAATGCCGCCAGCAATCACGGCGGTAATCACACACAGCAAGACAAGCAAAACCGCCGGCAGGCTGTACCATGACCAGTCTTCGGTCTTACCAAAGATATTGACCATCGCCCCGCCGAATTTGATACCAACCCACGCCGTCGCGAACGCCGCGACATAAAGCTGCCCTTCAGCACCGATATTCAATAGCCCACAGCGAAATGCCACCGCCACTGCGAGCCCGGTAAATATGAGCGGAGTCGCAATAAACAGCGTGTATCCAAAATCATTCAGCGAGCCAAACGAATTTCCGATGAGTTGGTAAAAGGTCTGAAACGGATTGTCGCCGATCAGCAGAACGATAATTCCGCCAACAACAAATGCCGCCAGGACAGCGGCCATAGGCCAAAGGATTTCGCGAAGAATCTTCATTCCTTACCTGCCCCGCGAGCGGGCCAAACCGAGAATCTACGTATTGAGGAAAGTGCTCAATAAATATAGCCGAGAAACGCCGAAGTGTCACCTGTAAATGCTATGTGAAACCAAAAATTGCGCGGCGAAATATTTTTCGCAGGATACTTGACAATATCACACTCATATTTTATTATCCTTTTAGACTAAGTAAATTAGTCATTTATCAAAATTTTGGAGGAAACGATAATGTATATAGCAAAATATGATCCATTTCGTGAAGTAAGATCCCTTCAGGACGAGGTAAATCGTTTGTTCACCACTGCCTTTCCTACGGGAAGCGGCCGTGAAGATGCTCTTAACGGTGCTTGGTATCCGAAAGTAGATGTCTTTGAGAACAGCGAAAATCTTGTTCTCGAGGCAGAATTGCCAGGTATGAAACGCGACGATTTTGAGCTTTCGTTCGAGAATAATGTTCTTACGCTCAAGGGCGAGCGCAAATTCGAGAAACGCTCCGAGGATGATAATTATCATCGCGTCGAGCGTGCTTATGGCGCGTTCACGCGTTCCTTTACGCTGCCGCCTACCGTGACGGCTGAGGGGGCCAAGGCAGATTTCGAGAATGGCGTGCTCCACATCAGCCTGCCGAAGCGTGAAGAGACAAAGGCTCGCAAGATCGAGATCACCGGCACTGAAGCAGGTGCGAAGACGATCGAGGCAGCCAAGACGGCGAGTGGTTAATGTCGGAACCGCCTGCGTAAGCGGGCGGCCAGTCTGTCAGCTTGTTAGAACCGCCGCCGAAACGGACACAAGTGTTCCTGAAAGGAACCGGTCGTCTGCCCACGCAGGCGGTTCTGACTTCTCTGCGGTAAAATAGAGTTATGAGATTCGATAGATTCACGATCCGCGGCCAGGAGGCCGTGCAAGAAGCAATCACGCTTGCCGAAAAAGGAGAGAACCAACAGGTCGAGCCCGAGCATTTGCTGGCAGCGATGATGGCCCAGGCCGAGGGCGTTGTTAAGCCGATATTGGGCAAGATCGGGGCCAGCGCACAAACGATCCTGGCAGACGTCGAGGCCGCAATAGCCAAGTTCCCCAAGGTTTCCGGTGGGCAGCAGTATTTTAGCTCGCGTACGAACACCATCTTTCAGGAAGCGCAAAAAGAAGCCGAGAAGATGCAGGACGAGTATCTCTCGACCGAGCATCTTCTGATCGTGATCGCTGCGGAAAAGGAAGGCGATGCGGGTCGCATTTTGCGTTCGAACGGCGTCACGCGAGATGATCTCGTAAAGGTGATCACCGACATGCGCGGCGGTTCGAGGATCACGGATCAGAACGCTGAGGAGAATTTTCAGTCCCTCGAAAAGTACGCTCAGGACCTGACCGAGCGTGCCCGCAAAGGCAAGCTCGACCCGGTCATCGGGCGCGACGATGAGATCCGTCGTACGATCCAAATTCTGTCGCGACGTACTAAGAACAACCCGGTTTTGATCGGCGAACCCGGGGTCGGTAAGACTGCCATTGTCGAAGGATTGGCACAACGAATAGTCTCAGGCGACGTGCCCGAGACACTCAAAAACAAACGCCTCGTTTCGCTGGATCTCGGTGCAATGCTAGCCGGTGCAAAGTATCGAGGCGAATTCGAAGACCGTTTGAAAGCGGTTCTCAACGAGATCGAAAAGGCCGAGGGACAGATAATTCTATTCATTGACGAGTTGCACACGTTGGTCGGTGCAGGGGCGAGCGAAGGTGCGATCGATGCGTCGAATATGCTCAAACCGGCTCTGGCACGCGGCACTTTGCGTGCTGTCGGTGCGACGACTTTGGCGGAATACCAGAAATATATCGAGAAGGATAAGGCTCTCGAACGTCGATTTCAGCAGGTTTACATCGGCGAGCCAACGGTCGAAGACACGATCGCGATCCTGCGCGGACTGAAAGAACGTTACGAAGTTCACCACGGCGTTCGCATTAAAGACGCGGCTATTGTTGCGGCGGCAACGCTTTCGAATAGATACATTACAGACCGTTTTCTGCCAGACAAGGCTATCGATCTTATTGACGAAGCCGCATCGCGGATCCGTATCGAGATCGATTCGCTGCCGCAAGAGATCGACGTGCTCGAACGCGAGATCTTGCAGCTCGAGATCGAGCGCCAAGCACTAAGCCGCGAGACTGACAAAAAATCAAAAGAACGGCTTGAGGATATCGAGCGGCGTATCGGTGATCTCAATGAGACGTCGTCCGCAATGAAAGCCAAATGGCAATCGGAAAAGGATGAGATCGAAAAGATGCGCACCGCCAAGGAGCAACTTGAGCAGTCTAAACTCGAGCTCGAACAGGCCCGGCAGGCTGGCGATCTGACAAAGGCCGCCGAGATCCAGTACGGTCGCATTCCCGATCTCGAAAAGTTGCTCGAAACCGAGCAGGCACGTCTGGCTGATCTGCAAAAAGACGGCGTTTTCCTGAAAGAGGAAGTCGATGAAGAAGATGTTGCCGAGGTGGTCGCAAAATGGACTGGCGTTCCGGTATCGAAGATGCTTGAGGGCGAAATGCAAAAGCTCGTTCAGATGGAGCTGAACCTGGGAAAACGAGTGATCGGCCAGAACGAGGCCCTCGAAGCAGTCTCAAATGCCGTTCGGCGTGCTCGTGCCGGTTTGCAAGACCCAAATCGGCCTGTTGGTTCATTTATTTTTCTGGGTCCGACTGGCGTCGGAAAGACCGAGACCGCGCGTGCCCTGGCGGAATTTTTATTTGATGATGAGCGGGCGATGGTCCGCCTCGATATGTCCGAATACATGGAGAAACACGCCGTCGCCCGAATGATCGGCGCTCCGCCGGGATACGTCGGTTACGAGGAAGGCGGTCAATTGACCGAGGCAGTAAGGCGCCGGCCATATTCGGTAGTTCTTTTTGACGAGATCGAAAAGGCGCATCCGGATGTTTTCAATCTACTACTGCAGATCCTTGACGACGGACGTTTGACCGACTCGAAAGGACGCGTTGTCGATTTTAAGAACACGGTTCTCATTATGACCTCAAATCTCGGTTCTCGTGAGATCCAGTCGGCCGCCGAGAATCCACTAGCGGACAAGGACATCAAAAGCGATGTTTTGCAGGTATTACGCGATCATTTCAAGCCCGAGTTTCTCAACCGCATCGACGACGTCGTTGTGTTCAAACAGCTTGGCCGCGAGCAGATCGCAACGATCATTGACGTCCAGCTCGAAAAGCTGCGAAAGAACCTCGAGGAACGCGGCATCGTACTTGAATTGGAGGATACTGCCCGCGACCTGATCGTTCAGGAAGGCTACGATCCGGTGTACGGAGCTCGCCCGCTAAAACGCGCGATCCAGTCGCTGATCCAGAATCCGCTGGCGGTGAAACTATTAAATGGCGAGATCGGTTCGGGACAAACCGTTAAGATCACGGCCGATAATGGCGAGATGCGATTCGTCCCAACGGAAGGCGGTAAAACGGCTGCTGGACAATAAAGACCGGTGTGGGAAATGTATGGAACGGTGGAACGTTCCCGATGAAAAGATTGAGACTTTCCGAATCGGCCTTGGAGTCTTACTATTGATACAAGGTGTTTAAGAAACGAAAAATGAGTGACGAAGATATCGAACAAGACCAGGTAAACGGCAAAATACCTGTCAAAGACAAACGGCGATTCAGTCCCGATGGTGAGTATATCGCTGACGAAGAACTTCCGACCGAACCGATTCGGCCGGCGGCTGAGATCGCGCTTGAGGCCAAGCTAAAAGCCGAGATCGAGCGCCGCGAGGCCGCCGAAAGCAAGCTTGTCGGCGTTCAGGCAAAATTTGAAGAAGCGAAATCAAATCTTGAACGCGAAACAAGCGAAATGCGCGAGCGGCTAAAGAAAACGCTCGACGATCGTGCCAAACAGGATCAATACAACTTCCTTACTTCGCTTCTGCCGGTACTCGATAATCTAAATCTCGCTGTCGCAGCGAGCGAAACCGATCCGTCCGTCGAACATTTGCGTGTTGGTGTCATCGGCACCGCCCGCAGTTTCGAGCAGGCATTGATCAGCGTAGGCGTCGAACCCATTGAATCGGTCGGCACGGTTTTTGACCCAGAACTTCACGAGGCCGTCGATATGGCCCCCGCCGACGAGGACGGTAAAATACTCAAAGAATATGCTCGAGGTTACAGATTTGGCGACCGGCTGCTGCGTCCGGCACGCGTTCAGGTGGGGCGGGCGGTAGCCGATTCCGCCGGCGAATGATTTCTGAAAGGTCTTGCGGAAAAGTCTTTGGGCATTTGCCGTCAGATGGTATGATGGCAATGGACGATTTACCCTCGGGCCGCCCTCGCTGCTAGGCTTCGAGGTTTTACAACGGATTTATGGCAGACATTGACGCATACAAGGATAAATTTAGCGACAGCGGGCAGCGGATTTTGGAGACCGCATTGGGAGAATCCAAGAAACGCGATCAGAACTATGTCTCCATCGAGCATATTCTCCATGCAATAGCATTTGAGGAAGAAGAACTTTTCTCATCGACGATGCGAGACCTCTCGGTCGATCCGCGTTCGGTAAAGTTGCTTATTGAGAAGCGTATGGACGCCGGCCGCCAGCACAACGGAAAGGGCTATCGCATTGCCCCCGAAACCACTGAGCTTTTCAAAAGGGCGATGGATCGTGCGCGTTCGCAGGGGCGGCGTGTGATCGATAGCGGGGATATTTTTTATGTTCTCTCAAATGATGAGCGGAGCATTCTCAACGAGGTTCTCCAGAACCTTGGCGTACCGAGCGAAGAGGTTGCTCAGACTGCACGCACGCGAATTCGCAAGCGTGAAAAGGAAGAGGAACGCACACGACAAAAATACGAGCTACCGTCGTTTCTACGGCATTTTGGGGTTTCCCTGAACAAGCTTGCCCGTCAGGACAAGATCCCTCCGACGATCGGTCGTGAGAGCGAGATACTTCAGATGCTCGAGATCCTATCGCACCGCGAGCGTTCTAATTCACCAATGCTGGTGGGCGAACCGGGCGTCGGCAAGACAGCTGTAGTCGAGGGACTTGCTCGCTTGATCGAACTCGAGCCTGAAAAAGTGCCGGCTCGTCTGCGCGATGCGCACATTGTGCAGCTTCAGATGGGCGGCCTGGTTGCCGGGACGATGCTCCGTGGAATGTTCGAAGAGCGTATCAAAGGCATCATCGACGAGGTCAAAGAGAAAGATCACATCATTCTCTTTATTGACGAGGCTCATTCGATAATTGGTGCCGGCGCGGCGATGGGAACGACCTCGGACGCCGCTAATATGTTCAAATCGTCACTAGCACGCGGTGAGCTCCGCATCATCGGAGCGACGACGATGACCGAGTACAAAGAATACATCAGCGATGATGAAGCTTTGGCCAGACGTTTCCGCCTCGTAAAGGTCGAAGAACCGAGTATAGACGAGACCAAAGAGATCCTCTTGGGCGTCAGGCCGCGGTTAGAGAAAAACTATTCGGTTACGATCTCGGACGAGGCTATCAACATGGCTCTCGAGATGTCGCCAAAATACATCCGCAATCTTCATCTTCCGGATAAAGCAATTGGGTGGCTCGATACGGCATCAGTCAAGGTCGAGATCAATGAGCCGCTTGAGATGATCGTTCGACCGGAGCATATCATCGATGTCATTTCTCAGGAATCGCGTATTCCTAAGGACATGATCTATCGCGACACATCGGATAGATTTTCCGCCATGGAAGCCGACCTTGCGGGTCGTGTCATCGGCCAGAAGGATGCGGTTCGTGCGGTTGCCGAAAGATTGAGATTGAACAAAGGCCCGCTCAAAGAAAATCATTATGCGCCGGATGGCGTGCTACTTTTCTTGGGGCCGACGGGTGTTGGAAAGACAGAACTTGCTAAGGCAGTTGCCGAATTTATGTTTGGCGACGAGTCCAAGATGATCCGGATCGACATGTCCGAATACGGCGATGGAACAATAGGGATCGAAAAGCTCATAGGCATGCCACGCGGCATCGTCGGCAGCGAACGCGGCGGCATTTTGACCGAACAGCTTCGTGACAATCCGTATACTGTTCTACTGCTCGACGAAGTCGAAAAAGCCTCGCCGTATTTGATGAACATCTTCCTCCAGGCTTTTGACGAAGGCTGGATCACCGACGGACGCGGCAAGAAAGTCTACCTGTCTGACGCTATCGTGATAATGACGTCGAATCTCGGCTCTGGAAATTTTAAGAAATACGAGCAGCCGCTCGGATTTGGCCAGAAATCGCTGGGTGATATGAAGCAGATCCGAAGCGATGTGATGAAGGCAGCCGAGGAAAGATTCACGCCGGAGTTTCGCAATCGCATCGACGAGATGGTGATCTTTGCACCGCTGACGATGGATGAGGTTCGCGAGATCGCAAAGCTTTACCTGGCAAAGATACAAAAGAACATGGAACGTCAGGGCAAGGTTGTCGAGATCACCGAGCCCGCACTCGACCTGCTGACTGAAAAGGGCTTTAGCCAAACTTACGGAGCACGTTTCTTAAAACGTCACATCGATCAAAAGGTCAAGCTGCCGATCACAAACGACTGGAAGGCCTCGATCAAGTTCATCGTTGATGCCGTCGATGGCGAGATCCAGGTAAAACCGGGCGAAGTTTTCAGTCTTAACTAAACGCGCAGAAAATTTCCTGCATCAAAGGCTTCGGTGTTAAGATTTCACCGAAGCCTTTTTATTATGAGTAGCTTAATTTCACGAGCCTCGGGCTTTATTTTATCGTTGCTGTTCGTTACCTCGATCGCCGCTCAGGAGCCCGAAAAGAAGGTGGACGATCCGGCAAAAGCTGCGGCCATTGTGGCAAAAGCCATCCAGATCGTCGGCGGTGACCGCTATCTACAGATCCGCTCGCAGGTCGGCAAAGGCAAATTCAGCGTGATCAAGGAAGGGACGGTCGTTTCGTTTCAGGCATTTCTCGACATCATCGTTTTCCCGGACAGGGAGCGGACGGAATTCAAAAGCAGCGGCTCGCGTTTTATACAGGTGAATACCGGCGACACGGGCTGGGTATTTGACGGCGACCAGGAATTGATCAAGATCCAGAACGAAGGGCAGATCAACAATTTCAAACAATCAATTCGAACAAGCCTCGACAATCTTCTGCGAGGCTACTGGAAAGGCCAGGCCGAACTCAGCTATATAGGCCGCCGGCCCGCAACCCTTGGCAAACGAAACGATGTCGTCAAGCTCACCTACAAAGATGGGTTTACCGTCGAATATGAATTTGCCGACGACGGCGTACCGCAAAAGGCCATCTCCAAACGCAAAAATCCAGACGGCGAGGAGATCAAGGAAGAAGATCGCTACGCACAGTTTATCGACGTAGGCGGTATCAAGTCAGCATTCATCGTAGATCGCTTCACCGCAGGTAAACAATCGTCACGCATCAATTACGAATCGATCGAATTCAACCGCAGCATTCCCGAATCAGTATTTGCAAAGCCTGCAAATCCTAAAGAAGCGAAAAAGGAAGTGAAGTACTAGCATCGTTATTTGGGTCGGTCGGACAAAGGAAAAGGCAAGCCTGATCTCGCAGGCTTGCCTTTTGTTCTCGCGTCTGAAGGCGTGACTCTTACACAAACGCAAAGTCGAATTGGGCTTGGTGGATCGATTTGTCGGAGGTTACGTCGACGTTGCCGAGGTGTGCCTCTAGTTCTTCCATGACCTCGCGTTCGGAATTGCGAAGGGCGTTGGCGACGTCGGGGTGGACGCGCAGGGTCGTGTGGTGGACGTCTTTGTTGATCCGGGCGAGGCGCCGGGCTTCGCTAAGGATCTCATAGCAGACGGTGACCGGCGATTTGACCCAGCCGGAGTTTTCGCAGTAATCGCAGGGGGCGCACATTGTGCGTTCGAGCGACTGCTTGACGCGTTTGCGGGTCATTATTATCAGGCCGAAGTCGTTGAACGAGAGTACCTTGGTCGGCGACTTGTCCTTTTGCAGGGCTTCCTGCAGGGCCTGTGAGACCTTGTGCCGGTTGCGGCGGTCTTCCATGTCGATCAGGTCGAGCACGATGATGCCGCCGAGGTCGCGCAGGCGAATCTGCCGTGCGATCTCATCGACCGCTTCCATATTGGTGCGGGTGATCGTGTCTTCGAGACGGGCGTTGCCCTTGCCGACGAATTTGCCGGTATTGACGTCGATCGCGACGAGGGCCTCGGTCTGATTGATGACGAGATAGCCGCCGGATTTGAGCCAGACTCGGGGCTTGAGAGCCTTTTCGATCTCTTCCTGAACGCCGTAGTATTCGAGGATCGGCTCGTCGCGGGTGTAGAGTTTGACGCGATTGACCATTCGCGGAGCCATGCGGTTCATGAATTCGACGGTGCGGAGATATTCTTCCTCACTATCTACACGAATGGCGGTGAAATCATCCGAGAGCTGATCGCGGAGCAGACGCTGGACCAGATCGAGATCCTGATGGATCATCGCCGGCGAGCGTTTTTTCTCAGAGCCTTTCTTGGCATCGGCCCAGGTGCGGACAAGGAATTTGGCATCGTTCTTGAGATCTTCCTCAGAGATGCCGATGCCGGCCGTGCGGACGATAAAGCCGCCCGACGTGATATCCGGATCCTGGCGAATGCGTTGGATCAGCGTGCGAAGGCGGCTGCGTTCGCTCGACGATTCGATCTTACGCGAGACACCGAGATGCTCGATCGTCGGCATGTAAACCAAGAAGCGGCCCGGCATCGCGATGTGCGATGTGATACGCGCGCCTTTCTTTGCGATCGGCTCTTTGGCGATCTGGACGAGAATTTCCTGGCCCTCTTTTAGAAGATCAGAGATCGTCGGCTGTGGTCCACGGTCGCGGTTGCGATCATTACGCCCGCCGCCCGGGCGATCCGAACGCCCACCACGATCACCACTTGGGCGGTCGCCACGCTCATTTCGGTCGTTTGCCGAACGGTCATTGCGACCACGGTCGGTGCCAGAAGCGCGGTCATTGCCCGTCGGGCGTTCAGCACGCTCAGGTCGATCACCAGCGGCCGGTCGATCGGTACTTTCTGCACCTGCCGGACGATCACGCTCATTGCGGCCACGGCCCCCGCGGCGTCCTCGAGTACGCTCGCGGTCACTGCGCTCTTCGGCTTGCGGCGGGTCCTCGGCCGGAGCGGCATCTACGGGTGTTTCTTCCAATTCCTCGGCGGCCGGCGCCTCAAGTTCTACAACTTCTACTTCCTCTGTCTCAACCTCAGCGGCTTCGATTTGAATTTCGTCGCCGGTCTCGTCGGCGATCACGTCATCGTTCTCATCCAGCTCGATCGACCCGTCGGCATTGACCTTTGCTTTTGGCTTCGGGCCACCGCGACGACGGCCCCGGCCACCGCGACGAACGGCCATTTCGGCTTTGTCGGATGAATCCTTGTGACTCGCCTCGGCGTCCTCAAGGGCATCTTCGTCCTTTGATTTCTTGCTCTTAGCGGCTGCCTTTTTTGCCGCAGGCTTTTTAGCAGCGGTTTTGTCGGTCTTAGCTTTTGCGGCCGGTTTCTTTGCGGCAGCTTTGCCTCGGCCCTTGGCCGGAGTTTCCTCGTCTTCGTCAGCGACGCGCTCGAAGCCGCCGTCGTTTCCGCCGACCTCGGCAAGCAATGACCCAACTTCGGCCTCGGCGGTTGATTCCATATCAAACTCGGCAGCCCGGACACGATCGAATATCGCTTCCTGCAGATAGGCGTCCTTAAACATCTCGCCCGTATCTTCGTCATCGGCGATACGCTCGAAGCCTGAATTATCAAAACTGATCTCGATCGGCTCGATGACAGCTTCGTCGGACGTTTCACCCCTGGTGTCGTCGGCGGTCTCGGCGGCCCTTACTTCCTGATCACGCTCATTGCGCCCACGGCCGCCGCGCGTGCGTTTGCCGCGTTCGGGTCGCTCATCGCCGATTGGTGCTGGAGGCAGAATCTCGTCGATATCTACCGAAGCGTCGGCGAGCGGCTCGACTAGCTCCTGGACTGATTCCATCTGCTTTTCGCGTTCGATGCGGTTACGGTCGATCTGGTCGTTGGCCTCGCGTTTGGCGTCTTCGGGCGAGCCTTTCTTACCCTTTTCCATAACAATGCGCTCGATCTCTTCTTCTTCATCGAAGAAATCCGAGACGTACAGGAATGCATCACGCTCCAAACCTATATCGACAAACGCCGACTGCATTCCGGGTAGTACCCGCATCACCTTGCCCTTATAAACATTGCCCGCGACACCGGAATTCTCCTCGCCACGCTCAATGTAAAATTCCGTAACTTTACCATTGTCCAAAATGGCGATCTTCTTTTCGCGTCCGTTGACGCTCACTATCATTTCTTTTGACATACAAATCCTTTACTAAAAAATTCGATCGGATGCCGTATTTATAAGCAAGAGGAGCGGTTAGGATTGTGTTATTTGAATGGCCAAGCCTGCGGCTCGAGAGGGTGAGTCGTGCGAAAATTGGCTTTATAGCTTGGTTCCGAGGCCGGGCCCCAGATGGACAAGTATTGAATAAAATTCACGCTTGAAACTCTCTTCGCTTTGAGAGCAGCTAACTCCCAAACGCTCGCGGGGAGCACCTATCTTGTTCAAGATCGTGCTCAGACCCATTAAATCTCGATCTGCAAGGACCGAAGGTCCTATCAAAAATCCTCTAACCGTCTGCTCCTAACGCTAATGCGATCCCGATCGCAAAACGCGGCAAACTGCGACAAGTATAAACAATCGAATGAGTTAAGTAAACAAGAAAATGCCGAGATGTAAGCGGCACAATGTTCTCCAGCATGTGAGAGTCCTCTTTTGCCGATAGGGGCAAAAGGGAGAGAGGGGAAGCTATGGGAAGTTGCCCGGAACTCGCGAAGGAGTAGTTTGGCAACGAGTGTTGGTTTGACTTGATCGAGCCGAATCACCCAGGCCTTAGTGGTGACAAGCCGCCAACGTTCCGACCGTGCGTGACGACTGAGGCATTGCGCACGTTGCGGGCAAGACAGATGCCACTGCTGTTCTTAGGACGATCCATGCTCAGCGCGAGGACGACCGTCCCAACCTCCTTGTCGGGCTTTACCTCAAAAGGGAGATTCTAGTAAGTCGCTACCGATATGCCCGCAGGATCTGAAATGCCCTTGGCGACAAGGCTGCCGGTTAGTTTGCACCCTGCATTGACACCTGAGCCGCTCGCTTCGACAACATTAAAAGTCACCACCACGATCCGTTGCGACATCGCCGAGGCTGGCATCGCTTCGACCGAATCTATGAGGATGCCAATTCGACCTTTTTCGTTGGTATTCGCTGTCAAAACGGAGCTTTCCGGAACGGCATCGCCTAGCGAAACACGCGGCTCCGACAATCTAGATGCGTCATATTCAAGCGTAAAGCTTATAGCAGCTTCGTCACCGTACGGCGTCATTTCGACCGGCACGGTCACGGTCTTACCGTCAAATCCTTCGGCAGTTCCGACACGCATCTCGCGTCCAAAGACGTACGCATAGACGACCTCGATGATCGTTGAGAGGCTTTCCGGAACGATCGCCGTCGCCGTCGCAGGCCCGCCCGCTGGCGTGAGCGGATCCAGTCCGGTCGCATAACGTCGAGCCTGGATCACATCGCCCGAATTTATCACGCCGTCGCCAAACGTCGCACGCGGAGCCGAGTCAGCACGCTGAGCTTCATTGGTCCCGACGCCAGGCGTGTCCAGACCGGTTGCAAACCGCCGCATTTGCGTCACATCAGTCGAAAGGACAATACCATCACCACCAGGGCGAGGAGCTACATCTCCCTCAAAACCCGCACCGCCCGGAGTAGGTGTCGCCGTTGGTGTACCCGTCGGCGTTGTCGTTGGAGTCGCCGTTGGTGTCCCTGTCGGTGTTGCTGTCGGCGTCGGGGTCGGCCCTCCGCCTGGTGCGCTTGCTCCTGCAACGTATATTCCGCCCTGCGGCCCGGCGCCTTCCGGCCGGGGTGCGGTATAGGCAAAGAAACTGGCGAGTTCGGTGAGATTGTTGCCGCTAAACGCCTTTACATGCGGCCCGGCACCAGCGCCAACACCGGTAAGAATGTCGTCAAAGCTGTCGCCATTCACATCACCCCCGGCCACGCGAACGCCGCCCATGAAACCGGCTTGGTAAGCAAAAAATGAGTACAGTACCACCGACGGATTGACACCGCTAAATACTTTTACATTCGGTGCAAATCCTGTATCTGGACCGGTAATGATGTCAAAAGATCCGTCATTGTTCACGTCGCCGCTCCCGACAAAAACACCGCCGCTAAAGCCCTGATAAGCAAAGAAACTCGCAATCTCCGCACCGGAGGCACCACTAAAAACCTTTACGTGAGGCCCGCCGCCTGCTCCGGCACCTGTAATAATGTCTGCACGGCCATCCCCATTCACATCCCCGGCCGCCACGCGAACGCCGCCCTGAAAGCCGCCTGTGTAAGCAAAAAAATTATGCAGAAGGGAATGAGTGACGCCGTCAAAGACCTTTACGTTTGGAGATCCGCCCTGCCCCACACCGGTGACAATATCGTCACGGCCATCACCATTCACATCACCAGCAGCTACATACACGCCGCCCGCAAATCCCGGATACGCAAAAAAGCTCCGTATCTGACTGCCGTCGGCACCGCTAAACACCTTGACGTGGCCTGCCCCCGCTCCCGCTCCGACGATGACATCGGTTACACCATCGCCATTTACATCGCCGGTGGCTACTCGGATCCCGCCGACAAAGCCTCCCCCATAAGGATCAAATCCAGTCTGTAACGAGCCCGTGGGCGCAAATAGCCTGACCTGAAGCGGATCCTCGGGTGAGACTGTAATGTAGGGCGACGCAAAATTGATCGCCGGCACCCTTTCGACCGCGCCACGGTCACAACCAGACCCGCCCGGTCTCAAAAAGCCGCGTTGATCGGTCAGGACCGTGTTGCCGCATCCGCTTATAAATCTCGGGATCGAATTTAACACCGGGCTCGTCATCATCGGCAGAAACGTTTGCGTAGGGCCGCCGTTATTGCTCAATGGGCCGAGCGACGGATCTAGCCCGACGTTATCGCTCGGCTCCGGAGAAAAATTCGACCCGTTGGTCGACTCGATAAAATTAAATCCCTGCGAGGTGTATATACCGTTAGCAAAAGTGAAAAGATTGGGCCCGACCGCCGATGTGCCGTTGGCAACGATCGTGTTTCTCAAAATCACATTTCCATTCTGGTCGACATAGATAGTAGCCCCGTTGCCCACGGCCGAATTGCCCGAGAATGTACAAAAATCAAACGTCGCGATCCCCATATTGTTGTAAACATTTCCGGCGTCGCCGGCACTGTTACCCGAAAAGGTCGAATTGGTAGCGTTGAGTATCGCATTGTTGGCGCCGCCCTGATTCAGGATGCCGCCCGCGTAGCCGGTCGTAGCCGGTGCACTATTGTTGCTGATCGTCGAATTGATGATATTCAGCGTTCCACCGTTACATATACCTCCGCCCTCGCCGCCAAAGAAGCCGCCGCCGGTCGCGGTATTGCCGTTTACCGTCGAATCGGAGATCGTCGCCGTACCACTGTTATTGAGCCCGGCAAATACGGTCGCCGAATTGTTGCTGAGCGTGCTGTGTGTGATCGTAAGAATTCCCGCATTCTGGATACCAGCTCCCGCACCTGCACCGGTGCCGCTGCTCGTGGCAGTATTGCTTGAGATCGTCGATGAGAAAATATTCACCGTCCCTGCCGAGTTTATGAAAATGCCGCCGCCCTGTGAATTACCGCTTGGCGCGGTCGCATTGTTCGAGGATATCGTCGAACCATTGATCGTCACCGTGCCCGCCGATGCGTTCCAGATGCCGCCGCCCTGCGCACCCGTCGTATTGCTATTTATCGTAGAGTTTACGATGTTCAGCCCGATATTTGTGCCGGTCGGTAAGTAGATCCCGCCGCCTGATGATGTCGCTCTGTTGTTGCTGATCGTTGTGTTGGTAATATTCACCGTTGCGGGCGTTAAGTCGAGCCGGATCCCTCCGCCCAGCGAGTCGTTGCCGTGCCGGATAGTAACAAACTTCACGTCAATCAAGACCTGCGAAGTTCCCTCAGGCTGCGGGTCGGGCCCGGCAGGTGCGACAACGTGAAAGACCCTGTGCGTAGCAGTATTCGGCGCGGCATTCGCCTGTATTATCGTCGTGGCGGCTCCGGCTCCTATGATCGCGATCGGGGACGTAATATCAAAATCGCCGCCGGCGTTGGCATTCTCATTAGCCGCAACAAGCGAGATCGTATATGTCCCGGCCGGGACGTTGATGATATCCGCGTTCTGGTTGGAATTGGCCTGCGTTATCGCCGCCCTCAACGAACACGAACCTGCCGCATCGGCACAGATACCGTCAGTGGTGGTCAGGTCTTGTGTGTCCGCCGTCGTGTTAACCACAAACGTCGCGAGCTGGGCATCAGCATTGAATCTAGTTACGGTCAAAACCGCACCGATCCCGGCCACAACCACTAGCCGCAAAACGCTTTTTCGATTCCAATAGATACGTACGAAACGGGCAAACATGGCACAGCCTCCTCGATAGCCTGAACTTTCGGTGGGTAACGCGTGTTTCGTGGGAATACCGATGCCCTGCCGAAAGCGGTTTGATATTGTTGATTCGCGATAAGTATATTCCTATCGGGCTTTTTTTCCAAGAAATTTCGGCGAATTGTAAAGTACCAGATCATATGTACGGTTGGTGTAACAACTGAGATGCTTTGGGCAATAGAGAGAGAGAATGAGAAGAGACCTTTCAGGAATGAAGCTATTAGAAGTTACCCGGAGGTGGAGGTCGACGGTCGGTTGTCAGGCAAAGTGCCCCAAAACTAGCAGATTGGCGTGGACGTACGCGTGCCGCTACAATAGCTATCACAATAGTTATGGAGATCTATTTTCAGCTTGTGAACGATGCCGCGGGGCTCAGTAAGGCCTGTGAGGAACTGCGGAATGTTCGCAACCTTGGGTTTGATGTGGAGACGACAGCTCTTGAACCTTTTGCGGGTGAGCTGCGGCTGGTGCAGTTGAGCGATGGGCGGAATACGAAGGTGATCGACCTGCGCGCCTTTGGCGGGAGACGGGAGACAGGAGATAGGAGACAGGAGACGGGAGATTTTTCGGAGTCGGCCAAGGCTTTGCGAGCCAACCCCGACCTAGCTCCTTTGCGTGAGCTGCTTTCTTCGCCGAAGCAGACAAAGATCGCGCACAATGCGAAGTTTGATACTAAGTGGGTGCGGCATCATTTGGGGTGCGAGGTTGGCGGGGTTTATGACACGTATCTGGCGAGTATTCTGATCGCGGCGGGCGAGGGCGACAGACGGCATGGGTTGGCGGATGTGGTGCAATTTTTTCTCGGGCGAACGCTGGATAAGGCCGAGCAGGTGAGCGATTGGGGGGCGGCCGAGCTGTCGCAGTCGCAGATCGAATATGCGGCGATGGACGCGGCGATCATGCCCGAGGTCAAGGCCAAGCTGGATGAGCGCATCACCGCCGACGGCCTCGCTGACGTGCTTCGCATCGAGAACGAGTGCGTAATGCCGATCGCCGAGATGGAGTTGAATGGGTTTTATCTGGATCCGGGTCGATGGCGGGAACAGCTCGAAAAGATCTCGGTTGTGCAGCGACAAGCTGGGGACGAATTGCAGCATCTACTCTCGGCGGGCGTCGCACAGGCTTCGCTGTTTGGCCAAACGCAGATCAATCTCGACTCCATCGATCAGGTGACAGATGCGCTCGTCAATCTCGGCGTGCCGGTGCCCGCGTCGACGCGTGCGTGGGAGTTGCAGCCGCTCGCTGACGAATATCCGGTGGTTGCAAAGCTGCTCGAATATCGAGCGGCGACCAAGGCAAGCCAGAGTTTTGGTGAGAATATTTTGGAATTTATCGAGCCCGTGACGGGGCGCATTCACGCAGATTTTCGCCAGATCGGAGCTCCGACGGGTCGATTTGCTTGCTCAAAACCGAACCTCCAACAGATACCGCACGAGGCGGAATATCGTCGCTGCTTTATGGCCCCGCCGGGCCGCAAACTCGTGATCGCCGATTATTCGCAGATCGAGCTGAGGATATTGGCGGATTTTGCGGGGGATCAGAATTTTATAGACGCCTTTGTAGCAGGCTCGGATTTTCACGCTGCGACGGCGGCACAGGTCTTTGGGATCAAGGCCGAGGACGTATCGGCTGATCAGCGTTCGTTCGCAAAGCGTTTGAATTTTGGCGTCGTGTACGGCATCGGCGCATCGCGGTTTGCGTCGATGACGGGACTGACGCAGCGACAGGCAGAGGAAACGCTACGGCGGTATTTCGCAACCTATCCGAAAATGGACGAATGGCTCAGAAACGCGGCTCGCAATGTGCTGACCGACCGCTCGGCACGAACCGCCTCAGGCCGCATAGCTCGTATGAACTTCGACCCGAACGACCGCGGCTCCGTGGGCGCAGCCCAACGCTACGCCAAAAACATGCCGATCCAGGGCACATCAGCGGACATTCTGAAACGAGCTTTAAGACTTTTACACGATGACATTCGCGACACCTCAGCAATACTCGTCAACATAGTCCACGACGAAATAGTAGTCGAATGCAACGACGCCGAAGCCGAGGCAACCGCCTCAAAACTAGAATCCGCCATGCAGCGGGCCGGCAGCGAATACGTCACCAAAGTCCCGATCAAGGTCGATGTTCATACGGCGGATGAGTGGAGTAAATAGAGCGGGCGATAATTTTTAAGCTAGATTGCGAAATATTGTTAGAATAATCATAGGTAAGGATGGTAGGAAAGCCTGTGTCCGTATTGTCGGGATCTAGCAAATGCTAGGTAGAAGTTCTTAAACCACTATGAACGAGATCATTTTCTTAGTCGAAGAAGCCGTAGAGGGTGGTTATAATGCCCGCGCTCTGGGCGAGTCGATATTTACAGAGGGTGACGATGTCGAGCAACTTCGCTCGAATATTCGCGAAGCGGTTGATTGCCACTTTGATGAAAACCTCAAACCGAAGGTCATCCGGCTTCATTTCGTCAGCGAGGAAGTGATGGCTGCATGAGACTTCCGCGCGACCTTTCGGCACAAGACCTGATAAAAGCTCTCAAGCCGCTCGGATACGAGCCGACGCGGCAGTCGGGCAGCCACATTCGGCTAACGACCTTACACAAAGGAACGCATCATATCACCATTCCAAACCACGACCCGCTCCGCCTCGGCACGTTGAGCAACGTACTCAACGATGTCGCCGCGCATCATGGGATCTCGCGAGCCGAACTTACCCTGCTTCTTCGTCTTTGATCGCATATGTCAGGCGGCCGACCGAGTACAACCTAATAACCCTGTAAGTTTGGATTCCACAGTCTTGCGAATTACTCCAAGGTTCTGCTCTGTGTCCGCCTCAAATCTCAGAACAAGTAACGCTTGCGTATTCGACGGACGAACTAACCCCCAGCCGTTCGGGAAAGTGATCCGGGCGCCGTCGGTTGTGTTGACCTCGTGGCCGAGAGACTGGAAATGTTCGGCGATCTTGGCGGCGACTTCGAATTTGGTTTCGTCGGGACAATCGATACGGATCTCTGGCGTGGAGTAAGTTTTGGGTAGATCGGCTAACAATTCGGAGAGCGGTTTGTCGGTGTTTGAGAGGATCTCTAGCAGTCTCGCACCGGCGTAGCAGGCGTCGTCGAAGCCGTAGAAGCGGTCTTCGAAGAAGATGTGGCCGCTCATTTCGCCGGCGAGGGCGGCTCCGGTTTCCTTCATTTTGGCTTTGATGATCGAGTGGCCGGCTTTCCACATTAGGCCCACACCGCCGTGTTTTTCGATGTCGTCGAAAAGGGTTTGCGAGCATTTGACCTCGGCGATGATGGTCGAGCCGGGGCGTCTGGCAAGAATCTCTCTCGAAAATAGCACCATCAGTTCGTCGCCCCAGATGATGCGGCCCTTTTCGTCCACCGCGCCGATGCGGTCGGCGTCGCCATCGAATGCGATGCCGACGTCGGCGCCTGTTTCTTTGACCTTTGCGATCAGGTCCTGCAGATTTTCTTCGACTGTCGGGTCGGCGTGATGGTTGGGAAAGGTCGAGTCGGGTTCGGTGAAAAGTTCGGTTAGCTCGATGCCTAAGTTTCGGTAAACGGGAACGCCAGTGACGCCGCCCATGCCGTTGCCGGCATCGATGACGGCGTGGAGTTTTCGCGGGCCGAGGGTGATGCGGGATGTGACGTCGGCGATGTAGGTGTCGAGGACGTCGAGCGTTGACACCAGCCCGCGAGACTGGCCGCCCGCTGACGCAGGTGGTTCTGACAAGGCCCGTATTTCTTGTATTTGCGAACCGAAGAGCGTGTGTTTGCCGAGGCAGATCTTGAAGCCGTTGTGGTCGGGCGGGTTGTGCGAGCCGGTGATCATGACGCCGCCATCGACTTCGCGGGTGAAGACGGTGTGATACAGGACTGGCGTCGGGACGCGGCCGATGCGTATGACATCGCAGCCGGCTTCGTTCAGGCCTGTCGTGAGCAGGTCGCAGAAGCTCGGGCTGCTTTCTCTCGCATCGTAGCCGATCGCAATGATCTTCGCATCGTTTCGAGCGAAGAATTCCCCGATCGCGCGCGCCAGGACGGCGACGGTCTCGTCGGTCAGTGAGACGCCGACGATACCGCGAATGTCGTATTCTCGGAAGATGTTTGGATCCATAGGAACTCACGAGATTATCTCACGCAAAGACGCGAAGGACGCAAAGGAAAACTAAAGGAATCTTTGATATACTCGCGGTTTGCTGACGGACAACAGCGCGTGTCGCGTTGGCATCGAAAATATGCGTCAAATTAGAAAGAAACAAACGTCGTGTATGTGGTTTAAAAGAAATCCAATTCTCGTCAGTGCTTTTGCATCGATACTAGTGTTTGTCGGGTTGGCATCGGCGCAGACTCCGACCCCAAGGCCAACGCCACCCGACGATCTGGGGGCGACGAAAGTATTTGAGGTGCGGCTGCCTGTGACGGTAACGCAGGGAAAGAAGCGCGATACGCTGATCAGCGGCCTGACTCGTGGCGATTTTGCGATCTTTGAGGACGGCGTGCAGCAGGAAGTGACGTTCTTTTCGACCGAAAAGACAAACCCGCCGGTCTATGTTGGCGTCTTGATGGACACATCGCCGTCGGCTGCGGGTAAATTGGCCTTTTCAAAAGAAGCTGCAGCAAATTTTCTATATACCGTTGTTCAGCTCCGAAAGGACAAAGCGGCTTTCATGACTTTTGATCACGAGGTTAATCTGCAGCAGGATTTTACAGACAAGCTCGACTTGCTTCAAAAAGCTGTTGATAAGGTGAAAAAGCCCGGTTCGCAGACGGCACTGTATGATGCTGTGTGGCTGTTTGCGGACGAAAAGTTGCGTAATGTGCCGGGCCGCCGAGTAATGGTCATTATCACGGATGGCGATGACACGTTTAGCCGGGCTGAATTGAAAGACGCGATCGACATCGCGCAGCGAACTGAAACCACCATTTTTGGCATCTCTACAAAGGCGGGCTTCCTCGGCACGGTGCCCGGCGTAGAGGTCGGGACGGTCAAGGATAAGGGCGACAAGTTTTTGACACAGCTTTGCGAGGATACCGGCGGCGAGGCATTTTTTACGGGCGATATGCTCGAGCTTGAGCGGGCGTTCAAACGAATTTCCGAAGAGCTGCGGTCGCAATATCTGATCACGTACAAGCCCGCTGACCAGACCTACGACGGTCGCGTCCGTAAGGTCGAGGTTCGGCTTACCGATAAGAGTAAGGCGGATAAATACAAGATACGCACAAAAACAAGCTATCGTGCGATCAAAGACAGCTTGAAGTAGGAGCTAATAGGATGTTTTCGAGAAAAGGAATCTTGGTATTGCTGACGGGCGTATTTTCACTTGTTTGCTTGATTGGCCACGATGCGGCCGACGCCCAGCAGATGCCAAATCCGGTAGCCAAAACTTCCACACCGACTCCGACACCAACCCCGCCGCCGACCATCGATGACCCCGAGGTGATCAAGGTCGACTCTGAGGTGGTCAATGTCTTGTTTACTGCACAGGACAAAAATCGTCGCTTGCTGACGAGCCTTCGGCGGGAAGACATCACCATTTTGGAGAATGGACAGCAACAGGAGATAGTCGCATTCTCACGACAGATCGATCTGCCGCTGAGCCTGGCGATCTTGATCGATGTCAGCGGCTCACAGGAGCGAACTTTGCCCGAGGAAAAGGCTGCGGCAACTTCATTCATCGAAACGGTCGTTAGAGCCGCGAAAGATGAGGTTTGCATCATCTCCTTTACCGGCGAAGCGACCCTCGAACAGGGAATGACCAATAACCTGACTCGCCTTCGCCGTGCGGTCGCCAATGTAAGATTTGTGCCCCCCGCAGGTTACATCGGCGGCGGCGTCAGCACCGGCACGCCACCGATCTCCGGTGATAATTCAGCGATCGTCGGTTCGACGGCCATCTGGGATGCGATCTGGGTAACATCCGACGAAATACTTGGACCGGCACCTGAACGAACACGACGGGCGATCATTTTGCTCTCTGACGGCGTAAATACATCAGGTAAGAAGAAACTTGATGAGGCTGTGCAGGCTGCACTGCGATCGGAGGCGATCATTTATTCGATCGGTATTGGTGACAATTTTTACAGCGGCGTCGACAAGGGTTCACTCAACAAGATCTCAGAACGTACCGGCGGCCGGGCCTACTTTCCGCGTGATGAGGGCGAGTTACGGGAAGCTTTTCGACAGATCCAGGAAGAGATGCGTTCGCAATATCTGATCGCGTATGAGCCCGCCGATCAAAAGCGTGACGGGTCGTATCGCAAGATCGAGATCCAGCTTGCAAACCAACAGCTACAGAAAGAAAAGGTCAAGGTAACTCATCGGCAGGGATATTTTGCCAAAGGTGGCCAGAAGAAATAGACGAGAGATAAGATAAAGGCCTACTAAGATTTGAGATTTGAATGCCGGAGGTGCTATTTATAGGCCTCTGGTTTTTTATGAGCGATTACGAGTTCTTGACGATTTGGAATTTCGACGCACCTATAGCGAGTGTCTGGGATGTGATCGAGGATGCCGATAGCTGGCCCATATGGTGGCGCGGTGTGCTGAGCAATGTCGAGCTCCGTAAAGGCGATGACGATGGCGTCGGCAGTATCAGGCGTTCGACGTGGCGCAGCGCTTTGCCTTACAAGCTGACCTTTGAATCTGAGATCGTGCGGGCCGAGAAATACCGATTGATCGAAGCACGCGCATTTGGCGAGCTAAAGGGTATCGGGCTTTGGCAATTCGATGAGATCGCTCCTGAAAGGACTCGGGTTTCGTACGACTGGCGTGTATCAACCGGAAAGGCGTGGATGAACGCCATTGCTCCGGTCGCCAGGCCGTTCTTTCGTTGGAACCACGACACAATAATGCGTTGGGGCGAGGAAGGATTGAAACGACGGCTCGGGATTCAGCATTAGTCGGGTCAGTCTACCCGTCAGTAAAGCCCTCATCGACTGGCGTTATGTGGGTGATTACGCATTTCCAGCCGTCCGTGGTTCGGACAAAAGCGCCATTCGCTGGCGTTAAAGGTTTGCACCTCAAAATGAGCGACACGCCGGGAAGCTGGGGATGGCCGGGGCATCGTTGTCGACGATCCCCTGGACCACGCTTCGTAGACGCCGAGTAACCCCTTTATTCAAGTTCGTATTCCTTAGTTTTTCCAGCCCCACGGAGCTTCTGGGGCAATGATGGCCTTTTTTAGGTCGAACTTGAGGCTAAAATACCGCTCGCTGCCCATTCGTCGAAGATTGTAGCTAAAATGGTCTCCCGGTACGAGATCGATCCACCAGACGTTGGTCGCGGCGGCGGCGATGACCTTTACGGTCTGCCCATCCGCCGGGAACATCTGCCGCGTCGGCATGCCCACACTTGTCGTCCAACCGCCGTACATTGTCACGGCGTCAGGCTTTCCGTCATTGTGACGGTGGTCGTGACGAAGCTCGATACGATCTTTCAAACGAGTCAAAACCCACGTTCTCGAGCGGTCGTCGCCTACCATGAACGGTATCCGAATCCGATCCCTGGTACACGCCCGGACGTGCATGACGAGTGTTTTATCCTTAAATGTAGTGTCGTCAGCCGGTGCGGCGGCGACCGAGCCGGCAAAAGCCTTGCCGCAGAGTTTTTGCAGTTCGCTCCAGAAGACGGCATTAGCCGCCGCCGGCTTAACCTGAGCCGATGCGAAGTTTGCAAAAGCCGGTAATATAAATAGGAGGAGTAGGACGGATCGACTTGTTTTGATCATGATTTTCTCCGAAGCTCTACTTCATGAATTCCGATGGACGGATCGCCCGGTTTGTAAATCGAGCCTTTAGCACGGCACCCTTGAACCAATAGACCTTGTTCTGTCGGACGCCGATCGATGTGATGCCGGTGCCAAAGGGTTTCATCGCGATCTTGCCGGAGAGTTCGAGCTTTCCGTTGACATAATGACGCATCTCGCTGCCGTCGTAAACGAGAGCGGCGTGAAACCACTTCCCCAAAGGATGTTTGAAATTTTCGGCGAATAGAGCAGCGCGATTTTCGCCGGATTTGAGAAATGTGTCGAGAAACCAAGTGTCGCCTGTCAGACGTGTTTCGAGCAGGGCACGGCTTTCGACATTGGCGGTGTCCTCGATGTGCAGCCAGCGTTGCTCCCTTTCACCGCCCGCGTCGGGACGAAAGATGGCCTCGACCGTGAATTTATCGGCTCCGGCAAGCGGGTTTTGCCGAATAAAAATGCCATCGTCGATTCCGTCAAAAACAATGGCCTTGCCGCGATTCGTTTTCTCAACCTTGGGCGATCCCAGAACTTCAACGCCGTAACCACCGATATTTCTGAGATCGTCGATCTTCCAGATAACGGATCGTTTTGAATTCTCAGGCGTTTGGCCAAAGCCGACAAACGCCGCAAACAGCAGCAATAAGGCCGTCGCAGTTTTCATTAGAAATAGGCTTAGTAAGGAAAAACCTCGATCTTTGTCAAGACCCCTTTCTTCATCCGGATCACCCAGATCACGCCGTACTCGGTCTCAAGAAGGTTTCGAAATACCTCTTTTTTCGCTAACAGATTAGCGAGTGCCGGGATGGTGTTGCTGTGACCGACGATAAGGTAATGATCGGTCGTGCTCGCCATCATCTTGGCGACGAGGTCGGCAGCTTTAGCTGGGTCGTACGTCTGGATCTCTTTCTTGCGCATTGCAGCGATAGGCTCGACAGATTGACGCGTGCGTTTGTAATTGGTCGAGAATATTTCGTGCGGCTTATACTTTTTCGCAAACTTCATCAACCGTTGAGCACGTTCGCGGCCCTCGGCTGAGAGATCAGGATCAGGGTTATTGGGTACCGACGCATCTTTTTCTGTATGGCGGACGAGGACGATGGTCTTGTTGGTTTGGGAGGCGACCTCGCCGCTAACGCCAAGGCAAACGCCAAACGCCAATACTATCGAAAGGTAGATCTTGGTTTTCATAATGTGGAACTATCATACAAACATTTTCCCGGGATTCAAGATGCCGTTTGGATCGAAGACCTTCTTGATGCCTTTCATTACTTCGAGTGTCGGGCGGTCGATGGCGTAGTCGAGGTATTGGGCCTTGACGTATCCGATGCCGTGCTCGCCGGAGATGGTGCCACCGAGAGCGACTGAGAGTTGGAAAGTTTCGGAGACGCACAGGCGTGCCCTCCGAACCGCCTCGACATCGTTGCGATCGATGACGAAATTGACGTGAATATTGCCGTCGCCGGCGTGGCCAAAATTGGCGACAAAGGTATCGTGCCGCTTTCCGATCTGCTCGATCTCAGCGACCAGTTCGGGCACCTTTGAACGCGGGACGACGACATCTTCGTTTATCTTGAGCGTGCCGTATTTCATCAAGGAGGGCGAGATCGCCCGGCGGACGTCCCAGAGCTTGTCTTCCTCTTCCTTGGACTTTGCACGGAGAATGTCGAAGCCGCCGTTTGCTGCGATTATCTGCTCAATGAGTACTGCATTTTTTTCAACATCATCTTTCGAGCCATCGACCGCGACGAGCAAGATCGCTTCGGCTTCTTTCGACAGCCCAAATGCAAAATTCTCTTCGACCGCCGCGACGCAGAATTTATCGAGAACCTCCATCGCCATGGGCAGCAGGCCGTGCGGTGTGAATTTGGTCAGCACACTGCACGCCGCTTCCATCGAATGAAAATTGGCCCGCACGGTCGAAGTCGCTTCGGGCATCGGGAGCAGTTTGAGCGTAGCTTCGGTAATTATACCGAGCATCCCTTCGCTGCCGCACATGAGGCCCGTGAGATCGAAGCCGACAACATTTTTTACCGTTTTGCCGCCGGTGCGAATGATCTCGCCGGTTGCAGTAACGACCTCAAGGCCAAGCACGTGATGTTTTGTCACACCGTATTTCGGCGTTCGCATACCTCCCGCGTTCTCGGCGATGTTGCCGCCAATAAACGAGTCTTTGTAACTTGCCGGGTCAGGGGCGAACATCAAGCCCTGCTTCTCGACCGCCTGCTGCAGCTCAAACGTCGTAATTCCCGGTTGGCAAATTACGTACAGATCGTCCGCACTTATCTCGATGATCTTGTTCATTCGGTCGGTGCCGATCACAATACCGCCATCAACCGGAACAGCTCCGCCTGTGTACCCGACTCCGCCGCCACGAGCGGTTACGGGAAACAGAAATTCATTCGCGAGTTTAAGTATCTGGACCATCTCGGCGGTCGACTCGGGAAACACGACGGCCTCGGGCGGAAATTTTTCTTTAACAGCGTCAGCACCATACGGCTCGACACGCGTTGGATCGATAATGAGATTGTCGCCGCCGACGAGCGCTCGCAGTTTTTCCAGAACTTCAGGTTTCGAGGCGCTGGTCATTTTGCGCCCAATAGATTGAAAGTGTATTGACTCAAACACGATTAGTTAGATTTGCTCACCAGGATTCGACGATAAGGCCGGGAACCCGTTCGAATTCTCTTATGTTCGCGGTAACGATGCCGAACCCGTAAGTTAGGCACGTTGCTGCCAGCCACAGATCATGAACGCCAATTATCTCGCCGGCAGCTTCTAAATTCGCCCAAAGAACGGCATGTGTTCGGGCGACAGCGGTGTCAATCGGAATAACTGTAAATATGTTAATAAACCGTTCGGACGAGGCCGCACGTCGCCCTTTGCGAACTAGATCATGGGCCCTATGAACACCGTGTAGGAGTTCGCTCACGCTAATCACCGATATATAAAAGTCCTCAAATTGATTCTCAGAAATGAGGCCCTCGATATCGAGTCGCCCACGTTCGACTTCGATAAGAATGTTTGTGTCGATCAATCTTCCCATGGGTCGCGCAGGTCAGAAATCGTCCCCATTGCTTTTCGAGCTTCATCAATATCACGACCGAATGCTTCGGCTTCTTCCGGTGTAAGGTGCGGACCCGATTTTAGAATTCTCAATAATTCGGCGCCCTTGATGCCTCTCGGTAGCGGCCGGATCTCAGCAAACGGTTCGTTTCCTTTTGTTAAGATGAAACTTTCGCGGCGGTATCGTACGCGATTCATATAATCAGCAAATTTTCGCGACATCTCAGTTACAGTCAATGTGTTTGCCATATCTACCCCAATCTGATAATCAGATTATCAGATACTGGATATTCGGGCAAGCATTTTGATCCGTTGCCCTTATAAGTTTTAGGACAAGTTCTGCTAAACTCACACAAATTCTAATTCTTTGATCACGCCTCACCAAAAGGAGCCGAACATCATGAGCGAACAGGACAAGGACCCGATCCCATCCGATCAATACGACCGCGAGATCGCGACCGATCTCGACGATAAGACGCCGGACAAGCCCAAGGGTATGGCGTTGCATACAAAGATACTGATCGGCCTTCTGGTCGGCATTGGCGGCGGTCTGCTTGCGAATCAGGTCTGGGGCGGCAGCCATGCCAATGTTGCGTGGACGATCACAAATATCACTCAGCCGATCGGTTCATTGTTTCTAAATCTGTTGCTATTGATCGTTGTGCCATTGGTTTTTTCATCACTTGTCGTAGGGGTCGCGGGGATCGGCGATGTCAGAAAACTCGGCCGCATAGGGCTTAAGTCGTTTGCTTATTGTCTTATTATCTCGGCGATCTCAGTGGTGATCGGCCTCGGGCTGGCAAATACGATACGGCCCGGCGAGAGGATCGATCCGGTAATCGCAACGCAGCTAAGGGAGAAATTCAGCAGCGGCGCGGCAAGCGCGACAGACGCTCAAAAGAAGGCCGCCGAGTCTGCGAAAGCTGATTCGGCTTTGATGCAGGTTGTTAAAACTGTCGTTCCAGTCAATTTGTTCTACTCGCTGTCAGGTGTGGATGTAGAGAATCCGGCTAGCCCGAAAAAGGCTCCGCCCAATCTGCTTCACACGATGTTCTTTGCCCTGATCATCGGTATCGCGATCACGCTGCTGCCGGCGCCAATTTCTGCGCCATTTGTTAGTGTGATGGAATCGCTCTTTGCGATCATGTCAAAGATCATCGACATGATCATGAAGTTTGCCCCGATAGCGGTGGCGTGTCTTATATTTAATAACATCGCGGTTTTTGGGATCGATCTGCTCGGTTCGCTCGCGTGGTTCGTGGCAACGGTTTTGCTGGGACTTGGCCTTCATTTCTTTGGCGTGTACTCGCTGTCGGTATGGTTCCTGTCTCGTCTGAATCCGATCGACTTTTTCCGGCGGGTCTGGACCGTGATCGTAACCGCATTTTCGACATCGTCTTCAAACGCAACCTTGCCGACTGCTTTGCGAATATCTGAAGAAAATCTTGGCGTTCCTAAAGAGATCAATAGCTTTGTCCTAACCGTCGGGGCAACCGCAAACCAGAATGGCACGGCTCTTTATGAAGGTGTAACGGTGCTCTTTTTGGCACAGCTTGCGGGTGTCGATCTCACCTTTGGAGTGCAATTGATGGTCGTTTATATGGCGATCCTCGGCGGCATCGGCACGGCGGGCGTTCCGAGCGGCTCGATCCCATTTATTATCGGAATTTTGGCAATGATCGGGATCGATCCGGCGTTGATCGCGATAATTCTCGGCGTCGATCGCATTCTTGATATGTGCCGGACAACGCTCAATGTGGTCGGCGATATTACTGCCGCGACATTCGTTGCCCGGAGTGAAGGTTATGAGCTGCTAGAGGCCACGAAAAGTGTTTAAGCGACGGGCAGTCATTTGCCGGTTAACAGCCGTGAGATGAACTGCCGGTCGTCGTAGTCGCCAAAGGCTCCGAATCTGACCACGACCAGATCCTGCGATGGAATGATGTAAAGCCGTTGATTCCCGGCTCCAGCTGCCATAAACAGATCGAGCGTGTCCGCGATCTTTTTGGTGCCGATATCGCCCGATAGATTCGCCCGGTCGGTGCCCGAGGGGCCGATGCCATTGGCATTCAGCCAAAAGGTCAATCCGTAGGCCGGATTTGCTTTTGAGCCAACCGTTAATTGATCCAATAGTTTTGAACTGACGATCTGCTTGCCTTTCCATTTACCGCGATCTTTTAGCAGCAAACCAAACTTGGCCCATTCGCGAGCGGTCAACGTTACTCCCTGTGGAAGCAGCGGTTGGCCGTCGGACTTTCGCCAGAATGAAATGTTCATCCCGATAGGGTCGAGGATCCGGCGTTTAAGGTAGGTCATAACGGTCTCATTACGTGCCTTTAGCTTTCGCGTCATTACCTCGCCGAATAGCTGGAACGGTACCGGTCCGTATTCGAAATGAGTTCCAGGCTCATAGCTGGCGGGTTTTGTTACCGCCTCGGCATATGAAGGGACCACGCCGATCTGTCCTGCCTCGATACCGCTGGTTAGCGATAGGAGCTGACGGAGAGTGATCTTGGACTTTCGAGGGTCAGCTTTCCATTCGGTTATCGTGTCGGCAACCTTTTCGTCAAAGCTCGATATTAACTTGTCCTCGATCGCCGCCGCGCACATGACGCCGGAGAACGATTTCGTCCCACTGGCAAGTATCCACGGCAGATCCTTGGCATATCCATTCTGATCGTCTTCGAATACGATGGTGCTGCCTTTCATCACGAGCATTGAGACACCGCGATGTTGGCGTGAATATCCGGCGGCAAGCTCGAAACGCTGTTTCTCAGTGAGAGCGGCCGAGCTTTGTCCAAAAGAACATGAACATAGAAACAAAATACTAAGAATTGTTAATGAACGGATTTTCATGGTGGTTCTCGTAAAAAGAGCCGGTGACCAGAGATGCGGACACCGACTCTTAATTAGTTCGCCCCTTGATCATTGACGCTGAAACTCAGGAGTTCCGAGCACCAAACTTACAACCTTAAAGACCTCAGGGTTACCGCTCGGTTTGAGCAAGCGGGCCTGACGATTTTGCGCTCCTTGCTGGCCTTCGCGCATGTTCGGAATAGACACGACGTCGTCGTCTACCTCGTTCGGAGCTTTGACGCTCGGCAGCGGCTGCTCGACTTGTTTTAGAAGTGTCGCACGGGTACCGGCCGATATCTCGTTGTCGAGGACGAGTGCGATCGCCTTTTCCATCACAGAGTTCTTATCTTTCGCCTCAAATCGTTTTAGATCGACACGGGTTCCGGCGATCTGGTTGCTCGCGAGGGCGATCGAATAATTTAGGCGTTCGAGCAGAGCACCGGTGTTTACCCAATCTTCGGCCGTGTCGGGATAGCCTGTCGGTGCCTGATAGCCGTAGGGAACTTCGCCAAGTTTGTTGAGCATCGCCAGCATTTGAGCACCGCCATTTGTCTCGGCTCCAAGTGCACGGATCGAGCTGATCGCGAGTTCGAACGGCGACTTGATCTTTGTCCGATAATTCTCGGGGGCAAAGAACTCTTTATCGCTAAATAATGCTCCCAATGTCGTTTTGATATCGCCCTTCGATTTGCCAAAGGCTTCTGCGACACGTGACACGAGAGCATTGCTTGGGTTATCGCTGACAAACTTGACCGCCAGTTTCTTGGCGATAAATTTTGCGGTTGACGGATGAGCGACGAGAATGTCGATCACCTTCATACCGTCTTTAACGCCGCCCTCGTCAACTTTTTGCCCGAGCACGGTTTTTGCACCGGTCACGTGCCATCGCTGGTTAAAGTAGAATTCACCGCTCTCGGCGTCATCGGGAATACCCGCCTGACGCTGAATGCGGGCGAGGCGCTGCTCTTCGGTGCCGTTGATCATACCGGCCGCGGCACGGCGATATCCGCGTGGATCGACAATGGTCCAACCCGTAAAAGCCTTTGCCACCTCGATGATGTCTTGCTGCTTGTAGCCGCCGTCAACACCGAGCGTATGCAGCTCCATTAGCTCGCGGGCATAGTTTTCGTTAATGCCGTTACGCGTCTGTTGCGCAGCCGGTGGATTGGCCTGCATTTCTTTAAGCCGTTGATCGAGCTGCACGTCGGTCAGGCCGAGCTGCTGTTTTATTCGCTCGCGGGCCTGAGCGGGCAGTTGACCGCCATTGCGTGCCATTTGCTGCAGACGTTGTGCGTTCTGATTTGGCTGCGGAGCAGTCGGCGATCTCGATTCAAAATTGTCGAGATAAAACAGCATCGCCGGATGCTGTGCCGTACCCGTGACAAGGTCTTTGAAATTGCCGAGAGCGTTCTTTCTCAGCACATCACGTTCGTAGCTCGGGATGTACCAGCGGACGGCATTTTTGCCTGAAAAGACGTTGAAATGATTCTGCCAAAAATCGACCATCACTTCCTGCAGCTGTCGTTCTGAATATGTGGCGCGGATGATACGGTTGGCGGTGATCTGCGGCAACAGTTGCTGTGCCGGACGCAGGTCGTATTTCTGGTAGATCTCGCGAAGCTTCGCCTGCCGTTCCTGACGCTGTTTGTCGGTCATCTCCTCCGGATTCTGAACCGCATTTCCGGCAACTCCGGGCTGGTTTCCAGCGCGGTCGATCGCCTGCAGCAATGCTCCCGGATTTGGATACTTGGCAAAGATCTCAGCCGTCGTCATGTCAAAGATATCGAGATTTCGCAGCTTGCTCTCGGCCAGATTGTCGGTGATCGAGGCCGGATTCAATTGCTGTTCGATATACTTTTGAACACCGATCGTCCTAACTCTCTCGACATCACCGGGTTTCGCACCAAATCCGAGCCGGTTTAGCACGTGAAAGATCTTTTGCTCCTCGGTGAGAGGTTTACGGGCAGTCTTAGTGTCTGCTCGCAAGATCATTCCTGGTGCGAGTATTGTCAAAATGGCCGCGGAGGCGGCGAGTCTGTGAATGTAAGAAACGTTTTTTATCATTGCCTGGTACTCCAAATATCAGTATAGCCCAATCATCTCAGTCGCTATGTTAGACGGTCCACAGACGAAAAAAGGCGAATAAAGTTGAGCCTTAGCGGCGCTCGGCAACATTCGATGGTGGACAACAATTCCTTTCCCCGTCACATCTAATGTCTCGAACTTTAACGGGTTTTCCGTTAGACTGTAAAACTGTGTGAGGGATTATGAAGCTGAATAAACTAATGCTCGTTTTTACGTTGGTTCTGGCGTTTATTGCCACGGCGCCAGCGTCGGCGCAGACCGACACGTTCAGCGATCCGGCCGTGGATTACAGCTTCCAATTGCCCGAAGCGAAATGGAAGCTCACAGTCAAACCGTCCGCGACCAGCCCAAATGTCGAATATGTCTATGGCGATCGTATTGACGGCTATTTGACAATACGCAAGGTTACAGTTACCAGGGATCTGATCCTTTCGGATCTTATTGAGACTGAGGGGCGAAATAAACTCCAGTTCTTGCCCGGCTATGTTGCCGGACGTGAAGAGAACTTTGCCGGCAAACTGCGCGGCGCCGTCCTCAACTATGAATACGTTGCCGCGGGCCGGAATATGGCCGGACGGTTATACTTTCTAAAGGCGAATGAGACGACCGTCTATTTACTACGTTTCTCGGGCTTAAAAGATTCTCTTCGCTCGCTGCGTAACCAGACCGACTCGATCGCAAGAACATTTGGTGTGAAATAACGAGTTAACGATTCGTGAAATTAAAGAAACCACCTGCTGTTGCGGGTGGTTTCTTGACGTTGGGCGACAAATCCCCCCGCTCGCGGTGCGATTCGGACCTACTGACCGTCGCGTTCGGACGGGAAAACAGGCCGCGTAGCGTCCGGTCGGTCGGGCGAAGTGTGGCGGTGGGTGATCTTCCAGTCCTTACCTACAAGCCTATATACGAGGGTCATGCGGCCGGCTGAGCTTTCGAGTTAGCCGTCGGTTCCTGTGTTTGCTTCCATTTACAACTGACGTAAGCGTTTTTCGTTCCCAGCATCTCCACTCGCAGGCCGGTGATCTCGAGCGTGACGTTCTTGATGCGGGCGTAGCTGGCATCGACGTTTGCTTTGACGGTTTCCCAACCCTGAGTCGCGGTGCCGTTGTTATTGAATATGAGCAACCGTTCGCTCTTGTCGTATGCGGCCATTACCTTCTCGGCATCGACCTGATTGATTCCCTCGACAAGCCGGTCAAATGCTTCGCGAACGCCTTTTGCAGGGTCGATCTTACCAGCCGCAGCCTTTTGGCCAAACGCGGCAAATGTGCAAACGAATAGGATGATAACGGATAGTGTAAGTCTTTTCATGTCGGTAAACCTCTACAGAAAATCTTAGCGGTGGGGTGATTCAAAAGCAATATTTAAACGCAGAGGCCGCAAAGAACGCAGAGATCAGAGGATCGATTTAAGTTCCCTTTCTCAGCGTCCTTTGCGGTTTCCGCGTTTTAAACGTCTTTATTTCAACTTGGTCAACGCAGCGACGATCTCGTCGGGCGTTGGCCGTTTCTTGTAGTCAGGCTCGATGTGAGCGTAGGTGATCTCGCCCTTTTTATTGACGATATAAGTCGCCGAGATCGGCAGTTCTGCCTTGTCCATTGAGTTGTATTTAGCAACATCGAGGCCGCCGGCTTTGTAGCGTTCGTTTAGAGCATCGGGCATTTGATAGACGATCTTGAACATGCGTGCGACGGTCAAATTTGGATCGCTGAGGACGGTGTAGGTCAGATCGTTCTTCTTCGAAATGGCCATCGAACGATCAGCGTTTTCGACCGAGATTGCGACCAAGACACCGCCGTTCTCCTTGATACGCGGCAGATTTTCCTGAAGAGTGTGGAGGTATCTATTGCAAAACGGGCACCACGCTCCGCGATAAAAGACGATTACGAGATTGCCCTGTTTGAGCAGGTCGTTGGTGCTGACCCGTTTGCCAAGTGGATCGTTGAGGGTGAATTCGGGTATTTTCGCTCCGACATTAAGAGCGGTCTTAGCAGCATCCTCGACCGTGACCGTTTGAGATAACTTAGTCGGTTGTTGGGCGATAGTGCCCGAGGTAAATAGGGTTGTGGCGATCAGCGTTGAAATGAAGAGTACTCTCATAGATCTGTATATTACGTAACAGGTTGAAATTATTCCAAAGTGGTCTAAAAAAAAACAGCCCGGCGCACGAAATGGCATTTGGAATCTGGAGTGATGCACGATTTGGTCACGTCCGCGGTCCAAAACCCTTTATTTTACAAGTAATTTGGTGAGAGCCACACGCGGTACGCTTATTGCTAATAAGAGGGCACGAAGTTGAATTCTCCTCTTCAGCGAGACGGAAGACAAATTACCTTTTTTGGAGGGAACCCTTTATGCACCCCGCTACAAAGTTCTTTTTCATTGCATTGTTGACGCTGCTCGGCGGCACGGCGCTATCCGCGGCCGGATCGCCTGCAAAGACTCTGAATCCGCCCGGGCCGGGCAATTACACGATCGATGACGACGAGGATCCGGAGATTACTGCACGTGTGGCACGTATCAGTTTTATTTCGGGTGCGGCCAGGCTTCGTCGTGAAGGAATAGAGGAATGGGAAAATGTCACGCTAAATCTGCCGCTCGTTGCCGGTGACGAGATAGCGACCGACGGTGCGTCAAAGATCGAGATACAGTTTGGCAAGGACCAGCACCTGCGGCTCTGGGAGAATGCTTATCTAAAGATCGTTTCGCTCAAGGACGACAATATTGCGGTCAGTCTGAGCCTCGGAACGCTTTCACTTCGCATCACGTCATTTACTAAGGACAGACAATCGTTTGAGATCGATGCGCCAAAGACGACGATCGCAATTCAACGTGCCGGTGCATACCGCGTTGATGCCGGCCGTCAGGGCGACAGCGAGATACTTGTATCGGCCCGCGAAGGCGGCGAGGCACGAATTTATTCTGACAGCTTAGGCTTCACTCTCAAGAATGGACGCAGCTCGCGAATCTTCATCGACGGCCAAAAAGTAGGTGAGTGGGAAGCGGGCGATGCATCTCGCTACACTGACGATTTTGACGAATGGGCAGCAGATCGCGATCTGATCATCGCAAAGCGGCTGAGCGATGCCTACTACGATAAGTATTACGATAATGACATTTACGGAGCCGACGACCTAAATGACAACGGGCAATGGGTCTATATCAGCGGTTACGGCACGGTTTGGCAGCCGTATTCGTCAGCGGTCAGCAGTTATTCAGATTGGTCGCCGTATCGATATGGCCACTGGCGTTGGATGCGGCCGTACGGCTGGATCTGGGTCAATGACGAGCCTTGGGGCTGGGCCACGTATCATCATGGGCGTTGGTTTCATCATAATGCGCGTTGGTATTGGTCGCCATACGGCCACTATCGGCCGAGACGAAGCTGGTGGTTCCCGGCTCTCGTTGTGATCAATGTATTCAACAACAATACATGCTGGTATCCGCTCTCGTATCGTCACCGCTGGCGCAATTACAATCACCGAAACAACGGCAATTACAACGGCGGGCCGCGCAATCTCGGCGGAACTCCGACTCCGATCGTACGAGATCCGAGAGATCTAAGTGCTCGTAAGGAACTTCCGCTTGACGATGAGGTGCCGCCGATCGGTGTTGTGTTGGTACCAACCGATCAATTTGGAACGAAGACACGTCCGACAAGGCCGCCGATCGATGTGGCGAAAACGATCCTTGCAAAGAAGGATGACGGCAACGGTATCGGATTGCCTGCGTATAAGGATGTGCGGCCTAAGATCGTCCGCGACATTGCCACCGAAAGGCCGCCAGTTGTCGATAACCTCAACGGTGTAAAGACAGGTGCCGGCATTCGCAAGGATTCGCCGCTCGACGGAGAACTTAGGAATAAGACCGTGTTTGGCGGACGTCCGCCAAGAGTGGATCCGGTGACCAGTGGCGGAACGAACGACGTACGTAAGCAGGGTGCCATCGACAGGCCGCCGGTCGATCAGAATGGCGGCGTTCGATATTTACCGCCAGCGGAGGTGAAAGAGCGACCGACAAGGCCGCCGGTCCGTCAGGAACCGGTCACTACCGAGCGGCCAAAAGAGCCGACGCCGCGCTACGTGCCGCCGCCGGTCAAGGAGAGACCGGTCGAAAAGCCGCGCAGCGATCCGCCGCCCGTAAGGCCGACCCGGAGCGATCCGCCGCCGGTAAAGAGCGAGCCAAAGCCGGTCGAGCGAAAAGAGGCACCGCCACCGAAAAAAGATGACGGCGCAAAGAAAGACAAACCGTGACCGGCTGATCAGTGAGACGGACTACCTTGATCGGTAGTCCGTTTCTTTTTAGTTTTGCAAGAATATCGAACGATTTACATCCGCCGGATTGCCGACTACCGAAAATCGCAGATTGCGCATATATTTATTTGCCACGGCCTGGACATCGGCGGGCTTTACCTTTCGAATGCGATCGAGAAACTCAAGCGAGTTACGCCAGCCGCCCCCGATCAATTCGTACTGTGCGAGTTCTGCGGCCTGTGCGGCGTTGGTTTCCTGTTTGAGGTAATAGGTGGTCAGGAAATAGGCGGACATTCGCATAAGCTCGTCTTCGTCCGTAGAGCCCTGTCGTAGTTTATTGATCTCGGCGAGCATGACGCTGACAGATTCGTTTGGATTCACTGACGAGACTGAGATCGCAGCGGTATTGGCCGCAAGATTGTTCATATCGGCGTCGGGTGCGTAGCTCAGATTTCGTTTTACGCGAACTTCCTGAAAAACAGCTCCCTGCAATATCGCCATTGCCGCCCGCATCGCGTAATAATCGGCATCCTTGATAGACGGAGCGGCGAAAGTACCTTTTACGTAATCGGTCTGCACGCTCTTCTGGGTGATATCGACCGTCGCTTTTGAAAATTCTAGCGGCGGCAGCGGTGTGTCTTTGTAGGTGCCCCGCGGTAGAGAGCCAAAGCTCGCCGCAATCTGTTTTTGCAAAGCCGCCGGCTCAACGTCGCCGACTACGACAAGCAGCATCCGAGACGTCTCGATCATCTTTTTGTGGTATGCGATAAGGTCTGCGGCCTTAAATTTTGTGACATTTTCGATAGTTCCGGTCGGGCTGTTAGCGTACGGGTGACCGGCGTAAACTACCTTCTCATTCAAGACCTCAAGCGAACCTTCGGGCGAATCAGTTTCGGACCTTAGGCCGGTCAAAGTTGCCTCGCGAATTCGCTCAATATCCTCGGTCGCGAACGCCGGATTGAGTGCTACGTCGGTGAACATTGCCCACGACGATTCGAAATGCTGCTTTGTGCACGCGAGAGCGAGCGTACTGAAATCGTAAGTGCTGCCGCCCGAGATCACGGTGCCGATACGCGACGCTTCCTTGCGCAGCTTTTGGCGGGGAAAGCTCTTACTGCCCTCGCCGGCGACGCTGAGGACAAAACTCTCGATACCTGCATTCTCGGCGGTTATATTGCGAACGCCGCCGCGAAAAAACAGGCCTGCGGCCACGGTTGGCGTGCCCGGGCGACGTTTGATCAGAACTTTCATTCCGTTAACGTCAAATTCAGTGATCTGGCTCGCGGCCGTTGCGGTCTGAGCGCGCAGGGTCGAGAACGGCGAAATGACGATCGAAAAAATAATTGCCGCAACGGCTGATCGGATGTTAAATGCTCTTTTCATTACTGTTTACCTCCGATCAGATCTGCTTCGGTGAGCTTGGCGATCGCCTGCTGTTCGGGTGAGATCAGAGCGACGCCGATGCGTGGCTTATTTTGAATATATGTGCGGATGTATTTGGCAATGTCTTCGCGTGTCGTCGCACGCAGATTCTTGTGATAACCGCGGAAGTAGTCGATGCCGGTCGTCGACCACCAAAAACTCAAGGTGCGGCCGTATTCACTTAGTTTCTCGCGGCTAAATAGATCGTCGGCTTCGAGTAGCGTTTTAGCATTTTCGAGCTCGGCATCGGTGTAATAGCCGGGCTTGTCGAATTGAGCGATCTCGCCGTAAAGCGCGTTGACAGCAGCCTTTGCTTTCTCGGGTGAGGTCACCATGATCGCTTGTATCGGGCCGACATTTCGCTGAGTGTAATAGCCGATATTAGAGTTGGTCGTCAGCCCGGAATCGACCATCGCACGCTGAAAACGCGAATCGGGCTGGCGAATGATAAACGAAAAAACGTCCGCCGCATAGGTCGCCGCGTCATCCTTGCCGATCGACGGGCCTTGCCAGTTTAGCTGCACAAAAACGTTCTGAACCGGTTGGGTGACTATCACGCCCTCGCTCTTTGTAAGCGGCGGATGCTCGACGAGCGGAAACTTTTTGAACGGATCTTCGCTCTTTGGCCAGTCGCCAAAAAGCTGCTCGGCGAGCGTGAAGATATTCTCGGGATTTACGTCACCGGTTACGATCAGCGCCGAGTTATTTGGCACGTAATAACGCGATTGAATAAGCCGCATCTTATCGGTCGTGGCGGCCGCGACGGATTCGCGTGTTCCTCCCGGACTCTTCCGCGATGGGTATTTGTAAAAGAGTTTGTCGAGTGACGCTTGATTCAGGTAATAGCCCGGCTGCGACATATTACGTTCGAGTTCGCCGAGGACCACCTCTTTCTCGCGGTCAAATTCCTCCTGATCAAAGACCGGAAAGCGTGCTCCGTCCTTGATAAATTTCATTGCCGTTACAATGTGAGGGCTCGTCGTCGTAAAGTAATATTGCACCACCTCTTCGCGTGTGGTGGCATTATTAACGAGGCCGATATTGTCGATATCAGCCATATAGCTGGCATCTTTGACCTGAGCTTTGAATTGCAGCTCGGCATCACACCTCATCTGCCTGAATGCCTGAAAATTGCGAAATTGCAGATACTCGCAACGATAGATCGACGCGGCGCGGCTGCCCTTAAAGAACATATGTTCGTAGAGATGCGAGAGGCCGTTTAGCTCGGGCGGCTCGGTAAACGAACCGTTTCTGACCGCAAGCTCGATAGTCACGAGCGGCACCGAAGCGTCGGGCAAAACGATGATCTGCATGCCGTTTGCCAAGGTCTTGACTGAGATCGGCACCTCGTACGGGGCCGCTTGCGGTTTGGCAGCGGTTGCCGTTGCCGATGGCTTCGCTGCAACAGGCTTGGCCTTTTGCGAAAGGCCCGAAACGGGCAGAAATGCTAGTATCAATAACAGGGAAATAAAGATTTTTCGCACAAACATTGCTCCAAATAAGGGCTTTTGCTAAATAACTGCTAATAACGAAAGTAACATACGAGGAAACGATATGGAACGCGACAATTTGATGCACGGCGCCCGCACGGCGTTGAATAAAGATATGGACACCCGCGCCTGGGCCGAAAATTATCTAAAGGAAAAAACACGCCTTGAGAATACGCAGATGTCAGACGAAGAGTTTGAAAAGTACTGGAAATATCACAAACCAGAGATCATGCACGCGGGAGCGGCGGAGGCTATGGCAGCGTTTCGCACCGCAAAAGTGTCAGACCCCCCTGCGTAAGCGGGGGGGGTCTGAGCATTGCGTCGTACGCGACGCTACTTTTTGCTCCCACGTTGTCTCGCGACAGCGTCCCGGGCCACCCGCTTATGCAGGCGGTTCTGACTACACGCCTGGCATTGCTTTCTTGAGCGGCTTAAGAATAAGGAACAACACAACCGCCATCACGAGTGCCATTGACGCAAGGACGAGGAAGAACGTCGATTGCAGCCAGATGTCCCAGAAGATACCGATCTGAGTCAGCTTGTTGCCGATGGCCGTGGCGACGAACCAGCCGCCCATTAGCAGGCCGCGTTTGCTGATCGGTGCGACCTTTGAAACCAAGGACAAGCCCATCGGTGAAAGCATCAGTTCACCGAGCGTAACGATCGCGTAGGCCAGGATCAACCAGAATGGCGACACGCGGAAGAGATATGCGTTTTGCAGGATAGCGGCTTTGTTGGCATCTCCGGCTCCGGGAGAAGCTGCGTTGATGGCGGCGATTAGTTGCTGTTCACCACTTTTAAATCGTGCCTTCTCTTCGGCAGTAAGTGGAGGTTTTCCATCCTTAGCGTTATCTTTATCTTTGGATGCGATCGCATCGTCGCTAAGAGCAGCAAATTTCACGCCAAAAACACTATTTTTTCCGTCAGCACCTTTAGCATTCTGTATCTTTTCTAGTACGTCTTTTGACACGCCTGAAGCTGCAAGATTGTTGACGACTCGTTCGTTGATGCGGAATTCACCAGCACTAAGCTGATCAGCCGATTTTGTCATGCCCTCGCCGATCGTTGCACCAAAATACAGGACAAGGAAAGAAAGACCTGTAAGAGTCATACCGATCGCCATCTTGGTCGGCGTTGACGGCTCCTTGCCGCGCCGGTCGAGAAAGCCCCAGAACCAGACGAGCGGGAACGTGAGCGTCAGGACCCAAAACGCGTTGATCGAATTCGAGATCGTGCCGGTTACGTTCCAATTTGTATTGTCGTCGGCCCAATAGGTTAGCGTCGACCCGTTCTGATGAAAGACCATCCAGAAAACAATAACAATAGCGAAAACGACGCATAAGGCGACGATACGTTTCCAGTCGGGAACCGCCTTCATCAGAGCAGCGGAATGTGCGCTGCTGCCCTCGACGCTCGGCAGGTCTGCAGCCGTTGCGGCGGCTGCGTCGGCTTGATCCGAAACCTCTTTCGAGCTCCGGTCTGCGTGGGCGATGAGGCTCTTGAAATACCAAAGAATACTAACCGAGATCACCATTCCAAACGCAGCAACGGCAAATGCCGCATGAACGCTAACCGCTGATTTAACGATCTCCATAATGATCGGTGCGACAAAAGCACCGACATTGATACCGAAATAAAAGATGTTATAGGCTCGGTCTTTGAGGTGGCTGCCCTCCGGATAGAGGTTGCCGACCATCGTCGAGACATTCGGTTTGAAGAATCCGTTACCTATGACGAGACATGCCAACGCGAGATAGACGGCCCAGATCGCAGGTATCGACAGCAGTCCGTGGCCGGCCATAAAGAAAAATCCGCCAATCATTACAGCCTTGCGATAGCCCGTAAAGCGATCAGCGATAAAGCCGCCAATCAGCGGACTCGCGTAGACGAACGCCAGATAATTCGAATAAAGAGCCGTCGCCTCGGCTGCCGTCCAGCCAAAGCCGGAAACCGGATCGCGAAGATAGAGGACGAATAACGACAGCATCGAGTAGAAGCTAAAGCGCTCCCACATCTCGGTCGCGAAAAGTACATATAGGCCCTTCGGGTGCTTGCCAGAAACGGCTGCAGCGGCACCACCATTCATCGTATCTGCGTTTGCGCTCATCGATTCAATCCTTGCCTTATTTAAATTTTGGGAAGAGTCAGGCAAAATATAGCAGATAAAGGTATTTATCAAAAGAGGAAATATGCGTAAACGAGCTATATCTGCTGTCGTTGCCGTTTTGTGTGTGATGCTGTTTTCGCTTGCGGCGTCCGCTCAAAAGTCGCGTGCGAGCGTTTCGGGTGCCGAGGTGACGGGCACATTTAAGATGAGTTTTATCGGAAGGAAGTACAAAGACCTTACGAATGACCTGAAGATACAGGCGATGGGCGGCGGTAAACTGCATATCGCGTTCGATCTCATTTATCCGTACACATTGAACAATGGCGAGGTCTCGGTAAACATGGGCTCGCTTGAGGGTGAAGCTTCGATCAAAGGCGACACTGCGATCTACGAATCAAACGAATTCGGCCCGTGTAAGATCACGATCAAATTTGTCACACCCGGCCAGGTCAAAGTTACACAAAGTGGTTCGGATGCCGACTGCGGCTTTGGGCATAATGTATTCGCTCAGGGCAACTATCGAAAAGTGAGCAGTAGAAGGCCGAAGTTTGAGCAGGTCAACTAGGTTACAATAAGGTCTCTATGATCCTGATAATTCTCGCGATCTGGTTTGGATACAAAAAGGCACGCGATACGGGCCGAAACCCCTATTTGTGGGCCGCAATCTGTGCAGGAGCTTATATCGGTGCACAAGTGCTCGTTGCAGTTGCCTTTGGATTTGCGATTGGGATCGGGATAGAAGTTGCTGGTTGGAGCGAAACGCTGTATGACGATCTGGCCTGGGTCATTACCATCGTCGGTATCGCTGCAAGCTTCTTAAGCATATGGCTGATTTTTCGCTATCTGGATAAAATCCCAAACGACGAACCACCTCAGGAACCGCCGCCGCCACCGACTTTTGACCAATCGGATCAATCCTAATGGAACTCTTTCACCAACTCGGCGCCGAGATCGAAGAGCTTTGGCGCGGTAGGAATTTTAACGAAGACGAGTTTCCGGCGATAGCGGCTGCGGCGTTGAAACGCGCGGATCTCCCGTCGAAAATTTCGGCGTGGGATGTCGTCGATTGGTCGTTAAAGCAGACCGAGCTTCCATCTCAAAAAGATCTGTATGGAAAATTTGGCGATCCGCCGATAACGGTCTATTCGGCACCGCGTTTTTACATTGATCTATATTTTTGGTTTGAGGGAACGACGGCGATACATCAACACGGGTTTTGCGGGGCGTTTCAGGTTTTGCTGGGGTCGAGTATTCATAGTTGGTATGAATTTGAGCGCCGCCTCGGCGTGAATATCTTCACCGAGATCGGCGATATGTCGCTCAAGGTGTGCGAGCTGCTCGATGTTGGTGCTGTGCAGGAAATACGGGCCGGGCGGCAGTATATTCATTCGCTGTTTCATCTCGACTATCCGTCGGCGACGATCGTCGTCAGGACCGAGAAATCGCCGCTCTATCTACCGCAATTCTCATACGAGAAACCGTACCTGGCGATCGATCCATTTTTTGAAGAGAGCAACACGACGAAGAAACTGCAGATGATGTCCGCTCTGTTTCGCGCCGGACGACCTGATGCCGACGAACAGGCAATGGCCTTATTGGAACGCAGCGATCTGCAAACTTCGTACATGATCCTCGCCCAGTTGCGGCATCTGCTGCGGTCGAATCAGCTGAGCCAGATGTTCAATCTCGACGCGTCCAAGGCACGATTCAAAGCCTTTGTTGATGTCGTCGCAAAACGTCACGGAGAAGCCGGTGAGGCTTTGCGGCCGGTCTTTGAGCGGTACGATATTCTCGACGAGATCGTCGCTCGACGGGCGTATGTCACCAATGCCGAACACCGATTCTTCCTGGCCCTGCTGCTAAATGTCGAGGGCCGCGAGCGGATCTTCGCGCTTATAAAACAACGGTTTCCCGACGTCGATCCGATCGAGAAGGTGCTCGATTGGGTCTTTGATCTCGGCCAGACGCGTGTCGTCGGGATCGAGAATTCGAACGCATTGGGCATTCCCGATTTTGGCGAGCCGGAGATGTCGGCGCTTGAGGATCTGCTGAATGGAAAGACGGATGATGAAATGGGCGAAGTCAACGCAGACGCTCTTTCACGCATACGGTCTTCGGTGATATTCCGACCGCTGATGTCGGCATGAAAAGCTCTCCACTCTTGTCTCTTATCTCGTGTCTCGGTAAACTAATTTCCGGTTGCCCTTGTAGCTCAATGGTAGAGCACGCGGCTCATAATCGCTTGGTTGTAGGTTCGAATCCTTCCGAGGGCACCACTCCATTTCTACCGCCTCAATACGAAAACGTGTATTTCATCCCCCGGATCCTTCCTTCGGATCAAGAGGTATGTGCCCGAGTTTAACTTCCCCTGCCTGCTCGTGCCACCTTTGTCGCCTCGGCAACCTTCGGGAGAAGTATCTTGTCCAATTCCTTTCTGAGTTCAAGCGGCTTGATAATGCCGATCTCACGCCAGACGATCTTACCCTCGCGGTCGATGATGACCGTAGCGGGAAGCACTCTGCCGACGCCAAAACGCTCCATGTCCGAGGTTTGGGCACCGATCCATATCGGGAAAGTCAGCTTGTATTCCCGAATGAACTTCAGCACCTTCGCCGAATCCGTTGCCGCGTCTCCTGCCGCACCTATCACCTGAACCCCGAGTGCCGCATATTCATTCTGGATCGCCGACAGGTCGGGCATCTCCTTCTTACATGGCTCGCACCACGTCGCCCAGAAATTGAGCACGACCACGCGGCCTCGATATCCGGCAAGCGATTGTTCGGCACCTGTGAGGTCTTTTAGGGCGAGTACAGCGTCGGTCGGTAAGGGCGTTGGCTTTACGGGCGTGTCTTTTAACACCTTGAGAGCATTGACCTTAATAAACCGTTTGTCCTTTTCGATACGAAGATCGCCTTCGATCTCGACCGTTCGGGGGACGAGCTTGAGAAAATCCTTGCCCTCATTTTGATAGGTACCTTTCTCGAGAGTGTAGAGCGTAAAGCCCTTTGCATCCTCGACAGCGAGAGCCTGCGGTAGGTCCTTCTCAGCACATTCCTGAGCGCACTTGATGTCTGCCGCCGTACCGTAGCGGTCTTTCTTGCGGTCGTCGGCCTCAAACCAGCAGACTGAGCAAACGACTTGGCCCTTGAGGGTTACCTTTTCGGTATTCTGCGAAAGGGTTGAGACAGCGAGCAGAGAGACCAGTGATACTAGAAACAGTGTTCGTTTTATCATTTCTTTAGTTCTTCCTCGATCATCGATCTCAGCTCGGATTCCCCGAGAGTGTTTAGCTTGCGGCCGTTAACAAAGATCGTGGGTGTCTGTCTCGCACCGACGTTGGCTGCGTCCTTTCGGTCGCGTTCCATCTTGGCGGCATATTTATTCTCTTTTGCGACCGTCTCCATTTTGGCAAGATCGAGGCCGAGTTCCTTGGCGTAGTTCTCAAAGAGGGCAGGAATGTCCGGTTTCGGAGCATTCGGAGGAGCGCCGTGCTTTTCACCCCATTCGCCCTGCTTTTGGAACAACAACTCCATTGCCTGCCACAATTTGCCCTGTTCGCCGGCCGCCTCGATAAATGTCACGGCACGAGCCGAATTCGGATGAAACGGGAGGAATCGAACGACGAGTCGAATGCGTCCTTCGTAGTCTTTCATCACGCTTTTAACCTTTGGAGCGAAAGCGGCACATGCCTCACACTCAGGATCAAGAAATTCGACGACCGTCACCTTAGCATCCGCCGGGCCCATTGACGGGCTATCGTCACGGATAAGCGAGCTGTTAAGCGTCGGAGGCTTTGGAGCCTTGTCCACAGCTCCGCGATAGTATTTTGCACCGACAAATGCACCGACGATCACGATCGCCAATACCAGTGCCATTATTTTTATTTCGTTTTTCATGTCTGTTTATTTTGTCTGTGATAAATAAAAAGGCAAAGGGCGATCACAATAAAAGCAGCGAGCGACATCAGCGGGATCGTTACAAATCCAAGCAGCTCAAGCTGAACCGCGTTACACGGCACGCCCTCCGTACATGGCGTAATGCCCTCAGGGATAATGCCGTAATAAAGCAGGTTATGATAAATGCCGATCATGAGTCCGATCAGCGTGATCGGCAAAGCATACAACGCGATGCGGCGGTCACGGATCGCGATACCGACGCCGATCACCAAAACGAGCGGATACAAAGCGATCCGCTGATACCAGCACAGCACACACGGCGGATAGCCGAGCACCTCGCTAAAGAATAAGCTGCCGACCGTGCCCAGCAGGGCGAGCAGCCAAGCCAGATATAACAATACGGAAGCTTTGTTATCGATTCCCTCGGTCATTTCCGTGTCTGCCAGATCCCCATTTGGTCTATCTCGGCCTGCTGAGCCTTAATGATCGCGGTTGCGAGCGAACCACACGCGGACACAAACGGCATCGAAAGGATCGCTATCATAAAGAAGTGTCCTGCATTCATACCTTACTCTCCCGCCTTTTTCAAGGTTGCCTTGACCGAGCCGCAAGTCAGCATTCGTTTCCCATAGTAAGGATTTCTGACTTCCTTACTATCCGACAGCCAAGACGCTTTTTTCATTGGACAATAGTGCAGGTATGTCTCCGCATCATTCGCCTTAAAACTCGAAACTAAAGAATACATACTATTAGACAACTTCATAAACTGCTCACGTTGAGATGCGAGATCCTTATTGCCGTTGATGTGGACGGCGTCGGTTCGGATCAGCTTTGCGAGCTTGTCCCAGTGCGTCTTTTGGGTCGCTGTCATTTTCGTCGTCTCAACGGCATCGAGCGAAGATACCATCTCTCCTGCCTTAGTGCTTGCCGTCTCAAAATTTGAGTCGACGAGCGCGTCCTTTACGCCATAATAGTCTTTTAGCGTCGCCGCGATCTGCTTTTGCACGGCGGGGTCGATCTTGCCCATATCCTGTGCATGCGTACCCACCGCGAGGATCGCCGAGATCAACACCAGCATTATTCTGTATTTCATAAATCGTCTCCCTAATAGCTAAAGGTTATTCCGCCCCCCAGCCCGTATTGATTGTAATAATTTCCGCTCAACTGCCAACGCTTGGCAACCACATACCGCAAGCCGAGCTGATATTCCTTATCCGTATTCCACATCGCGTCAAAACGAAGCCGGCGAGATATGGCGAGGTCCTCGCGGGTCAGTTGGAGCCTGAACCGGCCTTTCGTATTGACTCTCACATCCGCCTTGACGAACATCGGCAGCGTATACTCGAGGCCAAGCGTGCCAAATGCTTCATTCTCCCAGCGGCCATTGTGCTTCTCTCGATTCGCTTCGAAACCAGCGTAGACATTAAGAAATTGCTGCCGGTCAACAAACCTTCCAAACCTCGTTTCGCTCTCAAAACCGTGCTTCGGATTGAAGTGAAACTGCGTCCCGGCAAAGTAGTAATTGTTGGCGATCTGGCCGTGGCCAAAGACACCGTTCGACTGAGCGGACAGTTCAAATTTCGAATGCAGCATCCGGGCGTCCTCGCCTCGGAAGTAGTTCCAGTTCTTCTGAGTTGGAGCAACCTGCGTGTTCGGCGGCGAATTCTCGTAACTAAAGACACGTCCCATGCCGGCCATCATGTGATAAAGAACGTGGCAATGAAAGAACCAGTCCTTTTCCTCATTCGCATCGAACTCGATCACGTCGGTCTCCATCGGCAGAATGTCGAGCACGTTCTTGAGCGGCGAATATTCCCCCTGTCCGTTGAGAACGCGGAAAAAATGTCCGTGCAGATGCATCGGATGCCGCATCATTGTGTCGTTTGTGATTGTGATACGAACGGTCTCGCCTTTCCGGATCAGTATCTTATCCGACTTCGAAAGCGGCTTGTCGTCCATGCTCCACATGTAGCGGTTCATGTTGCCCGTAAGACGAAACTTCAATTCTCTCAACGGTTTCTCCGGATCAAAATTCGTCTTGACCGGCGATTTGAGCATCGCATAATTTAGCGTGACCGGCGGCAGCTCACCGGGTTTTGCCGGATCTGGCACCACCTCGGCGAACATCACCTCATTCATGTCCATCTGCTGATACGACATCTCCATCTTGTGCTTGCCCATGTCGTTCATCATCTTCATCCCTTCGAAGAGCTTGAGCTTAGGCAGCACCGGAGCCGCAACCTTTTCACCGTTGCCGAGCCAGAGCGAGGTCGCGCCGATCCGATCCTCAGACGTAGCGCGGAGCTCGAACGACTTGTCTTCGGGGATCGTCACGATCACATCGTATGTTTCGGCAATGCCGATGATCATGCGGTCGACATTTACGGGCACTACGTCGATGCCATCGGTGGCGACAACAGAGAGTTGGCCGCCGGCAAATTGGATCCAGAAATACGTCGATGCTGAGCCGTTGATGATCCGCAGACGCACCTTATCGCCTGCCTTGAATTGCGGTGCCGAGTCCTCTCGTCTGCCATTGGCGAGAAAAGCATCGTAGTAGACATCCGACACATCCATCGCATTCATCCGCTGCCATTCCTGCCGGAATTTCGCCTTGAACGCACCGGCCTTCAACGCCTCGCCGTAGCTTTGCACGGCGTCCTTCTTGATCGCGAACCAATCATTCGCATTCTTGAGCAATCGCATCACTTCGTGCGGATGCTCGTCGGTCCAATCACTGAACAAAACCGTGTAGCTCGGCATCGGCGGCTCGTCTCGCTTCTTGATTATTAACGCTCCGTACAGGCCTTTCTGCTCCTGCAGGTTGCTGTGCGAGTGATACCAATACGTGCCGCTTTGCTTGATCGGAAAACGAAAAACGTGAGTACCCATAGGCTTGATCGGCGTTGTCGTCAGAAACGGAACGCCGTCCTGCTCATTCGGCAGCAAGATGCCGTGCCAGTGGACGGAGGACAGTTCGTGGAGGTTATTTTTAACGTGTATCTCGGCAATGTCGCCCTCGGTAAACTCAAGCGTCGGCCCCGGGATCTGCCCGTTGACGGCGATCGCATGCACCTTCTTTCCCGAATAATTGACCGTCTTGTGATCGATGGTCAGGTCATAGCGCACGACATTCTGGGCGTGCGAAGACGCCGATACCAGCGCTATGCAAAATGCTACAAACAGCAGTCTCATAAAATAAACATCAGCCCGGCACCGGCGTTAACCGGTGTTGGGCCGCATCTAGCGAGAGATCCGAGGCTTCGGCCGACTATTCGATCGAAGCCTCAGATCTACCTGATCAGCGATCATCAGATCGCTGCTACTATTTTCTTTTCTGTTGAGTGGTTACAACACGCGCATGAACATCCGGAGGCTTTCGCGTCCTTCCCGGCCATGCCCTTATGCATCTCATCCATCTTGGCGGCTTTGCCGTCCGTCATCATCGGGCAAGATTCGCCATTAGCCATCTTCATGTCGTGCTTCATGCCCGGCTCCATTTTGTGAGCGGCATCGCCTGACATCATCGGGCACGAATGCTTGCCGTCTGCGGCCATAGCCATCTTGCCAGCGGACTTGCCGTCCTTTGACTTCATCGGGCACGAAGCACCGTCGCCTTTGCAGCAGCACTCGTGGCCTGCCTCGCCCGTGGCCTTGGCATCTTTTGCCTTCATCGGGCACGAATCGCCACTACAGCAGCAGCACGAGCCCGCGACCGTATCTGTCGCGGCCTGATTGGAATTGTATGCGTAAACCGCAAAGCCGACTCCGAAAAGCAGCATTGCGGTGATAATAACCAGTACTTTAGATCTCATTGTATTTCTCCGTAAAAAGCTCAAAACAATTAGGTTTAGTTCACGTACACGAGGGCACACGAACGCGAGTCATACCGCTTGCGTAAAGGATCGTCTTTACACAAAGCGGAGCTTAGATACGGATCACACAATGCAGGATGCGATCGACGCGATGGTCGAGCGGAGGCGGGCGATAAACAGGGATGACAGTGGTCGTTACACTTGCAACGGTCGGGGCCGAATAGCGAAATACTGCGGGAGGAGCGGCCTCGGTCATGACCACATCGCTCATGATCGTTCGCTTCTCGACCGGTGCCGAGAACATTGCGACGGGCAGCATGCTGCAGGAGGCTTCGTCGGCATCGACGCGAGAGGTGTCTTTATTCCTCTCCTCAGCAACTTGTTTTGCCTTGCGGCAATGTTCCGAGAGATGAGCGTCGGCCACCGCAGGCGTTGCCATCGCGATCTGTGTACAGTACGTCAGGCAAAATGCACCGCCGACATTCAGACACAGAAAGGCGAGTATAAACATCGCCAATGTCTTTCTGCCTGTCAGTCGCTGCATCATATCAACCTCAATATAGCACTATCTCAGTGCCATGCAAAGAATATTCGCTCATTGCCCTGAAATGCTGTGATCGCCGTCACGTTCGCTCAAAACCCGTCGAAGGGTCTGCCCTGTCCCAAGTGTCCTACTGTCCCACGATTCCCACGTAGAAAGCATGTACAAAAATGATCGTCAATTGCTTTGAACGTTCTATTCATTACACTTACACCTGCCAAACAGCCTGTTCGCCCGCCCGCGGCCGGCAATTTTTTGTAAGACTCTGTAAAGGCCCTGAATGACAATGTCATACAAACTCTTACAAAAAGCGAAAATGCGGTCAAACCACACCGATCCGCTCAATCACAGAGCCTGGCAGACAACCACCAGGAATAATACAACGATCCGCCGATAATGTAGCAAAATGCCGATCATGCTGATAAATTGTGAAAAACTTCCAGCTTTAGTAGATCTCATCTTTGATACCGGCAATTATACCGGCAGATTTCCTGGAAAAATAATGATATAGTTTTGGGATCTATCGTGCTAAGCTAGTTACTATTGGGGATTATGCCTCAATATTTACCGGCAATGATACCGGCAATATTGGTGGCAGATAAAGTGAGAATTACTACAAAATGCCAGAGCGACAGCATATATATAGCGAGATAAGCCAGTTCGAACCTCTAATGCCGTCCGACGCTGATATGGACGCCCTTGAGGAGATCGCTTTAGAACTCACGCAGCGCTCAGCCAATCTCGCTAACGAATTGCCGAAAGCCACCATGGACGGCGTTCGCGAACTGCTGCGCATAATCAATAGTTACTACAGCAATTTGATCGAAGGGCACAATACGCACCCGATCGATGTCGAGCGCGCCATGCGCAAAGACTATTCGGCAGATCCGGCTAAACGCGATCGCCAGATCGAGAGCCTGATCCACATTGACCTTCAAAAAAAGATCGAGAGCCGTCTCGCAGCTGATCCTACATCTGATGTAACCAGTGCCGATTTTTTACGCTGGATGCACCGTAAATTCTACGAACAAATGCCGGACAGTCTGCGGTTTGTCGAGGACGACGATGGTAACCGGGAATGGGTCGAGGCCGGTGTATTTCGACAGCGTATGGTGACAGTTGGAAAGCACCTGCCGCCGACGGCCGAGTCGATAGCCGCCTTTATGGGTCGTTACCGCGAAATATATGATCCCGATCGTCTGAAGGGAACTAAGAAATTTGTCGCGATCGCCGCAGCTCACCATCGACTTGTCTGGATCCACCCTTTTCTCGACGGTAATGGCAGAGTGGCCCGCCTCGCGACCGATGCATTTTTCCAACGTGCAAATTTATCGGGATATGGTTTATGGAATGTTAGTCGCGGCCTCGCACGACGCAGTGCGGACTACCGGACGATGTTAGATGCAGCCGACTTTCACCGCGAAGACGATCTGGACGGACGCGGAAATCTGTCAAATCGGACGCTTACCGCGTTTTGTAAATTCTTTCTCGAGATCTGTCTTGAGCAGACTGAATATATGACCTCCGTTTTGAGACTCAACAATTTCCTGCCTCGCCTGGAAAACTATGTTTCGCGCAGAGCAGACGGCCTGATAGTTGATGAAAAAGGGATCGCAGCAAAGCCGCTCCATCCGCGAGCCCTGTCTGTGCTGAGAGAGGCCGCAATGCTGGGCGAAATACCAAGGAGCCGGATCGTAGAACTCGTCGAAATGAGCGAACGCAGCGCCCGCACCGTAACAAGATCGCTTATGGACGAAGGCCTGCTGGTCCCGACGACGGATTGGCATCGAAGTACAGTCAGGCTGGGCTTCCCGCCCCACGCCGCCGGACATTGGTTTCCCAACCTGTTCCCGATCAACGAAGCCAGCTAGTGAGGACGGAAGGTGGTTTGCGGTAGGCGGTATGCGGTAGCCGGTACGCCGACTCAAGACTCCAGACTCAAAACTCCAGACTCCTAAGAGAGCGCAGGGCCGGTGCAAAGCCGAGGAAACATGAAATAACTCCAGCTCTGCAACTACCAAGGTAGTTTTCGACCCTGCTTGTGCTGAGAATAGGTCTAATCGATAGCGAAATCCGGAAGTTGTGCTAAATCAACCATCACGGTATGACTCCGGTTCAGATCGGTGGTATCGAGACCCATGTTCATGCGCTTGTAGGTGTACCAACCACAATGTCCGCAAGTCAGGGAGCGAAGGCATTGAAAGGTGATTCGTCTTACGGAATTCGGCGCGAGTTTCCGGGAATGGCCAATTTTGGTTGGCAGGATGGATATGGTGTGTTTTCGGTTTCGAAATCGGTAATCCCGTCGGTAGTGGAATATATAAGAAATCAACGGGAACATCATTCGAATCAGAGTTTCGAAGAGGAGTATGTCGCTCTTCTTGAGAAGCATGGCATCGATTACGATGAGCGGTATCTGTTTGATTAGAGGCGTTCAATCGTCGCTACGCGACGTGGGCGTGGGGGCATCGTTTCCGTGGGTTTTCACCCACGGCTACAATCAAACGTCGCTACGCGACGGAGAAGTGTCTGGCTCCGTTGGCTCCGGAAACACGATCGTCGCTGGCGCGACGGGTCTATGGGGTTGATTCGTTTCCGTGGTTTGAAAACCACGGCTACGGTCAGGTGTCGCTACGCGACGAGATCGATCCCTTTTTCGTGGTACCTTCGCTTCGCGATCCGGCCACAATTCGAACGGTTCCCATTTAGTCCAGACTGAGCATTTCGGCAGAACGTGGCATTATCGGCATTTTGCTACATTATCGGCGGATCGTTATTTCAACGCACTTTGATCTGTGTTAGCGTCGAGGCGTGAACCAGTTCAGTGACTGGCTGATCTTTGATATATGAAATTGTTTCGGTTTTTGGCTTTTGGCCTCGGAGGATCGGTGCGCCTGTATTACACGTGTGTTACTTATTTTAAAATTTTCCCGCTTTTTGCTCAAAAAATGACTGTAACTGTTGAAAACAAGCAAGTTATTTGTCCCAGCACCGGCATGGGACAGTTTGGGACGACAGTGAGAAACACGCTAAAAGCCCCGTATTTACTGCATTGACTGTCCCAGGCACTTGTGGGACAGCGTGGGACACTTGCGTCTTTTTGCGTGAAACACGGTTTTTTTCACGCAAAGCCCGCCAAGATCGCAAAGAAACGCCAAGGCATTTTATTTGAACGTCTTAGTTTTTGCGAAGCTTTGCGTCTTTTTGCGAACTTTGCGTGAAACACGGTTTTTTTCACGCAAAGCCCGCCAAGATCGCAAGGAAACGCCAAGGCATTTTAGTGGAACGTTTTAGTTTTGCGAAGCTTTGCGTCTTTTTGCGAACTTTGGGTGAAACACGGCTTTTTTCACGCAAAGCCCGCCAAGATCGCAAGGAAACGCCAAGGCATTTTAGTGGAACGTTTTAGTTTTGCAAAGCTTGCGTCTTTTTGCGAACTTTGCGTGAAACACGGTTTTTTTCACGCAAAGCCCGCCAAGATCGCAAGGAAACGCCAAGGCATTTTATTTGAACGTCTTAGTTTTTGCAAAGCTTTGCGTCTTTTTGCGAACTTTGCGTGAAACACGGTTTTTTTCATGCAAAGACCGCAAAGACCGCAAGGAAACGGCAGGGCATCAAAGCCGGGCCCGTGTTGAGGTGGTTCAACAACCGGCCGCCCATCGAGAGGAATAGCCCAAGCCAAAGCCGACGTTGGATCGTTTAACTCATATTAATCTACTGCGAAGCTTACGTTGACGACGGCGGTCATGTCTTTGTCTATTGTTGCCGTATTGTAGATACCGGAATCCGAGACCTCGGTCGAATCGGCGGCGGTTATCTGGAGGACGCCCATGCGGGCGGATCTGACGGCCCCGATGGCGTTGCCGGTGCTGGCGGCGATCTTTTCGGCACGGACCTTGGCGTCCTTGGCGGCTTCGCCGAGCATCTCGATCTTTAGGTCGCCGATCTGGGTGTAGTAATACTGCGGTGCGTTTGATTCGATAAGGATGCCCTGGTTTATCAGCTCAGTCGCTTCGCGGGCGATCTGGGCGATCTTGTCGACGTCGGTCGATCTTATTTCGATCTCCTGCCGGAGCGAATAGCCGGTGACGACGGACGTTTCGTTGCCGTTCTCGTCCTGCTTTTTTAGTGTCGTGGTCGTGATGGACGAGACGGTCATCTGAGCCTCGGGGATGCCTTTGCCGACGAGATATTCCTTGATGCGCGGAATGCTGTCGGACAATTGGCGATAGGCGTCGGTCAATTGCGGCGCCTGGGCCGAGACGCCGGCCGACCAGACGACCAGATCGGATTTGATCCGCTTTTTGGCCGAGCCGGTGACGGTTATCGCCTCGTCACCTTTTCTTGTTTTTGAATAGAACCAGCCAAATACGACCGAAGAGATAACCAAGCCGATCGCCATTGCGACGCCGGCATTTAACCAATAGTTGTTTGATTCACCGTTCGTTTTCATAAGTGCCCACCTCGCGGGAATATGTCAAATAATATTCGATCTAACAGGGGAATAATAGCGCAAAAAGTAGTGAAAGATGAGGATCGAGAAAGAGAGGCATGAGAGGTGAGACGTGAGGAGTCAGCAGGGCGGATCTTCTGCCTTCTGACTTTCGACATAGTGCGGTCAGTATTGGGCTTGGGCGGGTTTTTATACTTTACAAGTGAATGAGCCAAATTTATAATTTCGCAATAAGTTTAACAAGTAAACGGCATATCGCCCTCCAGGTGTAACACCCTTTGAATTTAGGAGTAATTATGAAATCGTTCCCGGTAATTAGGATGCGCACTCTGATCCTGTCTGGCTTTTGTAGTTTGATATTAACTGCATCGGCTTTTTCGCAGGCCGAGACTCGCAAGCCGAGTATTGCGGTGATCCCGTTTGCCGAGTCGGGCAGGGCTATTTATGGCGGGGCCGAGCTGGCTGACCTGCTGAGCAAGGAGCTGGCCAGCAGCAGCAAGTTTGACGTGGTGGATAAGGCAAAAACAACCGCCATCGAGCCGGTTCTGCTGAAGGGGCCAAAGGATGCTATTGAAGCCGCAGCAGCCGCAGAGATCGGGCGGACGATGGGAGCGCAGTTTTTGGTATTGGGGAATGTGACGGAATACTCCGAAAAGGTGAAGGTCACGCTGACGGGGGTTAAGAGTTACGATGCGATCGTCAAATTCAGTTTGCGTGCGGTAGACACTGCGACGGGCGCGGTTGTGTTAGAGCAGAGCTTCGCAAACAGCGGCGTCAGTATGGGCGAAGCGAAGAACATAACGGGCAGCTTTGCAAGCAAGGCCATGCAGGACGCCGTCAGCAAATCGATGAAGAATGCGGTCGCGGCTCTGGTGAAGAAGCTGGGCGCTGAAGAAGGGAAGGGAAAGAGTGAAAAAGTGAAAAAATGAAAGGGAATGGGCGGCGGGGCCGCCTTTTTCATTTAGAGAACCACCCCGTCTGACGAAGCGTCAGCCACCCCTCGTTCTGGCCTGGCAATACGCGGCCAGTGCTTCGCCGCGTAAGGAGGGAAGCTTGGTGCAGCTTACACGTTAAACCTAAAATCAACCACATCGCCGTCCTGCATTATGTAGTCTTTGCCTTCGACGCGGGCGAGGCCTTTTTCGAGGGCGGCTTTGCGGGAGCCGCATTGCACGAGGTCGTCGTAGCTGACTATTTCGGCACGGATGAAGCCGCGTTCGATATCGGTGTGGATCTCGCCGGCAGCCTGCGGAGCTTTGGTGCCGATCGGGATCGTCCAGGCACGAACATCTTTTTCTCCGGCCGTGAGAAAGCTCATAAGGCCAAGCATGTGATATGCAGCTTTGATCAGCTCGTCGACGCCGCTGGATGCGAGGCCGAGGTCTTTTAGGTATTCGGTGCGCTCATCGGCGTCGAGGGCAACCAATTCGGCTTCGAGCTTGGCGCAGATGACCACCACATCGGCATTTTCACTGGCCGCGTGCTTTTTGACCGCCTGGACGTGGGCGTTGCTGTCGGGGTCGGCGAGGGTTTCTTCATCGACATTGGCGGCGTAGATCGTTGGTTTTGTCGAGAGGAAGAACCACGATTTTAACGCCGCACGCTCATCCGTTGTGAGATCGGCGGCTCGTGCCGGGCGGCCTTCTTCGAGCAGCGGCTGGATCTTGTCGAGGATCTCGAGTTCGACCTTGGCGGCTTTGTCGCCCGAGGCTTTGATCGCACGATTGGCTTTTTCACGACGCTTTTCGGCAGAGGCGAGATCGGCGAGAGCGAGTTCGATCTGGATGGTCTCGATGTCGCGGATCGGATTGACCGAGCCCTCGACGTGGATGATATTGTCGTCGTCAAAGCACCGCACGACCTGGATGACGGCGTGCGTCTCGCGGATGTTGGCGAGGAACTGATTTCCAAGACCCTCGCCCTTCGACGCACCGCGAACGAGGCCGGCGATGTCAAGAAACTCGACCATCGCGGGCACGGTCTTTTGTGCTTTGTTGAGCTTTTCGAGAACGGCGAGGCGTTCGTCGGGCACGGCAACTACGCCAACGTTTGGCTCGATCGTGGCGAAAGGATAATTGGCTGCGAGCGCCGCTTCCTGCGCCGTCAGGGCATTAAAAAGTGTCGATTTTCCGACGTTGGGCAAACCAACGATTCCTGCTTGTAACATAAGAGCGTATCCGGCCACTAGGCCAAAAGACCTAATATTACAGCGCGCAGAAATTTCACGCAAAGACGCAAAGGTCGCAAAGAAGAGCTATCGCGGTAGATAGGCGTTTGGCACAGGCTTGTCGGTTGCGATACCCCAGTTTGCTCCGAAGAATCCACCAGAGCTGCGGAGTACGTACCAACCGCCGTTAGAGGGACGAAAGACAGCAACATCGTCCTTGGCGTCCGTGTCGAATGCCCCGGGAACCGGAATGTCGCCGCTGAGGCCCCATGTATAGTATTCGACGATCCGATCCGAGCTGCGGTAAACGTACCAAACGCCATTTGATGGACGGAAAACCGTATGATCGGTCTTGCCGTCACCATCGAAATCTCCCTGTGAAGGTAGATCACCCGGGAGCCCGAATGAGTCGATCGTAAATGCTCCATCAGAGCTGCGAAGCACGTACCAGGCTCCATTTGACGGCCGCCAGACCGCAATGTCCGATCTGCCGTCACCATCGTAGTCACCAACCACTGGCTTGTCACCGTCTAGTCCCCACGAGGCATACGTAAATGTTCCAAGGCTGTCGCTGTTGGCGATAAACCACTGGCCGGTCGATGGTCGAAAAGTGGCGATGTCTGTCTTGCCATCGCCATTGTAGTCGCCCGCTGCCGGTATATCGCCGGCCTGTCCGAACGAGCGTGCTGTGTAGTTCAATCCCTTTGCGAGAATGTGCCATACACCGTCCGAGGGTCGAAAAACCGCCTGATCGGTCTTGCCGTCCCCGTCGTAGTCGCCGGGTGTCGGAATGTCGGCCGCGAGTCCAAAGCCGATGTACGACACGGTCGAATTAGAGCTGTTTAGCACGATCCACACGCCCGGATCTGGCCGGTAAACACTCAGGTCCGCTTTGCCGTCGCCGTCAAAATCGGCGTTCCTGTTCTTGGGGATCGCAACGCCCGCCACGGGGCCGTCGGCGATGTTGCCGTCTATATTGAATGTCACGCCGCCCCAGGTCTCGTCGTGCGGAGCCTGCCATTGCTTGATGCGTTGGTGGTTGTTCCAAACATTATTGGGGAAGTTTGAGAAGGAGACGTAAGTCCAGACCGACTGGACATTGTCCCAGCGCGCCATCCAAACGGCTTCCATTCGACTCGCGGCAGGCATGAATTGCCAGTCGTCGATCGCGTTTCGAGGACTGCCATAAGTTCCCGAGCGGTAGTTCAATTCACGAACACGCTCGGTCCAGCCTTTCAGGAACGCAGTCGAGGCCGCCCGGCATCCCGGTGTAGCACCTGTTTCGTCGTAACGCTCCATGTCGTAATAGAGGATCGATCCGGCGGTCAGGCCGAGATTCGTGGCATCGGTGACGGCGATATCAGCTTCTCCACGGCCTTGTGTTTCCGCAACGGCGGTATCAAAGCTGTGTTTCGAACAGGTCGTGCAAACCGAGCATGGCGATTGGTAGCCGACGATCGTCGGGATCAGTCCCCAGCCCATCGTCGAGACCTGATTGACCCAGTTTGCATTCAACTGTGCCTGTGAGCAGCCTCGGTTTCGGCCAGATATGTAGATGTTGCTGTCATAGAGCGGCGAATTGTTCCACCACGTCTGCATCTGTGCGATGGTACCGGCGGTGCATTTGTCGAAGCCGCGATTGAGGCTTGTGCGGACAGAGCCATTTGGCGGCAACAGGAGAACTTCGGTTGCGGCACGGCGTTCGGCATCGAGGCGTGCGACGGTTGCGGCCTGTTTGATCGCGGGCGGCGTGATGTCGCGGCCGTTCGATTCGATCAGCGTCGACTCCTGAAAGCAGCCGCGTTTTGTGTCGGCACATGAACCGCCGGTCTTGACCGACCAATTGCGTGACGCGATCGCTTGCGATTCGTCGTTATGGCGTTTTTCGATGGAGCGTTCGAGAGGTGTCCACGTTATACCGCCGTCATTGGTACGAAATACGGCTCGGCCTTCGAAATTCGAGTTTGTCGGGACGCGAAAAGTGATGGTTACGGTCTCGCCCGATGCGTGCATAGACGCTTCGTCAAGATATGTGTCCTCACCGAAAACGCGTGCCACGGCAGACCTTGTTTCCCAGGAATATCCTCCGTTCTTTGTGAGGGCAAGGACTAGCTGCTCGCCAACGCGATCAAAGACGACTGCCCAGCCGCGTCTGGTGTTGGTGAACGTAACGCCGGCGATCACACCTTCGTCGGCCAGCGGCAGCGCGTTCCATGTGCCACCGCCGTCGTCGGTGCGGTAAAGCCTGGCTTTGGTAAATACAATGCCGACGCTGCCGGAGATCTGCTGAACGCCCACGATCCGCGACTCAGCCTCGACGTCCGGTTCTAAAGCAATGATCGAAGCCGCTAATTGCAACGCAAACACAATACTTATTAAAGCTTTCATGATCGTAGGGCGGGACACCCGTCCCTCTGATGGAATTTGCAATAAGTATAATCAATATTGATGTATCTCGCCAGACGTCGACGAGGTGCGTATGGCCGTTTTGAGCGTAGAGCGAGATAGAGTAACTTATTTAGAAGTTTCGCTTAACTTTCTCCATGATCGTATCGCTCCTTTTACTTATCGCACTGGCCGCCAGCGGTATGTCGCTGACCTATCTTGTCGCCCGTGACAGGCCGTTTATGTGGCGGCTGGCGGCCGGAAATATTATTGCCTCGGCGATATTTGGGCTGGCGTCGTTTGTCGTGGCGTGCTTTGCCGGGTTTAGCGCGGTGACAGTCGGGATATCTCTTTCTCTTTCGCTGGCACCGATCGCTTTACTAAAGAAAAAAGATATCAGCTCGCGGCTCAAGATCGATTGGGAGAGAGCCAAGGGCAAACTTCAGGGTGGCAACGCGGCCAAATTCCTCCGGTTCATTTATTACGCGTTCTTTTTTATCGTTTTCTGGTACTTTTTTGACCGTGTAGCCTTTGAGTTGAAGGACGGCATTTACACGGGCGGTTCGCAGAATTATGGCGATCTGCCGTTTCATCTCGGGGCGATCTTTAGCTTCACCGAGATCAACAATTTTCCGCCGGTCAACCCGTCTTGGGCGGGGGCAAAATTCAGCTATCCCTTTATCGCCGACCTTTTGACAGCGTGTTACATAAAGCTCGGTGCCGGGCTGATCGCGGCGATGTTCGTTCAAAATGTTTCATGGGCATTTTCGCTTCTTGTGCTGCTCGAGAGCTTTGTCGTTAAGCTGACCGGCTCTAAATTGGCCGGCCGCATCGCTCCTGCCTTGCTGTTCTTTAGCGGCGGTTTGGGGTTTGTGTGGGCATTTAAAGATATGGCAGAACATGCCAAGGGCATTAGCGACTTTCTATTTAACCTGCCTAAGGATTATACGATCAGCGACAATTTCCGTTGGGGCAATTCGATGGTCGTGCTCTTCATGACTCAGCGAAGCTTATTGCTCGGAATGCCGTTGACAGTGTTGGTGCTTGGGTATCTGTGGCGAGTGTTCGCCTGCGACGAAACCGAAGTGAAAGAGGGAAAGAGTGAAAAAGTGAAAGAAGGGAAAAGTGAAAAGGCTTCACTCGATTCGAACGGCTTTTTCACTTTTGCACATTTCCCCTTTTCACCTTTCCTGGTCGGTTTGCTTGCCGGCATGCTGCCGCTGATCCATCTTCATAGTCTGGTTACCCTGTTTGTGGTGACGGCGTTTTTGTTTGCTTTTCAGCCTCGTAAGTGGAAGACGTGGTTGACGTTTGGCGTTGGTGTTTCGGTGGTCGCGATCCCCGTTTTGGCGTGGGCGATGACCGGCAGTGCGAGCGAGACATCAAAGTTTTTCGAGTGGCATTTTGGTTGGGATAAAAAGCCGGACGATAACCTTACGTGGTTTTGGCTTAAAAATACCGGCATCCTGATCCCGATGATCGTCGCCGGTGCGTGGCTCTATTTTACTCAGACTCAGAAAGGCGAAGACGTTGAGGGTGAAGATGCGGCGAAGATACAGATCGGCCCGCTGCTGCTGTTTTACATCCCATTCGTTGCCCTGTTCGTGATCGGAAACGTGGCAAAGCTTGCTCCGTGGCAATGGGACAATATCAAGGTCCTGATCTACTGGTTCCTGCTATCGATCCCCTTCGTCGCTCTTGTGATTGCCTGGCTTTGGGAAAAGAACATATTGCTCAGGGGCCTTGCGATCGTCGGCCTGATCGTGTTGACGTTGGCGGGTGCTCTGGATGTTTTTCGAACGGCGACCGGTGTAGTGAAGATGCGGGTGTTTGAGCTGGATGGAATGAAGCTTGCCGACCAGATCAAGGCAAAGACCCCGCAGAAAGCGCTGTTTCTGAATGCTCCAACATTCAATTCCCCAGTAGTCCTATCCGGCCGTCAATCTCTAATGCGATACACGGGACATCTTTCGTCGCACGGTATCGATATCGGGGTGCGCGAACAGGAATTGAGGCAGATCTATCAGGGCGGCGGCGTTAGCGATGTGCTGCTCAAAAAATATGATATCGACTACGTCCTGATGACTCACGAAGAACGAAACACTCTGAAGGCGAACGAGGAATTTTTTAAGAAATATCCAGTCGCGGCCGAGGCGGGCGAATATCGGGTATATAAGGTCAAATAGGCGTCAATGAAGTCAAAGAAGAAAAAAATTGTGAAGTACGAGGCCGAGGTTGCGTTGGCACCGGCCGAGAATCCGGTGGTCGATGCGGGCGATCCGGCGGTTGCCATTCCAGATATCGGCGGCACTGATGGTGACCGGGCGTGGTTCGGAGCGGCGTCCTTTGTGGTTTTGCTGGCGACCTTTTTGCGTTTCTACGATCTGGCTCTTAAACCTTTTCACCATGACGAAGGTGTGAATGGATTCTTTCTCAAGAATCTTATCGTTGATGGCGTCTATAAATACGATCCTGCCAATTACCACGGCCCGACGCTTTATTACATCTCGCTTGTTTTCTCTAAGCTCTTTGGGATGGAGACGATACCGGTTCGCTCTAGCGTCGCGGTCTTTGGCGTGCTGATGGTCGTGCTGGTGCTCTATTTAAAGCGGTATATCGGCCGCACAGGCAGCCTGCTTGCGGCACTCTTTCTTGCGATCTCACCGGGAATGGTCTTTATTTCCCGCTATTTTATTCACGAGATCTTCTTTGTTTTCTTAAGTTTGGCGATTGTTGTGTCTGTCCTTTTCTTTATTGAGAAGAGAGAGGCAGGCTTTGGAGCGATCGCGTGGATGGCGGTGCTGCTGCTGGTCGCCTTTTTGCCCTCGGCCCTTAATCTTGCGACGGCGCTCGGCGGCACCAATGCGACTGCGGTGTGGGCACTGCGAGTCGCGTTTATGCTGGTCGAGTCGGTTTTGGCGTACTTTGTGGTCCGCATGATGCTGACGTGGGATGGCGGCCGGCCGATCTATCTGATACTCGCAGGGGCGTCCGTTTCGCTGTTTTTTGCCACGAAGGAAACGGCATTTATAACGCTCGGAACGATGGCGATTGCCTGCGTCAGCATAGCGATCTGGCGGAAGGTGTGGCCGTCAAGAACTCTTGACCAGTCGTCGATGCGTATCGTGATAGGGTTTCACGTCGTTGTCGGTTTGACCCTACTGGTCGCAAACGCACAGGTGATCGATGGAATTAAGTGGATCTACAACACGATCGCGTTCAATCCATTTCGTCCGCCTGAGGTCTTTGTATTTGGCTCGATCGTCTTTCTGACCGTTGCATCACTCGCCGCCTGGGTGATGTTCCTAAGAGACATGCGTAGCTCCAATGAGTCAGACACATCGGAGCCTGTCGATCTGACCTGGACCAATTTCAGAAAGAGCTTTGGCGATAATCGGAATGCGATCCTGATCATCGGTGCGTCGGCGGTGGGCGCCGCCTACCTCTTTGTCCTCTTCTTTTCGTCGTTCTTTACTTATGCCGACGGTATTAAGAAGGCTTTTGAGGCATACGCAATATGGACCAAGACGGGTAACAAGGACCACACGATGCATGGCTATTTTGGCTATGTTAAGTGGGGCCTAATGATCGAGTCTGGGATCCTGATCCTTTCTGTGCTTGGCATCTTCATCACGTTCCTTAAAGCGCGGAATAGGTTTGCGATGTTCGCGGCACTGTGGGCTTTAGGCCTGTTTATTGCTTACTCGATCATTCCATACAAAACGCCCTGGCTTGCTTTGAGCTTTATATTGCCGATGTGTATTTCCGCCGGATATGGCCTGGGTGAACTGATCGAAACAAAGCGAGTCAACCTGATGGCGGCGGCCGCAATATTGACCGTGTCCGGGTGCTCGGTGCTGGCCTATCAAACCTATCAGCTCAATTTTGTCCGTTACGACGATGATCAGATGGTTTACGTGTATGCCCATACACGGCGGGGTTTCCTGGATCTGATGCGTGAGGTCGAGCGGTACGCTCAAAAGAGCGGCAAAGGAAAGGACGCGACGATCGAGATCGTATCACCCGAATACTGGCCGATGACATGGTACACAAAGGACTATACAAAAGCCAACTATTTTGGTTCGTTGGTCGATGCGACGACGTCCGAGATGGTCATAACCAGAAAGGGCGATCAGGACTTAGCCGCGATCCAAAAATATAACCAGCATTATAAATTCGTCGGCGTTTATCCTCTGCGACCAGGCGTCAATTTAGCGTTGCTGGTGAGAAAGGATCTTGCCGATGCCAACGCACAGGATATGAGTAAGATATTGGAATACAAGATAGTCAAAGGCTATACGGACTAAGGTTAGAAAAACGATCCGACCGCCACAAGTGCCAGGCCGATCAACACATGTAATACGTCGTCAGCCCGCTTCCAACGGAAATTCCGCTCGGGAAAGATGTGTAGGTAGCTTGCGATTGCCTGATACAGGTCGATCACACCGAATCCGATATTGAACCAACGCATACACGGCACGTGCCCGCAGTACAAAATACCGAGGCCGATGAAGCCGAATGCGATGTGAAAGATATTGTAGGCAGGTGCCCCGCTCGTGAGGCTTTTGTTCTCAGGGATCAGAAATCCGAGTATGCCGACCACGATCAGCAGCGGAGCAAAGATCAGTAAGACGTAATAGTTTATTTCCATCGGAGCGCCCACCGAACAACGCGATAATACCATCAAAACGACAAATTTCGCTGTGACCGAAAACCTTTTTTGGTCAAGAGCGTATTACCAACCAAAATGAAAGCCATGGATAGCATCAAGTTCAAATTGCTTTGCGTAGTAGTCTTTGTATTGTTCACGCAGCCGGTGTTCTCGCAAGTAGCCAAACCCGTGCTGGTGGCGCTGAACAAAGCCGAGGCTTCGATGTCGATCATCGATCCAGTGACTATGAAGGTCACGGGGAAGGTGGCGACTGGTAATTCCCCACATGAGGTCGTTCTGTCAGCCGACGGCAAGATCGCATATGTGGCAAATTATGGCGACGGGCCCAGCCCCGGAAACTCTCTGTCAGTGATCGATGTGACGACGGCTAAGGAACTTCGCCGTGTCGATCTTTCGCCGCTGATCCGTCCGCATGGCATACAGCTTATCGGTGGCAAATTGTATTTTACGGCCGAGACAAGCCGTGCGATCGCCCGTTACGATCCGGCGACTAACAAGGTCGATTGGTTTATGGGAAGCGGGCAGAATGGGACACACATGGTTGCCGGCACGCCTGATCAGAAGAAATTTTACACGGCAAACATAGGTTCGGATAGTGTTACGGCGTTCGAATTTCAAAATGTGCCGCCAGCCGCCGGCCCATCCAAGATCACGCACATTCCAGTCGGCAAGCAGCCCGAGGCGATCGATCTTTCGCCTGACGGTAAAGAGGTCTGGATCGGCCTTAATGCCGAGGGAATGACAGAAGTTGTCGACGTCGTTGGGTACAAATCTGTCGCCAAGATCGACATCAAGGGCCGTCCGTACCGAGTGAAATTTACACCGGATGGCAAACGTGTGGTGTGCACGATGAACGCCTCGAAAGAGATTCTCATCATAGACGCCGTCACACGCAAAGAACTGAAACGAATAAAACTCGACAGCGGGCCGATGGGCATAGTCTTTTCGGCTGATGGCAGGACTGCCTTTATTACGGCAGTTGGGCCCGACATTGTAATGAAGATCAACCTCGAATCCGGCGAAGTCACGGGCCGCGTCGTGGTGGGAGCTAATCCCGACGGTATCGCCGTGGCAGGAGTGTAATCGTAAAGCTGGGAGCTGTAGGCAATAGGATTGCCCTCAATTTAGGTAGTAGTATGTATGGCAACCCAAATGATCCAACAAGGGCATCATCAACTCGGTGATCAACTCGAAACCCTCCGCAGTACCGTTCGCAGCCTACTTCTGGAAGTAGATGAAAAGTCACGCCCGGTACAAATAGACGTCGAAAATGGCATCGATTTTTATGAGGCCGTCGCTCGGTTTGAGGCCCAACTGATCGAATCGGCATTGCAGGCGACCGGTGGACGGCAAAACCGTGCCGCAGGTCTGCTGCGGCTGCGGAGAAGCACACTGAATTCGAAAATGAAGCAGCTTAATCTTAGGTAGAAGTATTAATAAATGAATAACGCACTCAAACAACTAACCGCCTTTGTGATCGCTCTTGCGATCATGATCAGCATCCCCTCATTTGCGGCCGCACAGAAAACTAATGGTAAAACGGCCGCGGCGCCAGCCGCGCCGAGTTTTGGCAATGTGGACGGCATCTCGGCCAAGCAATTGAAGGAGTATTTGACCTTTATCGCGTCTGACGAACTTGAGGGACGCGACACGCCGTCGCGAGGTCTCGATATTGCGGCGATGTATATCGCCCAGCACCTCGCAAGCTGGGGCATCAAACCCGCGGGCGACAACGGAAGTTATTTTCAGAAAGTTCCGTTGACGCTTGATAAGGTCGTTGCTCGTGATACGCGGCTCGATCTTGGTGGCCAGAGTTATGAGTATGGCAAGGATTTTCTCACGTCGATCACGGGCGCGTCGATCAATGAGGCACAGATTGTATTTGCGGGTTACGGTTGGGTGATCAAGTCCAAGAATATCAATGCCTTTCAGGGCATCGACGTAAAGGACAAGATCGTCGTTGTCGTTAACAGCCTGCCAAAAGGCATTACATTTGGCGATCTAAAAGGCCCTCCGGGAGGCGATTGGATGTCGCCTGCATTCTATGCGCAGACCAACGGAGCCAAAGCCATCATCAACTTCCCGACTTTTGGCAACCTGATCAATTGGGAAAGCAGCCGTTGGAATCAAAGCGACAAAGGCTCGGTCTCATTTGGAAACCAGCCGCCTTTGATCAGGATCCCGACTATAACTGCAAGCCCGCGACTGTTATCAGCTCTCTTCTTTGGCGAGAAGGCGACGGCAACCGCTATCTTTAACAAAACCCAAACGCTCGATGAGCAGGCGGTCTTTGACCTCAAGCCTGAAAAAAGGATCTCGGTCAATATTGCGGCAAAGACCGAGGCCATCCACACGCAAAATGTCGTCGGCATTCTCGAGGGCACCGATCCGGTCCTCAAGAATGAATACGTTGCGATCGGGGCGCATTACGATCACGTCGGGATGAATCCTTTCGCTCCGGGCCCTGACAAGATCTGGAACGGAGCCGACGACGACGGCAGCGGAACGGTCGCCGTAATGTCGATCGCCGAGGCGTTTGCAAAGGGCGCGGTGAAACCCAAACGCTCCATCCTTTTCATATGGCATGCCGGCGAGGAAAAAGGATTGTGGGGAAGTGAGTATTTCTCGAACCATCCGACGGTGCCGATCACCTCGATCATTACTGAGCTAAACATCGACATGATCGGCCGCTATCAGGCTCCTGGAGAGGAGAATCATCCTCAGAACAAGCGGCTGCCAAAGCCACACGAGGTTTTCACGATCGGTTCGAAGATGATGAGTACCGAGCTGGGCGAGATCAGCGATTCGGTCAATAGGTCATTTCTCAATCTTAGTTTCAACCTGACCTACGATGGCCCGGATCATCCGGATCAGTTCTTTTACCGTTCGGATCACTTCAATTACGCCAAAAAAGGGATCCCGATCATTTTTTACATGGATGGTGACCACGCGGACTATCACCAGGTCTCGGATTCAGTTGAAAAGATAAATTTTGAACAGATGGAAAAGGTGGCGCGTACGATAATGGCAACCGGCTGGACGCTTGCAAATCGCGCGGCGCGGCCAAAGGTCGATAAACCTTTGCCGGCGAGTGTCACCGGAAATTAACAGCAGGAGAAAGAAAACTAATGTTTCAACGTAAGGCTATCAGCCTATTTCTAATCGCGACGTTCGTCATGCCGGTCGCGGCCTTTGGCCAAGCAGCTGCGGTGTATACCGCGCCGAAGGAAACCATTGATAAGATCCGTGACGAAGGAATGAACAAGTCGCAGGTGATGCAGACGCTCTCGTACATGACAGATGTCATTGGCGGAAGGCTGACTGGCTCACCAAACATGAAACGTGCCAATGAATGGACACGCGACAAGATGAAGGAGTGGGGAATGCAGAACGCCCACCTGGAATCCTGGGGCCCGTTCGGCCGTGGGTGGTCGCTCAGAAGATTTTCAGCCTCCGTTACCGAACCTCAGTTCATTCCGGTTATTGCTTATCCAAAAGCCTGGTCGCCTTCTACAAAGGGGGCGGTAAGTGGCGAGGTGGTATTTCTCGACGCTAAAACGACCGAAGATCTTGCCAAATATAAGGGCCAGCTTCGCGGCAAGATCGTGCTTATCTCGACAGAGAGGCTGTTAAAACCGGTCGACAAACCCTACCTGACACGGGCGAGCGACGAAGATCTGGCCAAGTTGGCCGCAGCTCCACAGCCGGCGGACGGTGCCGACGAAATTCCAGCCGCCGCGCTACAAAATTTTGCCAAAGGTTTCAATGAACGGGCGAGGATATTGAAATTCGTTATCGATGAAGGTGCGTCGGTTGCAGTTTACAACAGCAATGCGGGCAGCGGCGGAACGATCTTTGTGGATGGTGCTTCGGTCGCCGTCGAGCTGCCCGAGATCAAGACGCTCGATGATTTTTTTAATTCGGCGGCGTTCCAGCCGCAATCGAAGAAGTACGAAGCCAATATGCTCCCGCAGATCACCATGGCCTCGGAGGACTACAACCGCTTGGTTCGTATGATCAAGCTCGGCGGCAAACCAAAAATGTCCGTAGATATCGACTCGCAATATCACGATGATGACCCGATGGGTTATAACACGATAGCGGAGATACCGGGTAGCGATCCGACTCTCAAAGATGAAGTTGTGATGCTCGGCGCACACCTCGATTCGTGGCACAGCTCGACCGGGGCAACCGACAACGGTGCCGGCTCGGCAGCCGTTATGGAGGCCGCTCGCATTATTGTCGCTTCGGGTCTTAAGCCGCGAAGAACAATTCGCGTCGGCCTGTGGTCTGGTGAGGAGCAGGGCCTCTACGGCTCAACTGCATATGTAAAACAGCATTTTGGGGAGAAAAAGGCCGGTGCCCTGACAAAAGAGGCTGATTACGAAAAGTTGTCGGCCTATTACAACCTTGACAACGGCACCGGCAAGATTAGGGGCGTTTACATGCAGGGAAATAGCTCGGTCAGGCCGTTCTTTGAGGCGTGGCTCGCACCCTTTGTCGATCTTGGGGCCAAGACCTTGACGCTTTCGAATACTGGCGGCACGGATCATCTGCCGTTTGACGCGATCGGGTTGCCGGGATTTCAGTTTATTCAGGATACCGTCGAGTACAACACCCGAACGCATCACTCGAATCAGGACAACTTTGACCGCATTCAGGCCGATGACATGAAGCAGGCCGCCACCATCATCGCGGCCTTTGCCTATCAAACGGCAATGATGGACGGCAAGCTTCCGAGGAAGGCGGTGAAATAGGAAGCAATTGATTGCAACCATTAAGGCTCCGCGTCTGGCCGTTGTTCAGCAGAGAAAAGGACGAACCTATCGTATGAAGTGTTTTGCAAAATCGATGGGCGCTGCCGCAGGTCTTGTTGCGATAATTTTTTTTCTCGCGATCAGTTCGGCCGCACAGACGCCACAGGTGTCGAGCGTAGTTCACTACCAGCACGCGATCAAATCGCAGGTGCTCGGTGAGGATCGGACGATCCTGGTCAGAGTTCCGCGTGATTATGACCGGACGGATGCGAAATATCCCGTTGTTTACATGCTCGACGCCCATCCGCCGCAGAATGCGATGATGGCGGGCATTATCGAGCAGCAAGCGTGGGGCGGTGTGATGCCCGAGATGATCCTGGTCGGCATCCAGAACATTAATCGCACCAAGGACCTGACGCCGACCGCGACTGAACGCTCCGGCACCGGCGGCGGTCAGAAATTCTTGCAATATATCGAGACCGAGGTAATTCCCCTCATCGATAAGACCTATCGTACACAGCCGTACCGCATATTTGCCGGTCACTCACTCGGCGGTTTGTTTGTCACCTACTCATTTGTCGAACGGCCAGACCTTTTCAATGCTTATGTCGCCGCGAGCCCGGTTCTTCATTGGGACAAAGACTACGTCATCAAGCGGGCCGAGACGCTTTTCAAGCAAGACAAGGACTGGAAAAAACGTTTTTTCGTGGGCCTTGGTGACGAGCCTGAATATCTGGCTGGTTATAACGCGTTTCAGAGTTTGCTAAAGCGTGTTCGGCCGAAGGGATTTGAGTACGAGTTTCAGCAATTCAAGAATGACAATCACGGGTCGGTCGTCTTGCCCGCTTACTACGCCGGCTTGCGGAAGATATTTGACGGATGGGTTTTGTCACAGGCCGGTTCGATGATCGAGGTCGAAAATCACTACCGAAAGCTGACCGATCGATTTGGTTACAACGTCTTGCCGCCCGAAAATTTGGTGAATCAGATCGGCTATATACTCTTGAGATCTGAAAAACCGGACGAAGCGATCGAAGCATTCAAAAAAAACACGGAATACTACCCAAATTCGATAAATGTCTACGACAGCCTCGGCGAAGCGTACGAGAGAACCAACCGGTTAAAGTCTGCCCGCGATAGCTACGAGAAAGCATATAAGCTTGCCGAGCAGCGAAATGAAACCGAGTTTGCCCGACAGATCAAGGTGAATCTTGATCGTGTTTTGACGAAACTAAAATGACTATATGAAATCAATTCTGAAGAGCCTCAGTGGCATCATTTTGCTCAGCACACTGTCGGTAGTAGCTGCTATTGCCCAGACGACGGCCTTTATTGGAGTAAACGTCATTCCGATGGATCGCGAGCGCGTTCTAAGCAATCAAACCGTCATTGTCAAAAATGGCGTGATCACTGAGATCGGCGACGCGGCGAAGGTGAATGTGCCAAGAGATGCGGTTACTGTGGATGGTAAAGGTAAGTACCTGATCCCGGGCCTCGTCGATATGCACACGCATTTGTTGTCGGATAGTGATGAATATCCCGATTCGATCGCACCGGACGAACTGCGGGTAATGGTCGCGAACGGCGTGACGACCGTGCGATTTATGATCGGCACGCCGGAACTTTTGAAACTGCGTTCGCAATCGGCGGCGGGCGAGATATCGGCGCCGACTATCTATGTTGCGAGTCCACACCTTACCGGCCGGGAGCAAGGAAACAATTTCGTTGTCAAAACAACCGAAGAAGCGCGCGAGGCCGTGAGGAGATCGAAAGCGGCGGGATACGACTTCATCAAAGTGACCACTTTTGTGCCTTCGCTGATCTATGAGTCGGCCGTTGACGAGGCAAAAAAGCTCGGAATTCGAGTTGTCGGTCATGCCGACACCCGCTTTGTAGGCGTAGAGCGTGCGTGGAAAGCCGGGCAGCAGATCGAACATCTCGACGGTTATATGGAAATGCTTCTGAAGCCCGATGCGCCTATGAAGCATTCCGTCTCCGACATTCTAATTTACACTCCGGACAACTGGAAGAGCTTTGATCATATGGATGAAAGCAAGATCCCTGAGATCGCCCGGAAAACCGTCGCCTCGAATCCGTTTGTCGATCCGACCCATCATTTTATGAAGAATTCGTTTGGCCGCCTTCGGACGGAAGAGGAGATCCGTGCGCAACCGGATTTCAAGTTCTATCCGGTGAAAGTGCAGCAGCAATGGCTCGATTTTTATAAACGAAACAGGTTCATAACGACTGTGCCGCTCGATAAACGCGCCCATTGGGTGGAGCTTCGCGAGAAGCTCATCAAGGCGATACACGATGCGGGCGGCAAGATCATGGTTGGTTCGGACACGCCGGAATTTCTGTGGCTTTACGGGTTTGGCGTCCATCACGAACTGAAAGCCCTTAAGGACTCGGGCATCTCGAACTACGCTGTCCTTGCGGCTGGAACGCGGAACGCCCACGAGTTTTTTGGCACTCTCGACAAGGTCGGCATGATTCAAAAAGGAAAGCGAGCCGATCTGATCCTGCTCAATTCAAACCCGCTCGACGATATTTCGGCGACCAAAGATCGAGCAGGCGTAATGCTCAAAGGTAAATGGTACACGCAAGCCGAACTCAACGGCTGGCTCGATGAGATCGCTCCGAAGATCGCGGGTTCGTATGTCGAGCATAAGCCGTAAGAATTAGCGGCAAGGTTGGAAAATGAAGAGAACTATAACCGCAACAGTCCTGATATTGATCGCGTCGGCACTAGTTTGCGCGCAGGACGACAGGCAGTCCGCGATCGCTGTCGTCAATCGTCTATTTGACGGAATGAAAGTCAAAAGTGCGGAGCAGATCAAGTCCGTTTTCGCGGCCGATGTACATTTCCTCGCCATCGACAAGCCCCGTGACGGCAAAGGGATCTCAAGAACTCGGGTGATGACCGGCGAGGCGTTTGCCAAGATGATCTCAGAATCGAAAAGCGGCGAGTATAGAGAGAAAATGATCTCTCCGGAGGCTCGAATTTCAGGTGATATGGCGGTTGTTTCAGGCCGTTACACATTTTATGTTGGGGACACATTCTCTCATTGCGGGACGGACACATTTAACCTCGTTCGTACCGAAGCTGGCTGGAAGATCGTTCAGGGAGCTTTCACGCTTGAGTTCCAATGCGACCGAGACCTAAAAGCGATCGAGATCGAAAAGATCGACGCCGATCCGAAAGATGTTTCGACGATCGACGGCATTGTGAAGGCTTTTTACGCAACGATTACGGGTCCGAAAGGTGCTCCGCGACAATGGTCGCGGGATAAAACGCTGTATATGCCTGACGTCCGCTTTGTCAGCATGAGCGAACAGGACGGCAAGATCCGGGCCGGTGTGATGAACCACCAGCAATATGTGAACGGGACAAATGAATCCTTTGTCAAAAATGGCTTTCACGAACGCGAGATAAACCGTGTCGTCCGTCGATTCGGCAACGTCGCGCACGTATTTTCGACCTACGAATTCAATAACGACGAGAAGACAGAAAAAGGCCGGGGCGTTAACAGCATCGAATTGTATTGGGACGGCACTCGCTGGTGGATCGCGTTTGCTAGCTGGGATGAGGAGCGGCCTGCCAATCCGATCCCGAAAGAGTTTCTGCCGAAAGACCGAAAATAGAAAAACACTCGGTTTTCGGATAATTTCCGCGCGGGGCATTACAACAAAAGACGCCAAACTTGGCATCACAGATAAAGACCCGAAAGAAATCCTGAGGTGGAGTATGAAAGCCAGATTTACGGCGTGTTTGTTCCTTGTTTTCATTCTTGCTATCCAATCTTTTTCTCAAACCCTTCCGGCTCCGACGGTCACCCAGGAAGAGCGGGCCGAAGCCAATAAATACTATCAGGCATCCGATTGGGCAAAGGCCGTGGCGGCTTACGAGAAGATCGTAAGGGTCGAAGACAAGAATGCTGGTGCGCGCTACCGCCTTGGCATGTCGCTGCTTGGCGCCGGAAATAGTCTTGCTGCTCAAAAACACCTGGAGACGGTGTTTGTCGCGTCGCCGAATCCGGTATTTGCCCTCGCACTCGCCAGAGCGTATGCACGAAACGGAACAAAGGAAAAGGTATATGAGATCTTGGAGCGCAGTTTGACGCTCGGCGGCATTTCTCCGGAATCATTAAGCTCAGAGGCTGACTTCGCGAGTTTGAAAGCCGAACCACGATTTGCTGAGTTGGTCAAGCGATCCGATCTTGTGGCCAATCCCTGTAAGGCGAGCCCAGCTTTTCGCGAGTTCGATTTTTGGATCGGCGAGTGGGACGCAAAGAATACGCAAGGTGTGACGGTCGGTTCGAGCAGTATCCAATTGATCCTGGGGCAGTGCATCATTTTTGAGAATTGGTCGACGCCGGTCTCGTCGGGCAAGAGCTTTAATATATTCAATACGGCCGACAAGAAATGGCATCAGACGTGGGTCGATGACAAGGGAACGTTTACTCACTACGTGGGCGGATTGGCAGACGGCAAGATGGTCCTTGACGCGGAAACACTGGTTGGGGGTAAGAAAGGGATCGCACGAATGACCTTCTCAAAACTTGCAAATGGTGACGTTCGACAGCACGGCGAAAATTCAACGGACGAAGGTAAAACGTGGACGACAAGTTTTGATTTCACCTATGTTCGCAAAAAATAGGAGCTAATATGAATTCAGTTGGAAAGATCGCTCTTGTGTCGACATTTTTGGGTGTTTTCGCAGGACTGGTATTCATTATCGCGCCGTCCAGCATATTTGAACATAAGGCGTTGGCCCAAACATCCGCGACGCCGGTACCAGCGGCGTTTGATCAAAAGGCTGCACTCGTAAAACTGCGCGAACAGATAAAAGGCCGTGAAAATGAACCCGCTGAGAAGGTCTTCAAAAACGTCACGACTCCGATGTTAAAGAGCGGCCCAGCAAGCCGTTTGCTGGCGGTCATGGAGTTTGGCTACGCACGTTCGCTCGGCGTCAATTGTGCGCACTGTCATGTGCCGGATAAATGGGAATCTGAGGACAAAGCCCAGAAACAGATCGCCCGGGATATGTCGGCGATGGTCGCGAGAATAAATGGTGAGATGCTAAAGGGGATCAAAAACATAGCGACCCCGACCCCGACGATTAACTGTACGACGTGTCATCGCGGCGAGGTAAAGCCGGCACTCAACCTTCCGGTTTCGAAGTAAGAACGAAACTTGACCTTCGAATTGCCTCATCTCTTCACAAAGATCACCTTTTAATAAAAACTGTCATAACGGGCAGATTCACGGTGTTTTAACAATAGACTCAAATTTTAGGAGAACCATGCCTTATGAATGACCGCTTTAGGTTTTTGGTCAGCTCGATCCTTGTCATTTTCATTTGTTTAGCATACGCCGTAATGAGTCCCGCGATCGCTCAGAGTTCGGTCCTAAGCCTTACCGCCGCACAATGGCGCGAGGATTTAAGGTATCTTGCCGCCGAATTGCCGAAACGTCATAAGAATCTGTTTCACACGATGCCGCGTGCCCAGTTCGAAAAGGCGGTCGCCGATCTTGACGCGAAGATCCCGAGTCTGACACAAAACCAGATCGCAATGGAACTCGCTAGGATCGTGACGATGGTCGGAGATGGCCACACGCGGCTCGTACCGTTGTTTGAGCCGACGCTGAGATTTCGCAGTTTTCCGGTCAGTATATACGTTTTCAAGGAAGGCATCTTTATTCAGGCTGCGGACAAAGCTTATTCAGTAGCCGTCGGTGGCCGGATCGTCCAGATCGGCAAAGTGCCGGTCGAGCAGATCATCACTAAGTTGAAAGAGTACGTTCCGTCCGAGAACGAAATGGGGCTCAAAAATGCTGTCCCGCTTTATCTCGGTTCGCCGGAGGTATTGCAGGCGCTTGGGCTTATAACGGACGCAGAAAAGGTCCCATTCCTGATCGAAAAAGATAAGAGGACATTCACTGTCGAGTTGCAGCCAAAAGGCCTGATCAGCGAAATGATCGGCAAGCCGGTCGGACTGGATTGGATCGACGCACGGCAAAGCGCTGCAAATCCGGCTCCGCTGTGGCTAAAGAGCAACCAAAATGGATATTGGGGCGAATCGGGCGGTTATCGATACGAGTATCTCAAAGACCAAAAAGTCCTTTATATTCAGCTGAATCAGGTTCTGAATATGCCCGAAAAGCCGCTAGCTCAGTTCTTTCAGGAGATCGTGGGGTTTGCTAAAACTAACGACGTCGACAAATTGGTTTTGGATGTGAGGCAGAACGGCGGTGGCAATAACGGCCTGGTTCCACTTATAGTCCGACCGATTATTCAGCTTGAAAAGCTGGATCAGAAAGGGAAGTTCTTTGTCCTGATCGGCCGACAAACATTTTCGGCCGCTCAAAATCTGGTAAATGCATTGGAAAAATTTACAAATGCAACGTTTGTCGGCGAGCCCACCGGGAGTCATGTGAATATGTACGGCGACGCCCGTCGGTTCACTCTGCCAAACAGTAAAATGACCGTGCGGGCCTCAACCCTATGGCATCAGGACAATATCGAGCTTGATCGACGGATCTGGACGCCGCCGCATGTCGCGGCTCCACTTACATTTGCAGATTACGCAAACAACATTGATACCGCGATGCAGGCAATTCTCAATTACAAACTGCAGAAATCATTACGCGAGGTCGCGATGGAGCTATTTCAAGCAAATGACCTCAAATCCTTCAAGGCAAAGGCTCTGGAATTCAAGAATGATCCGGTCAACATGTATCAGAGCATCGAGGCAGAAATCAACTCTTTCGGGTATCGGCTAGTCGCGATGCAGAAGATGGAGGACGCGATTGAGATGTTCAGGGTCAATACGGAACTGTATCCAAATTCGGCCAATGCCTTTGACAGCCTTGGTGAAACACTCGCCAACGCCGGAAAGCGCGATGAGGCGATAAAAGCCTACGAAAAGGCGCTTTCGATCGATCCAAATTTTGCTACTTCTGTAGTGGCATTGAGGACGCTAAAAGGGAACCAGTGAAGTACGAACGCTTCCGCACCAAGACATTTCTTGATTCGCCGATCCTCGCTGGGTCATTCAAAACCTTTTCGTCAGTTTCTTCGTTAATTCAACATGAAAAATCTAAAATTGCTCCTTTTGTTGGTGATTTTTGCGATGCCCGCCTTTGCAGCGGATATTAAGTCGGGCGACGACCTCATCGCGGCGATGTACAAAAAATACGCCGGGAAATGGTACAAGACGCTGACTTTTGTTCAGAAGACCATCACTCATAAGCCCGATGGCACTTCAACGTCGGAAATATGGTATGAAGCGATGACCGTTCCGGGAAAGCTTCGGATCGATATCGATCCGCTGGATAAAGGAAACGGTATTTTATTCGCAGACGGCAAGATAACGTCGTTTCGAGAGGGCAAGGCCGGTCCGACGCGGCCCCTCGTTCACCCACTTATGGTGCTTGGCTTTGATGTCTACGGCCAGCCGGTGGCAACGACGGTTGAGCAGGTCAAAGGTCTTGGCATCGATCTTTCGACTATTCATGAGGAAAGGTGGCAAGGGAAGGCCGTGTATGTCGTTGGTGCAAAGCAGGGGGATCTCGCTACGCCGCAATTCTGGGTCGATAAAAAAGATCTGTTGTTTGTCAGGCTCTTCCAACTCGGCGGCCGTGAGAGAAAGAACGTGCAGGAAACGCAGTTTAATGGCTATGTCAAAGCAAAGGGTGGATGGGTCGCTGCCGAAGTGAAATTCTTCACCGACGGCAAACTAACGATGACCGAAGAGTACTCAGACATTCAAGCTGGCATGACGCTCGACGCCGATCTGTGGAATCCGGAGAAATGGATGAGCGTTGACAAGATGTATTTCAAGAAAAAATAAACCCACAGGATAGCATGAGACCAAGGATCAAGATCGTCATCTTATTCGTCGTACTTGCATACGCAACCGCTGGTTTTGCTCAACAGCCGGTTGCAGCAACGGCCACTAACGTCCTTAGGCGCGAGCTTCAGACCAAACTGGACGAGTGGCACAAGGCCGGAAAGTTCCCAGGTGCGACTATCGGTGTGGCGTTTGCGAACGGTGAGTCGTTTGGCCTGGCGGTCGGCTATTCGGATCGAGAAGCTAAGACGCCGATGAAGGCGAATGATCGAATGTTGGCAGGAAGTACCGGAAAAACATTTGCCGCCGCGACGGCTCTGCAATTGATCAAAGAGGGCAAGATCGGACTTGACGACAAGGTCGAGAAATATCTTGGCGCCGAGAATTGGTTCTCGCGGTTACCGAATGCAAAAGACATAACTATTCGGCAATTAATGAATCACACCAGCGGCTTGATCAGATACGAATTTAAGGATCAATTCACAAAGGATCTTACCGCAAATCCGGAGAGGACTTGGAAGCCGCAGGAATTGCTCGCCTATTTGCTCGGTGAGAAAGCGCCGTTCGCGGCCGGGAAAAGTTGGGATTATTCCGATACCAATTACATTGTTCTGGGCATGATCATCGAAAAAGTAACGGGTAAGAAGTTCTATAACGAGGCGATCAGGCGTTTTGTTAGACCATTGAAACTTACAAACACGATCCCGCAGGACGGCCTTCGACTCAAACGCGTCATTCAGGGTTATGCCGGACAAAACAACCCGTTCGGGGGCAAGGACGAGATGATCCAAGCCGGTAAATTTGCGATCAATCCGCAGTTCGAATGGACCGGCGGCGGCTGGGCGACGACGAGCGAGGACCTCGCTCGCTGGGCAAAGATGATGTATGAGGGCAAAGCGTATTCGCCCGACCTTTTACCTCAGGTTCTCGATGGCGTTGCAGCACCGATGCTCGGACGTGAGACCAAATATGGCCTAGGCGTGATCATTCGCAAAACCGCTGCCGGAACCTCCTATGGCCACAGCGGATTTTTCCCGGGCTATTTGACCGACATGATGTATTTTCCTGAACAAAAAATTGCCGTTGCCGTAATGGTTAATACAAGTGTCGGACAAAATCTAGGTAAGCCATTGGGCCGCGTTCTTGTCGAAACGGTCGAAGTTATTAACAAACAGCCAGTCCGATAAGCATTTGTTCATAGGAGTAAGGTTATGAATATCAAGGTTTTTCGTACTGTTTTTTGTTTGGCGTTGATCGTGTTTCTTTTAGGCGTTGGCATTGGGGTAGTTGGTCAGATCCCAAATCAGCTCGCTCAGGATTTTGTAGCTGGCGACCCGCCACCACCTGAGGACGTCGCAAAATTTGAAAGGGACGTCGCGGCTAATCCGACCGACCTGAGACTGACCCGTAAACTCGGCAAAGCGTATTTCTTCCAGTTTTTCGGAGATGGCGACACCGCGGCCCTTCCAAAGTCACAAAAGACGCTCGAGCACGCATTAACGCTGACAAAGGACGATCCCGAGACGCTTGCGTATCTGGGTTCTCTTCACATTTTGCGAGCCGTTCGTCTTGAAAAAGGAAATGCGGCAAAACAGAAAGCCAGTTTTGATAAAGGTTTTGAATTCGTAAAGCTGGCCGAGAAACTCGATCCGCGAAACGGTGCAGTGACCTCGGTCGCTAGTGGGTCATATCTATGGCTCCCGGATTCCTACGCGATGGCACCGCATGTCGTCGGGATGCTCGAGGGCATGATAAAGGGCATGGGGCCGTATTTCAAGAAATTCGCTCACCACGGCCAACAGCGAATATTGCTCACGCTCGGCCAGGCGTACGTTAGGACCGGCCAGCCCGAAAAGGCCAAAGCGGCTTTTGACGAGGCACTGGCGGTCAACGGAACCTCACGCGAAGCCGGTCTGCTCAGAGCGGAATTAGCAAAGATGGCGAAATGATTTTCGCAGGAGATCGGGTATGAAAAAGGCACTTGCTTTGTCCATCGCATTTTTTATGGTTCAGTCGGTTGTTTCTGCTCAGACGGTGACGCAGGACTCCTACGCAAAGGCAAGGCCCGTGCTTGACCGAGCGGTCACGGCCTACGGCGGTTTGAAGGAACTGCGAGCGATCCAGAATGTCACATTTCGTGTCGAGGGCGATACAGTTCACCGCAACCAGAGCAAACGGACATTTATGTCCGAGCGCACGCCGTACAAGGCCACATATATTATTGACAATCGAAATACACGTTACCGTCAGCAGCAGGACGGACATTATCCGGGCGGCTTCGACTGGGTAAATGGTTTTGCGATCAATAGGACCGAGGGTGTCAGTTGGGATGTGCTGCGTGGCACGTTCGGACCGATACCGAATGTGCCCGCATCGAACTTTCGAAGCCGGTTAAGGCTTTTCCCGCATTTTGTGATCTTGAATGCGATTGAACGTTCGTCGCGACTGCGATTCCTGGGGAATACGAATTTTGACGGCCGCGCCCATTCCGTCCTGAGCTATTCGAATGAGGACGGGCTTGAGATATCGCTCTATTTTGACGACAAGACGGGCCTGCTGTCGAAATTTGAGACGCTTGGGACGGATGCATTCGCAGGTGATGTCGTTAACGAGACGATATTCAACGGCTACCGACCGGAAAACGGCCGAATCGTTCCGACAGGTCGCATTGATCGTCGCGGCGGAGACCTGTTGAACGATTTAAAGATCGTGGATGTAGTATTTAACGCACAGCTGACGGACGAGAACTTTAAAATACCCGAGGGCATGCGAATGCTGGCGCCGGGGCCTGCGGCCGCATCGGGACCGACGAAGTACACTGACAATATCTACACGGTAAATGCCGGTGGTTACAACGTCCTCGCGGTCGGATTTAAGGATCACGTTTTTGTAATGGAAGCGCCGAGCGGTGACGTTGTTTCACGGCAGGCGATCGCCGAGATCCGGAAGCTTTTTCCGGGCAAGCCTATAAGATTCGTTGCGGTGACGCATCACCACGACGATCACGCCGGCGGTATTCGCACTTATATTGCCGAAGGGATCACGATGCTCGGCCTGCCGGGAGAAAAGACGTTTTTTGAAAAAGTGACGAAGAGCGTATTCACGATCGACCCGGATTCGCTCACCTTGAATCCCCAGCCATTGAAATGGGAATCGATCACCGGCGGCAGGCGTGTTTTGACCGACGGTACTACGACGGTCGAACTCATAGACATTGGCCCCGGCGGGCACACCGATGAGATGTTGGTCGCCTATTTTCCCAATGAAAAGGTGGTCTATCAGGGCGATCTGCTTAATCGGCCCGCAAATAACGATCCTGCGACGATCAACGCGACGACCGTACACTTCGCCAAATGGCTAGAGTCCAGCAAACTTGATGTCGAGCGCGTGATCGGTGTTCACGGTCCACCATCGACCATCGATGAACTACGAAAAGGCGTAGCAGAACGCAAACCTTAGTTCTCGCCACAACGTAAGACGCGCTACAATCTAGGCATTCTATTCCTTACGGAGGCTTTCCAAATGAAAAGAATGCTCGTTGCGTTCATTGCCCTGTTTTCGCTTGCCAATGGTGCGTTTGCCGTCGATATGTCCGCTGATATTAATGCAGCGACCGCTAAGATCTCGTCAAAGCTGGTTGCGTGGCGGCGTCATCTGCACCAATATCCGGAGCTGTCAAACCGCGAAGTTAAGACAGCGAAGTACGTCGAAGATCATCTGCGACGGCTTGGAATTGAGGTTAAAACCGGCGTTGCAAAGACGGGCGTCGTGGGTATTCTGCGGGGAAGCCAGGCGGGACCCGTGATCGGGTTGCGTGCGGACATGGACGGCCTGCCGGTCACGGAAAGGAACTCATTACAATTCGCCTCAAAAGAAACCGCGCAATTCAACGGGCAGAACGTAGGCGTGATGCACGCCTGCGGGCATGATACGCATGTCGCGATGCTGATGGGCGCGGCTGAGGTGCTTGCCGGAATGAAAGCTCAGATCAAGGGCACGGTCGTTTTTATCTTTCAGCCGGCTGAGGAAGGGCCGCCAGCCGGTGAGACCGGCGGGGCTCCGGATATGGTCAAAGAAGGCGTTATGGATGATCCAAAGATCGATGCCATCTTTGGCATCCACATCAATTCGGCGACTGAGATCGGGACGATAAAGTACAAATCCGGTGCAAACATGGCAGCCAGCGATTGGTTTGAGATCAAGATCCGGGGCAAACAAACGCACGGTGCATACCCGTGGCAAGGCATTGATCCGGTCGCCGTCGCGGCGCAGATCTATACCGGCCTCCAGATGATCGTCTCGCGACAGTCCGAATTGCCAAAGGCACCCGTTATCATTACGGTTGGCAGAATTAATGGCGGTATCCGGGAGAATATCATCTCAGAAGAATTGACCATGGCAGGTACGATCAGGACGCTTGATACAGAGATGCAGAAAGAGGTCCATCAGAAGATCAAGCTTACCGCGACCAAGATCGCCGAGAGTATGGGAGCAACCGCCACAGTCACTATCGACCCCAAGACGCCGGTAACCTATAACACACCGGCATTGGTCAAAAAGATGTTGCCGTCGCTCGAAAAAGCCGCTGGTAAAGACAATGTTCAGGAAGGCGAATGGGTGACTGGAGCAGAGGACTTTGCTTTTTACGGGGCCAAGGCTCCGGCATTCTTCTTCTTTCTCGGCGGAATGCCGAAAGGAAAAGACCCGAAGACTGCTGCCGCCCATCACACGCCGGATTTTTTTATCGACGACAGCCGCCTCGATGTGGGTGTCAAGGCATTTTGTCATATTGTGTTCGATTATACGAAGTAGAAACGGAAAACATGCCTAGCGATTCGGGGGCCCTTGAGGCCGCGGCGGTCGAATTGTCGCGGGATTGATCGCATTTCCGCCAGCACCTCTGAATAGCGGTGTGAAAACCCATTTTGAGTGATTTTCAATGCCGTAATAGGCGATGATGGATTTGCCTTTGCTCTGGCTGGCGACGCCGATGAATGGTGTGTTTTCGGTCAGCACCTCTACGTCGAGATCGTCGTCGGCTTCCTCGTCGCTGTCGAGTTCGGTATTGAGCGAATTGGCAACCACCAGACTGTAGCGGTCGAATACCTGGCTGGGATTTGGCGGCAGTTGGCCGTTATTGTAATTTTGCACACGTCGGGCAAACGGGCCGATCGTGCTGACGTCAGGTTTGATCAAACGCCAGCGTCCGTCCTCGCTAAGCGGATCAATGGCCGCAGAGGCTCGCAATATTTGCCTTTTCTTGGTTCCTTGCGGCAAACCCTCAATGAGATCATCCATCGACGTAGGTAGGCGTGCACCCCGATAAAATTCGATGTACTGGCGGATCGCTTGAGCGACCTCCTCGCCGCGTCGGATAGATTCGAGTTCTTTTTCGCGTTGGATCTCTTGCTGGATGGACGGAGCAACTGCCAGAAGCGCGATCGCAAAGACGACCATCACGGCCATCACGGCAAACAGCGTCATACCACGCTCGCTATCTCTCTCGAGGCTTGTCATTGTCGTCAACGTCATCTTTCTTCGATGGCTGCGGACGGTTAGCTGCCGGCGGCGGCACGTATCGCTGGATGTTGCCCGGGATACCGGGAATGCTGCCCGGCGGAATAGTGCCCGGACCAAACGGGAAACTAGGATTGCCACTGCCCGAGCTGGTACCGGTCGGAGCCGGTGTGATCGGTACGCGGTGCTTAAATCCGAGATTTACATCCTCAAAAATAACTGCGGTCGACGAGATGTCGATCAGGCGAAATTGCCCGGCCACGACGTCGTTAAGCCTTGCCCCGATCGGCGTCGTTCCGCCCGGGGCCATTAGGTAAGCCGTATCGTTATTGCGCATCTTGCGGGCTATCATGCCGATGTACTGAACCGTCGGCTTGGGCGGCGGATTTACCATCAGCGACACGGCATTGGAATACAACTTGCCGTCGGGCGTCTGGACGATGATCTGACGCGGGCCTTCCTGAGCGATCAGATTTGCAGGAATATCGGCCGCGATACGCTGATCGTTAAGGAATGTCGTCGGCAACTCGGTCTGATTGAAAAAGATCCGCGAGTTGGGCGGGAAAGGCACGCCGTCAAGCTGCAGCTTAAACCCTGCGCTGCCGGCATATACATTCTGCGGTATCGCGGCGCGCAAGAGGATCGGTGGCGTTGGCGGAGGCACCGGGGTCGGCGGCTGTGGCGTCGGCGTCGGAGTTCGTGTCGGGCACTCGCCCGGCTTACACGGCGGCGGCGGCTCGTAGAATGCAAAGATGTTGCGGCCCGGATCAGGTGCGGGCACGCTCCCCGGACGATAATCTACCTGCGTCGTCTCGTACTGGAATCGTTGATCATCAGCCGAAGGCAGAGCCCGGTCGCCGGTCGTCGAGGTCGCTACATTTGGCCGTGGCGTAGGCGAGCTCTTTGTAGTAACCGTCGCCGGTTTGCTGCCAAAAAGACTGCTCCCAAACGCCAGATACAGAGCGACGAGCGCCACGACGCCGAGCACGCCGGCGGCGATGATCTTGTTTCTCTCGGTAGTCGTTTTGCCTTCGAACAATCCCATTATTTATTTAAAGCTACTACTACTGCGGCGCGGCGGGCGCAAAATTCGGGCGGCGGAAATACGCGGCCATCTCAATTCTCAGGCTGACAATATCGCCGTGCATCTTGCCCTTTGGCCGCGTGCGCTCTTGCTGATTCTGAACAACGGGCTGACTAAAGCCAGGTTGAAAATTTCTATTTGGTTGACCGCCGAAACTCGGATTCGCCGGAATATTCTGCGTCGATTCTGCCGTCTGTGGAGCGTCGGATCTTGGAGCTTCGGAATCGGACGGTGCCAGCTCGACGGCACTCACGATAATAAACTCACGGCCCGCCTCGACCTCGCGAATAAATCGCCGCAGATTCTGATACGAACCTTCGACGGTCGTCGAAACATACACACCCGGATAGAGGCTTCGGAATTTGGAACGCCCTTTTTCCTCTTCTGTTTGCTGTCCGGAATCTTTGTCAGCAGTTTCGAGCGGTGTGTAGTCCGGCCCCGTGGTATTCGTCAATCCGTACGCTCCGATCAGAGAATTAAGCCGCTGATAAAGAGCGCTCTGGCCCGTCGCGATCGCTGGCAGATGCAGCATCTCAAAATCATCGACGCTGGATACGATCCTTGCTACCTCGGTTTCGGTATTCGTTATATGGCCATACTTGTTCTTTTCCGAAATAACCTCTGCCTCGAGACGGTCAGCCTCGCTGCGATTGCGTGCAAGTTCGCGGTTGGAAGGCACTACGAAAATGAAGAAAGCAGCCAGAGCGAAGACCATCGCAAGACCGCCAATGGCAACGGCGACTATTTCAAGCGTTCCCCACATCCCGGCCGAGACCTTTCGCGGGCGATTTGGCGGCGTCGTGTTCCAGTGTTGGCTGGTTTCAACGGTTTCTTCGGAGACGTTTTGGTTTGGCTCAGGTTCTGCCATTATTGACCGCCTCCTTGTTCATTCTTAGCGACCTCGGCCGGCGGAGCCGCGGCATAGCCGTATGCCGGTGTATATACGAGGCGAAACGTGTACTCGGTAAAGGTGATGCGTTCGTTCTTCTCGAGGTCCTGACCGCGAAGCTCGGCACGAAACAGGCCCGAGTTATTCATATTCTCGATCATCGACATCACGGCGGGATAATCCTTGCTCAGCACGGCAAATTCCAATTCAGCCTTGATCCGGTCACCATCCTGATACACATTCTCGACCGCGATCCGCGATGCGCTGACGCTCGATGGCATTACCGATTCGAGATCGGCAAAGAGCCGCGACCAGCCAAATCGTTTATTTGCGACGAGTTTGTGTGAGGCACTGAGAAGCGATTTCTGGTCAGGCGTCAAAAGCTGCTGCACCTTGGCTCCCTCGCCCTTGAGGCGTTCGATCTCGTCGTGCCGTTCCTTGACCTCTTTGGCGAGCAGTTCATTCTTGCTGTGGTTATCGCGCAAAGTAGCGAGGCTATAAACACCGACCATTGCACTCAAAACGAGCAGAAGCCCCGCGATCAGATACGGCAAGGCCCTGTTTCGAAACGGGTGTGTGGAAAGATTTAGCTTAGTTATCACCGTAAAGTACTACTCAAACTCCAAAAATCGCTGCAAAAGAACAAAATAAGATTCTAACACGAACAAAAACACTTGTCTTTCACGTTCGAGCGCCGTAAATTGTTGCAATTTAATCCAACCAAAAGCGCTCGCAAATGACGACAATCTTCAAATCCGACAATAATACCGTTTTCTCCAGATCTGACTTTTACTTTTGACTTTTCACCTGTTACTTCTTGAGTGTTTCACCCCTGTTTCACCTGTGTTTCACACCTCTTGCAACAAGATAAACTCAAACATTAGAATAGCTTACAGTCATTTTGCCACCCCTGTTTCACCGAAAACAAAAAAAGCTTTTCGCCTATTTTTGTCCCACGCTGTCCCACGAGTGCCTGGGACAGTCGATGCAGTAAATACGGGGCTTCTAGCGTGTTTTTCACTATTGTCCCAGACTGTCCCAAGCAGGTGCTGGGACAAATAACTCGCTTGTTTTCAACAGTTACAGTCATTTTTTGACCTAAAAACGGGAAAATTTAAAAATAAGTAACACACGTGTAATACAGGCGCACCGGTCCTTAAGGGCCAAAAACCGAAAGCCAAAAGCCAAGAACCGAAACAATCTCATTTATCAAAGATCATCCAGTCCGCGAAGTCTGGCGCCTTTCACTTATCACTTATCACTTTTCACCTTCATTTGAAATACCGATCCGCCGATAATGCAGCGATCCGCCGATAATGCCGATGGCGTGGAAGAACGGCCAAGATCTTGATATAGCAAAGGTGGAAGCATTAGATCTGTTTAAGGTCCTGGCCCCGGCGATCGTTGGGCTATGCCCATCTATTTGCGGAAAAGCTATGCTTTTCCATGAGTCGTAAATATCTTCGCGGCTATGCCGCCCTACGGTAGGCGACAAAGAGCGGCGGCATATCTTTCGGGACGACCGTAACAGTCGGCAGATCGAGACGCCGGTATCAAAAAAAAGAAAGAGGCTCCAATGCTGGTTCCGTAACGTCGCAGGTCACCTAACCCTTGCCACCACTCGAAAGCCCATGTCCTTATACTTCGTCATACTTCGTCGAGGGCGAGAGGCCGCCTCGGTACGCCGAACGTGCGTCGCCGGAGCCGTCCTTCCACGAACCGCCTCTTAAGATGCGGTATTTACCTTTCGCAGGGCCTCGGGGGTCGGTCTCGGGTATTTTCGGATAGTCGCCGTACCAATCCTCGCACCATTCCCAGACGTTCCCGTGCATATCGTGCAGCCCAAATGCATTTGCTCGTTTGGTTCCGACCGGCTGCGTCCGCCCGTTCGAATTATCGCTGTACCACGCCATTTCCTTCAGGTCGCCCGCCCATTTGCCGGTCGTACCGGCCCGGGCCGCGTATTCCCACTGAGCCTCAGTCGGCAAACTGTAAACAAACCCGTCATTCTTTGCATTAAGCCGTGCCACAAACCGCTGTGCGTCCTCCCACGAAACATTCTCCACCGGACACGCCCCGCCGCACTTCTCAAAATCACTAGGATTCACCCCCATCTCCGTAAACCACTGCAACTGCGTCACCTCATATTTCCCCATCCAAAACCCCTCCGAGATCACCACCCTCCGAACCGGCCTCTCATACTTCTCCCCATCGGTCGATCCCATTTGAAATGAACCTGCGGGAATCCAGACGAGTTGTATGCCAGAGGCAGAACTTCGTGTCCCAGGTTCCGCGATCACGGTCGGAACCCGCGATTGATTTGAGGCTTCCGGGTTTGAGGAAATCACTGTTCCGTTAGTCGTAGATTTGGCGATTGATGCGTTGACTGAAACAACTTGATTCTGAGGCGAGGGAGTGGGCCGGGCTACGGGTTGGGGCAAAGAGACTGGTCGGGTCGATTCAACAGGGATTCTTTGTAACGTTGCATTAACCGATATAGTACCGTTGCTGATCACAGAAATTGTTCGTTCCCAAGGCGAAAAGCCCGAACTCTTTATCGCGATCTTGTAGTCACCAGCTTTTAGCTGGAGCATCGACGGAGTACTTCCGGCGAACTTACCGTCAATCTCGATATCTGCTCCATCCGGATTTGACCTAAATGTTACCGCAGAGACGACTTCGGTGCCTGCAACGTCCGGCGGCTTAATGGTGGGCATTGGGCTGGGAGTAGGGACCTCGAAGAACTTTGCTATTTCTGGCGGCGGGTTTTTAATGGTTTCCGGCGAAGGGGTTCGGCTGGCGATAATTCGCTTCTGCTTGGCCGGGTACTTTGTTTCGACTAGCGAAGCAGCTTGCCGAAACTCGTTTGAGTCAGTTCTCATGGTTGTATAGTCGAGATCAGGATACGTGTTATGAATCGTCAACCAAAGAAAACTCCTACGTTCTGTGTTCGAGTCATGACTTGACCAGAAGAAGTTCGTCTGCTGATCCCCGAAGTTCAAAGCCGCGACTTTCCACGTCCTCGGAGCCTCACGCGGATCGTAACCGCTTGCGATCATATTCGCCAGTCCCATGCGATCCGCCTGATTCTCCAGAGATCTAGCATAACCATTTTTCATCGCTGCCTCACTCAGCCACAGAATATTTCTGATGCCTTCGTATCCCATTGCATCTGCAAAAATACCGCCGATTCGGAGGGCCTGTCGGGCTACTTTTTTATTATTTTGTTGGCGAATCGTATGTTCCTGAGTCGCGTGTGCAATTTCATGGGAGAGGAGGAAAACCAACTGTGCCTCATTCTCTAAATAGTTTAAAACATCATGATTTACGACCACTGTGCCAGTCGCGTACGCCCCCGCATTAAAGCCTTCGTCGTGAATAAGGACAAACTTGAAGGGGATTTTATTCTCGTCGCCATCTGGAAGAGTTTTTTGATATTCCGGGATCAACGCCTCACCAAGCCGAGAAATATAGTCCTGAAGTTCCGCTTCTGGAATTAATTTGTAACTCGTCTTTCCAACTACGAGTTTGCTGAAGCTATTACTCTTTTTTGGATCTTCGGTCCTTAAACGAAGATCTTTCCACATTTTTATTTCATCTTTCGTTTTTTCGTTTCTTACGAAAACGATCTGATCGGCAATGAGGGAGCCAAACGCATCCTCCTTGCCTCGGTACGTCATATAAACTCCGGGTTCAATATCATCAAGGGATCTCAGGGGCTTCGACCCTTTCAATAGATCGATCATGTCTCCATCGTCGTCAAATCCTTGATCTATTGCATCGGACTCACCAGTCGTTTCTAAATGTGTATTCGGATCAATCGTGTCGCTGTTTTTCTTTTTCGCATCCGATTGTTTTTTGGCTTGTTCCGCTTTCTGTTTGGCCTCCTTTTCTTCCGACTTATTTAGTTTGAAGCGGACCTTAGTAGATCTGCTGACTAGAATCCTTCGAGCGTCTGCCAAAATAAAGCCAGTCCAGAAGCCATCAGTATCTTTTATTAAATCAACGGGGTGGGAATCTAGAACGACACTGTGAGCCAATTTGCGGAATTGTTTCATGTCGATCTTTATTTCCGTTGGGACGGTCTGCAACGTCTCAGTATCGTATCTGCCTTTATACTTAATGAAGGTGCCAACTTTGATCTGTTCGACCGGGTCGAATTTGATGACAGAACTTTCGACATTCTCAAGTTCGATTACCTTTGTGTCCTCAACAGTGACGCGATAGTCATCTACCAGAAACGAAGTGGGCGAATAGACCTCCGTAATGTAACCACTAAACTTAAGTTCCTTGTCCTTAAAAGCCGAACTAAAAGCAACTGGACCAGTTAACAGGGAATAACCGACCAAACACGCGAACATAAGACCCAGAATAGCGCCCCGCGGAATGGAATGTTGCAGTGAAAGTATCATCAGTACCGGAAACTAGTTATCAATTATGCCCGAAAAAATAACACAAAGTTTTAGCCTTTGGTTTGAATTGTCAAAATCAAGATAGAATTTTCGCGAGGAGATCGTCCTTATCTCTCCACTTGAATTTTTGAGAGTAACCCAGAAACTATTTACGTCTTCCAGAACCGACGGATTAAACGAAGTCCACACCATCTCAAAACCGACCCCCTGCGAATTGCCCCAATCAACGGAAGAGTTGTCGCCGATTACTGAAACTGACTTTCCCAGCCATTTCGAAAGTTCATACACTTTATCCAATCTCAATTCAATTAGTTTCTGAAACACCTCATCTGGTGCCTTATTTGATTCGGAGCCATTGCGGATCCACGCAATCCCGCCAAAATGAGGTGTATTTCCACTCGATCTGATTTCAACACGAAGGCATTGAAGTCCATCTTTTTCATAAAGTTCAGAATGCCACACAATTGCAGGGTAAATCTTGTCGATTATCCGGCGAATCTTTATCTGGAATCGATCTGCATCGCCTATTCCTTTCGCGTTCCCCTCGTCGTCCTCGCCTAAGAGAACTATTGCAACATCGCCAGGCCGAACGGAATTGGCAAAGGCTACAAACGTCTTTAGATAGTCTTCCTCGGAGTAGCTGGCTGTCTTACGTTCCAAAAGACTATCTTCCCATGGATTTTCTTTATTCATGCGATCGCTAATTTGTGGAAATGTAGCATTAACAAAGACATTTGACAACGGATAATTGACAATGGAAGAATCGCTAAAAGATTTACGGCGATGTTTTGTTCGAAAAGCTGAACAAGAAACGGCGACCGCTAATTTAGAGACTTATGATAGTGAGCGATGATTGCTTAAATGTGCTCCGCGCGTTCGAAAACGCCGATGGCGAGCTGTCGGAAACAGAGGTCGTCCGTCGCAGTAGAATGCCGCCGAATGATGTTAAATATCAATTGCGGGAATTGGTCAGGCTTCGATTTGTTAACCCTGCGAGCCCCAACGGATTGGCTTCATATATCCTGCAGCCGTCGGGCCGAGAATACCTTAAGAAAAGCCCCGCTTGACTCAATTGTTCAATATCACCGAGCGTTTGTGCTCAGGCTTTTTAGTGATTTACACGCTTGGTTTTTGTATGAGAAGGTGAATTGTCGACGGACGGTTTCCGGCTATCAGGGCCTCTCAGGCGGTCGCAGCCGTCGTTCCGCGTTTCGCGGCACATAGCCACGCTCTTTAGGGCGTGGTAAACGATGCGAGTTTGATCCTAAGGGCGTTTGAACGTCCTTAGTCTGAGCGGCTTTAGCCACCGGGAGCTAAAGCAGGCCGAGCAAGGACGTTAAAACGCCCTGACAGTATCCGCCCCCCAAACTGACCACGCCGCAAAACGACGTGGCTATTTGCCCTACGGGAAACAAAACTATTTACTTCTCATCACCCAATTGTTTACTATTACCGAGCGATAATACGCGATCCTTTTAATAATTTGTGGGTGGTTGATGGGCATGAGAAATGGTGAATTGTCGGTGGATGGTTTGGCGGCGAAGATCGATGCGATCGTTGGGAAGGTGCAGTATGCGTTTATGCTTGAGACGGGCGAGCGTTATGATCCGCAGTTGATCGAGGACTCGCTGGTGGAGTGTGTTGGGAACGAACTCGGGCGGATCGAGGAGAATATGCTCGAGACGTTTACATCGCCGCACCGGCGGGAGTATCAGGAACTCTCAACTCTGCTCGAACGCAATCGCGAACTCTACGTCGGGCCCGCGGCGGTTGAGCACGAGGTCGCGGTCGCGATGGAATTTGGCGACGAAACTGTCTTCGAAGGCTTTAAGCCATATTCGCCGACCAAAATGGCCGCGATGATCGAATACCTGACCGGTAAAGGAAATCACGTCTACAAAACAAGCCTCAACAAACTGCTTTTCTACAGCGATCTGACAATGTTTTATCTGACAAACCACGGAATGTCAGGTGCGGTATATCACAACCGTCCATTTGGGCCGGTCGCGAACGAGGCCGAACCGCTGCTGAACTCGCTTGTCGCGGAAGAAAGAGTAAAGGTCGATCCGCGTATGCATACGCTCGCAGCCGGCGACGTAAAAGCAACCGGTACGTTAACCGCGGAAGAGAAAAAGGTGCTCGATTGGGTCGCAACGACCTACGGGCCGATGGCTGCCTCGGAAATAAGCGACCATTCCCACCACGAGATGGCTTACAAATTCACCGAACCCAACGAAAAGATCGCCTACGCTTACGGAAAGTTCTTCAAGCACCTGCCGCCGAAGGATCTGTTGGATCAATAGAATAAGAGCGTTTTGAGTTCTAGTCGCGCCGTTGAGGAAGGTGGCCGCCGAGGTCGGATTCTGTGAGATCGCGATAGGCGGCGACGCGGTTTCGGCCTTCGCGTTTGGCTCGGTAGAGTGCGGAGTCGGCCATCTCGACAAGCTCGATCGGATCTGACGAGTCTTCCGGAAATGACGCCACGCCGATGCTGACGGTAATGTGGTGGGTGTCTTTCGATCCCTGCCGGACAACGCTGAAAGGATAGTTTTCGATGCTTTCACGGATGCGCTCGGCCGCTACCAGGGCCTGCGGCAGGTCGGCATCGAGCAAAAAGGCGGCAAATTCGTCACCGCCAAATCTGGCAGCCGCATCGCCGCTGCGCAAATTTGTCATGATCGAAAAACCGATCTCTTCGATGGTCTTGCTGCCTGTCAGATGGCCGTGAACGTCGTTTACGGCCTTGAAATTGTCGCCATCCATCATCAGCACACAGAACGGCCTGCCTTCGGATGTGGCGCGGCCAGCCTCGCGGCGAAGTTCGGAGAAGAATGAACGGCTTGAGAGCAACCCCGTAAGGTCGTCGTGCGAGATCAGGCGGTGAATTTGACGTTGATACTCACGGTCGATCTCATCGAGCAGGTCAAATCTGAGGATTGTCTCGCCGACCGTGATCTTGTCGCCATTCTCGAGCACCTCGCGGCGGACGCGGCGGCCATTTAGAAACGTTCCGTTTCGCGAATCGAGATCATTGAGCACATACTCCATCGAAACTCTGGATTCGCTGGGCATGGCGATAATGCGTGCATGCTGCCGCGATACCTGTGTGTCATTAACTCGCACATCTGCCTCCAGGGCACGTCCGAGAATTACTTCCTCGCGCTCAAGCGGAATGGGCACGGCAATAAGCTCGCCGGTCAGGAAAACCAGAGCAGGCTTAAGGTCGCGCCGAATTATCTCGGAGTCATTCATACAAAGCGGCGGGTGGAAGTGTGCAGCAGGTAACAGGATAACCTATTCGTTACAACAATTTCCAGACATTTTCTTTGCCGCGTCGAAAGCGTCTCGATCGGTACTATTCGTGTTCATTAGTGGCTTTTCCTAAAACTTTAGCCACGAATGAACACGAATAGACACGAATAAACCCTCGAAATTTGCGGCAATTCCAGGCATCAGGTCGAGTCCATTACCCTTTACGGCAGAGAAAAAAGGCGACCCGGAGGCCGCCTTTTGGTTAGGGTTAGTGGAGTTGGCTGTCTGCGGGCTGTTATTCGAGCCCGGTGAAGTCAACATCCGTCAGTGAGTCGAAGACCTGGACGATCCTCGGAGCGAAG
>CXWL01064468.1_pt1 | contig 100916 bp, 84 predicted proteins | sample 590931 | NCBI WGS metagenome assembly CXWL01 (sample SAMEA3498368, study PRJEB10139) | groundwater metagenome | biome: water well; material: biofilm material | place: Germany | collected 2015-04-27 | reverse complement strand
CACCCAGAATATATGATCAGTTGTTTGCTATTGGGGCGGGGTAACTGCCGGATTTAGGATGAAAAAAACGCAAACCTCCCCGCTCGTCATTCCCGCGCAGGCGGGAATCCAGCAATTAAAAAATGCCTTTTATTTAAACCCACTGGATTCCCGCCTACGCGGGAATGACGGTGCTTTGGGTGCTGCGCGATGAAGACAGGGTGGCAGGTCAAGACGCTCGGTGAGATTTTGCAAAAAACTGAGACGACCAATCCTCTGCAATTTCCAGAAGCCAAGTTCGAATACATCGACGTATCAAGCGTATCCAACTCGGCTTTTCAGATTGAGGAAACTCAAACGCTAAAGGGAAAAGATGCGCCAAGTCGTGCGCGGCGACTTGTAAAAACCAACGACGTGATATTCGCGACGATTCGTCCAACGCTGCACCGAATTGCTGTCGTCCCAGAAAGTTTGGACAAACAAGTTTGTAGCACTGGCTATTTTGTTCTCCGACCACAGACAGAAATCGACCACAAATTTTTGTTCTATTTTCTGTTTACTGAAAACTTTATGGGGCATATGGAGCAACTCCAAAAAGGTGCGAGTTATCCAGCGGTAACTGATGCAGAGGTAAGAGCGCAGAGAATTCCGTTCCCTCCGCTCCCCGAACAGCAGGGCATCGTCGGCATTCTCGACGAAGCATTTGACGGCATCGCCACCGCCAAAGCCAACGCCGAGCAAAACCTGCAAAACGCCCGCGCCCTGTTCGAAAGCCACCTGCAATCCGTCTTCACCCAGCGCGGCGAGGGGTGGATGGAGAAGAAACTAAGCGATGTGTGCGCTATTACCTCCACTCTTGTTGATCCGCGCAAAAATGAATTTCGCAATCTGACTCACGTCGGCGCAGGAAACATCGAGTCGCAGACCGGTGTTTTCGTTGATCTCAAAACGGCGCGGGAAGAAGGTTTGATTTCCGGCAAGTTTCTCTTCGACGAGACAATGGTTCTTTACAGCAAGATTCGTCCATATCTCATGAAGGTGGCACGTCCTAACTTCAACGGATTGTGCAGCGCGGATATGTATCCCCTTGCGCCGTTGCCGAACGAGATTACCCGCGACTACCTGTTTCACCTGCTACTGAGCAAGCCTTTCACTGACTATGCAATTCAAGGCTCTGCTCGTGCGGGAATGCCAAAGGTCAATCGCGAACATCTTTTCGAATATCGGACTTGGCTGCCTAGTGTGAAGAAGCAAGTGGAATTGGCTACACAGCTCGACGCACTTCACGAAGAAACCCAACGCCTCGAATCCCTCTGCCGGCGCAAGCTCGCCGCCCTAGACGAACTGAAGAAGTCGCTGCTGCATCAGGCGTTCAGCGGGATGCTTTAATGAACTGTTCCCCGTACAATTCTGCAATTCCTGCCTAGCCGGAGAGTCGCCATGAATGCACAGCGTATAGCGAATCAACACCACGCCACCTTTGAAGGCATCCGCCAGCAGGATGAGGATGGGAACGAATTCTGGTCTGCGCGCAGGCTGTCCAAGGTGTTGGAATACTCTGAATACCGCCACTTTCAACCTGTTATTGAGCGGGCACGGGATGCCTGTTTGAACAGCGGCCATGCAGTGGCAGACCATTTCGAGGATGTCCTCGAAATGGTCGATATCGGCTCCGGTGCAAAGCGTGAGTTGCCCGATGTCAGGCTGTCGCGCTATGCCTGCTACCTGATTGTGCAGAACGGCGATCCTTCCAAGCCGGTGATTGCGAATGGGCAAACCTACTTCGCGATGCAGACGCGGCGGCAGGAATTGAACGACGACGAGAAATTCGCGCGTCTGTCGGAAGATGAGAAGCGTCTGGCTATTCGCAACGAGCTGGCCGAGCACAACAAACAACTCGCGGCTGCGGCCAAGGATGCCGGAGTGGATACGCCGCTCGACTATGCCATTTTTCAGGATCACGGTTACAAGGGTTTGTACGGCGGCATGGGAGCGAAGGACATCCATGCCCGCAAGGGGCTGAAGAAGAGCCAGAAGATACTCGACCACATGGGCAGCACCGAGCTGGCGGCGAATCTGTTCCGCGCCACGCAGGCCGAAGAGAAGTTGAAGCGGGACAATATCAGCGGCAAGCAGCGCGCCAATCAGGCGCATTTCGAGGTGGGTCAGAAAGTACGCCAGACCATTCAGGAGTTGGGCGGCACCATGCCGGAGAATTTGCCTGTACCTGAGCAGAGCGTGAAGAAGATCGAGAGCGCGAAGAAAAAGCTGGAAAAGAAGAGATAAAAGTTGGTGTGAGCGGTAGCGCCGATATGCCTAACAATCGGCCTTTTTTGAACACATGCTTTGCGACGTGACAAGAAAATCCCATTTTCTATACATGTCCGCGCCATCGACATATCGCCAATATGTGTCGATAAAGTGAGAAAATTTCGACACATCTGATTGACATGTCGATGGAATCGACATTAGAGTGCCGATGTGTCGAAATATGCAGAGAAAATGAACATGAACGCCGCAAGCTGGAAACCTGACCGTCCATACAATGAGTTACCGCATCTGCCACCTGCGGCAGAGGTGGAAACCCGCGCCGTGTTGAAGCGGTGCATCACTGCCCGCGCTGCGCTGGCAGAGCTGAAGCAAGCGGCGGAGCTGATTCCCAACCAAGCCATGCTGATCAGTACCTTGCCGTTGCTGGAAGCGCGCGCCAGTTCTGAAATCGAGAATATCGTGACGACCGCCGATGAGTTGTTCAGGCATGTGGGCAATGAGGCGCAGGCCAACCCGTCCACCAAGGAAGCGTTGCGTTACAGCCGTTCGCTGTTCGAGGGCTTCACTGCGCTCAAGCAATACCCGCTCAACACGCGCACCGCCGAACAGGTGTGCACCACGATCAAGGGGGTGGAGATGGCAGTCCGCCGCACGCCGGGCACAACGCTGAAAAATGAAGGAACAGGCGAAACCATTTACACGCCGCCGGAAGGCGAAGCCTTGCTACGCGATCTGCTGGCGAATTGGGAGCGCTTTCTGCATAACGAGACTGAGCTTGATCCCTTGATCCGTATGGCGGTGGGGCATTATCAGTTCGAGGCGATACACCCGTTCACGGATGGCAATGGACGCACCGTGCGTGTGTTGAACAGCTTGTTCCTGATTCAGGAAGGTTTGTTGACGCTGCCGATTCTTTACCTGAGCCGCTACATCATTCAGAACAAGGCGGATTACTACCGCTTGTTGCTAAAGGTGACGCGCGAGGGGGATTGGGAAGCGTGGTTGCTCTATATCCTCAAGGGCGTCGAAGAAACTGCAAGCTGGACAACGGCAAAGATCGCGGCGATTCGCGCTTTGTCCGACCAGACTGCCGAACATGTGCGTGCAAGTTTGCCCAAGGTGTATAGCCACGAGCTGGTGAGTTTGTTGTTCGAGCTACCGTATTGCCGCATCAGTAACCTGACCGAAGCGGGTATCGCCAAACGCCAGACTGCTTCGCAATATCTCAAACAGTTGGTCGAGATCGGGGTGTTGAGCGAGGCGAATACGGGCAAGGAAAAATTATTCATCAATCCTCGATTGATGCAGTTGCTGACGCGCGACAGCAACCAATTCACGCCATACGTGTAGCCCCATGAACGAAGCTGAAACCCGTGCCGAACACATCGACCCCGCGCTGAAAGCCGCAGGCTGGGGCGTGGTGGAGAACCATTTTGTTGGTGTCAACAAAATGGTTGGCATCAATGCGGGCGACGCTGAAATTGGGTTGTGTGCTGCAAGAGGTTTTCATGGTTGAGCACTCTCCTATTCCATCAGGCGGTCAGTTCCTCGTTTATCAGGCGGAAGACGGCAAGCTGAAAATTGATGTGCGCTTTGAAGGCGAAACCGTCTGGCTGACGCAACAGCATATGGCTGAACTGTTTCAGACGACCAAGCAGAACATCAGCCTGCACATCCAGAATATCTATGAAGAGCAGGAGTTGGAGCGGGAGGCAACCGTCAAGGAATCCTTGACGGTTCGTCAGGAAGGCAGCCGTTCGGTGCGGCGGCGGGTGGAGCTATATAACCTCGATGCCATCATTTCGGTCGGCTACCGCGTGAAAAGTGCGGTGGCAACACGCTTCCGTATCTGGGCTACCCAACGGCTGCGGGAGTACATCGTCAAGGGCTTTGTGCTGGATGACGAGCGCTTGAAAAACCCCGATCAGCCATTCGATTATTTCGAAGAACTGACACGTCGGATTCAGGATATCCGCACTTCCGAGCGGCGCTTTTACCAGAAGATTACGGACATTTACGCTACCAGTATCGACTACGATCCCACGCAGGAGATCAGTATCGGTTTCTTCAAGACAGTGCAGAACAAGGTGCATTGGGCGATCACCGGACAGACCGCTGCCGAGATTGTGCATGACCGGGTGAGTGCGACCAAACCCAATCTGGGGTTGACGAACTGGCGCGGTGCGGCGATACGCAAGCAGGATGTGGCCATCGCCAAAAACTATCTCACCGAGCCGGAACTGGCGGCGCTTAATAATCTTGTAGAGCAGTATCTGGTCTTTGCCGAGGGGCAAGCCATGCGCCGTGTGCCTATGCATATGGCGGAGTGGACGAAAAAACTGGACGGTTTCCTCTCGCTCAATGAACGCGACATTCTTACCCATGCCGGTCGTATCTCGCACGAAATGGCGCAGACCAGGGCCGAGCTGGAATACGATAAAAATAAGATGCTGACCGCCGCAGAGGTTCGCCCGGTGGATGAAGACTTTGAACGAGTAGCACGAGCATTGCCAAAACCACCGCGCGCGCAAAGTTCGAAGAAAGATCATAAGCAATGAACGAAGCCGAAACCCGCGCCGAACATATCGACCCCGCGCTGAAAGCCGCAGGCTGGGGCGTGGTGGAGGGCAGCAGGGTGATGCGCGAATACCGCATCACCGAGGGGCGTTTGCAGGGGGCGGGGCAGCGTAGCAAGCCGGAGATCGCGGACTATGTGCTGGTGTATCGCAACCACAAGCTGGCGGTGGTAGAGGCGAAGCGCTGGGATTTGCCTTATACCGAGGGTCTGGCGCAGGCGAAGACTTATGCGAGCAAGTTGCGCGCACGGTTTGCTTACGCCACCAACGGGCAGCGTATCTACGGTGTGGATATGCAAAGCGGGACGGAGGGCGAGATCAATGCCTATCCTTCGCCGCAAGAATTGTGGAATCGCACCTTCGTTTCGACAGGCTCAACGACCGATGAATGGAGGGAGCGGTTTGCCGCTGTGCCGTTCGAGGACAAGGGCGGCATGTGGGGTTCGCGTTACTACCAAGACAGCGCGATCAACAATGTGCTGGAAGCGATTGCCGATAACCGGCAGCGCATTTTGCTGACGCTGGCGACGGGCACGGGTAAGACCTTCATCGCGTTTCAGTTGGCGTGGAAGTTGTTTCAGGCGCGTTGGAATCAAACTTATCGACACTCAAATTCCGTTCGTCCTGAGCTTGTCGAAGGAACGGACGGCGCTGCGGAAATTGCCCTTCGACAGGCTCAGGGCGAACGGCCAGTGGTAAATCGCAGGCCGCGCATTCTGTTCCTCGCCGACCGCAACATTCTGGCGGATCAGGCGTACAACTCGTTCTCCGCTTTTCCCGAAGATGCGCTGGTGCGCATTGCCCCGGAAGATATTCGCAAGAAGGGGCGCGTGCCGAAGAATGGCAATGTGTTCTTTACGATCTTCCAAACCTTTATGTCGGGGCAGGATTCGTCGCTCCCGCGCAGGCGGGAGCCCAGTGATGTTGAACAAATGGATTCCCGCCTGCGCGGGAATGACGACAGGGTTCCCTATTTTGGTGAGTACCCGCCTGACTTTTTCGATTTCATCATCATCGACGAGTGCCATCGCGGCGGGGCGAACGACGAAAGCACGTGGCGCGGAATCTTGGAGTATTTTGCGCCTGCGGTGCAGCTCGGCCTAACGGCAACGCCCAAGCGCAAAGACAACGTGAACACCTACGAATATTTCGGAGAGCCGGTGTATGTGTATTCGCTGAAGGAAGGTATCAACGACGGCTTCCTTACGCCGTTCCGCGTGAAGCAATACGCGACAACGCTGGACGAATACCGCTACACCTCGGACGATAATTTGATCGAGGGCGAGATCGAGGCGGGCAAGCTGTACGAGGAGAAAGATTTCAATCGCAGCATTGAGATCGAAGCGCGTGAACGTTATCGCGTGAAGCTGTTCATGGAAGTCATCAATCAGCGCGAGAAGAGCTTGGTGTTCTGCGCCAATCAGGCACATGCCGCGTTGGTGCGCGATTTGATCAATCAAGTGAAAACGGACAGTGCCGATCCAAACTATTGCGTGCGCGTGACGGCAAATGACGGCGAGCGTGGCGAACAATATCTGCGCGAGTTCCAAGACAACGAGAAGAGCATTCCGACAGTGCTCACCACGTCACAAAAACTTTCTACCGGCGTGGATGCGCGCAACGTGCGCAATATCGTGCTGATGCGTCCGATCAATTCGATGATCGAGTTCAAGCAGATCATCGGGCGCGGCACGCGGCTGTATGACGGCAAGGATTACTTCACCATTTACGATTTTGTGAAGGCGCACCAACTGTTCAATGACAAAGATTGGGATGGTGATGCGGAAGTGAGCAATGGGGGTGATACGCCATTTCCTCCAATCGTACCGAGAGCGCCAACAGAGGCGAAACAGCCTCGCCCCGAATACGAGAGCAAGCCCAAGGTGCGCGTGAAGTTGCGCGACGGCAAAGAGCGCACCATTCAGCACATTTCAGTAACGACATTTTGGGGGCCGGATGGCAAGCCGATCTCGTCGGCTGAATTTATGACGGTGTTGTTCGGTCAGTTGCCGGAGTTTTTCAAAGACGANNGACTTGTTCGATGTGTTGGGACATGTGGCGTTTGCCATGCAACCCGTCACGCGTGAAGCGCGCGCCGAGGTTGCGCATCAAGCCGTGCATCAACGCTTCAACGACAAGCAACAAACCTTCCTAGATTTTGTGCTGGCGCATTACGTGAAAGAAGGCGTGGAAGAGTTGGAGCAGGAAAAACTCACCAAGCTGCTACGGTTGAAATATCACGATTCGATTCCTGATGGCGTGGCAGACCTGGGCGGAGACATTGCCGAGATTCGAAATCTGTTTTCAGGTTTCCAACGCTTCCTCTATCAGGGAAGCTCTGCAATTCGCTAGTTGCAGCCTGCCGCAGATCGTTGCTGTGGGATAATTCGCCCATGAATCCTTCCCTGCTTTCCGGTCTTAATCCCGAACAACGCGCCGCCGTCGAACTCCCCGCCCAATCCGCGCTGATCTTGGCCGGGGCGGGCAGCGGCAAGACGCGCGTGCTGACCACGCGCATCGCGTATCTCATCAGCACCGGGCAAGTCAGTCCGCACGGAATTCTTGCGGTAACCTTCACCAACAAAGCGGCAAAAGAGATGGTGACGCGGCTAACGGCTATGTTGCCGATCAACACGCGCGGCATGTGGATCGGCACTTTCCACGGACTGTGCAACCGCATGTTGCGCGGACATCACCGCGAGGCAAATCTACCGCAAACGTTCCAGATTCTGGATAGCGGTGATCAGCTCTCTGCTATCAAGCGTCTGATGAAGGCGATGAATGTGGACGATGAAAAGTTTCCGCCCAAGGACGTGCAAAAATTCATCAGCGGCAGCAAGGAGCAAGGACAACGCGCGCAGGAGGTGGAAGCCTACGATCCCTACACGCGGCGCAAGGTGGAAATATTCGCGGAATATGACGCGCAGTGCCAGCGCGAGGGCGTGGTGGATTTTTCCGAATTGCTATTGCGCTGTTACGAGCTGTTGTCACGTAACTCGCCCCTGCGCGAACATTATCAGGAACGTTTCAAACACATTTTGGTGGATGAGTTTCAGGATACCAATCCCTTGCAATATCGCTGGCTGAAGTTGCTGGCGGGCAAGAGCAATGCATTATTTGCCGTGGGCGACGACGACCAATCCATCTACGCGTTTCGCGGCGCCAACGTGGGCAACATGCAGGAACTGTTGCGCGACTTCCATGTGGAGAGCGTCATCAAACTGGAGCAGAACTACCGCTCGCACGGCAATATCCTCGATGCCGCGAATGCGCTCATCAGCAATAACAAAAATCGGCTGGGCAAGAATTTGTGGACGGATGCGAACAAGGGTGAGCAGATCCGGGTGTTCGAAGCACCTGAGTTACGCGATCCTCGCGGTGATCGAATTACTGGCGATGTGCAGGAGGCGAGTTTTATTGTTGATGAAATTCAACAGATCAAGCGCCAAGGAATAAGGCTTTCCGAGATTGCGCTGTTGTATCGTTCCAATGCGCAATCGCGCGTATTGGAACATGCGTTGGTGTCTGCGGGCTTATCGTATCGGGTATATGGTGGGCTACGTTTTTACGAACGGCAGGAGATCAAACACGCGCTGGCTTATCTGCGCCTGATGCAGAATACCGACGACGACAACGCGCTGTTGCGTATTATCAATTTTCCTACGCGCGGTATCGGTGCTCTCAGTGTAGGTAAATTGCAAGAGACAGCGCGCATCAATAACACCACATTGTGGGATGCTGCGGCACGGGCAGGCGGCAAAATTACTGCCTTCGTTGGACTCATAGAATCACTACGTAGCGCGACGAATGCCTTACCGTTACCGGAAATTATCGATCATGTATTAGTGCATAGTGGACTGATTGCTTGTTACCAAAATGAGACTGGCAAAAAGCAAAATGAAGCTGCTGATCGACTAGATAACTTAAATCAACTTATCAGCGCAGCATCTCAATTTGTACAAGAGAACGAAGACGAGAGCCTTACTGCTTTCTTGACTAATGCCACGCTGGAATCGGGCGAGCATCAGGCGGGCGACAGCGAGGATGCGTTGCATTTGATGACGGTGCATGCCGCGAAAGGATTGGAATTCCACAGCGTGTTTATCACCGGCTTGGAGGAAAGTCTGTTCCCACACCAGAACAGCATCGACAACGGCGATCTCGATGAAGAGAGACGCTTGATGTATGTGGCAATCACCCGCGCACGTCGTCGTTTGTATCTTACTTTCGCACAGAGCCGCATGTTGCACGGGCAGACACACTATGGCGTGGTGTCGAGTTTTTTGCGCGAGTTGCCGGAGGAGTTGTTGCTTTGGCTCACGCCGCGATTCAGTGCGCGCAAGACTTTTCACACCAGTAGCTTTGAGACGAAGCACTACGTCAATGCCTTCGCGGCTTCCCCGCTTGAAAAAGCTCCGCCATCCCCGAGCTCGATCTGGCGCATCGGCCAACGTGTGTTTCACCAGAAATTTGGTGAAGGGATGGTGACCGATACCGAAGGCAGCGGCAATGAAGGCCGCGTACAAATCAACTTTAAACGTGCCGGCAGCAAATGGCTGGCACTGGAATATGCCAAGCTCGAAGCCCTCTGATGCCAAGTTGCGGCTGATCGTCGAGAGCTATCAGCGACTCACGGGCAAACCGCTTATTCCTGTTGTTCCTTTCGCTACTGACGAGTTGCGCACTGCGTTGTGGGAAGCGCCGCGCGCCATCGTGGCGCACGGCACCGAAGACGATCCAATCTTTTTCTACGGCAACCGTTTGGCGCTGCAATTGTTCGAGATGAATTTCGACGAGTTCACCCGTTTACCTTCGCGGCTTTCCGCCGAACCCATGGCGCAACAGGCACGTATCGAATTATTGGAGAAGGTGTCGCGACACGGTTACGTGGAGGGCTATTCCGGCATACGTATCGCCAAAAGCGGCAGGTCTTTCAGGATCGCGGATACCACGGTGTGGAATCTGATTGATGAGAACGGAGTAATACACGGACAAGCTGCGGTTTTCGTAAAGCAGCAGGTTTAAGCCGGCGGCGGAAACTTTGCGACCAGACTGTCCGGCACTTCGCCATTGCTTGCTTGCCCGATGGCACTGGCCTCCAACACGACAGTGATCATCACCAGGATTAGCGTCGGCACCAGTGCGATACGCGTGAGTGCCGTCCACAGAATGTGTCCCATGTTTGCATCGCGCGCGGTCAGGCTGACCAGCCAGGCGAGCAGAATCAGCAAAGCCGAGACACCATAACCCAGCAACAACCAACGCGCGCGCGACCAGGACAAGCGCCAGTGCGCATTCACGAACCCGTTGCCGCTTTCGCTTCTGCGGCTGCGCAGGTAGATGTAGGCGGCGAGAGCGGCTGAGCACAGCAGCGGAATCAGCAGGCCGATCATGCCGATGTTGAGCACGATCACCGCCGGTGTCATCAACAGATTGAACAGAAAAACGCCGCTGACGAACAGGTTGTGCGGTATATGCGCGCGCCGGATGTCGCTATCAACAATCTGATATTTCATGGCATCAAATTTCAGTCGCGTTGTTGTTTGCCAGACCAGGGGGAGGGGTCTTCAGTTCATCCAGCCAGGGGAAGATGTTGCGGTAGCTGACGTACAACGAAGTTAATCCGAGCGGCAACAACAGGATCATGCCGAGGCCAAACGGCAGAATTCCGAGTAGCAGCGCAAGCACTTGCATGAGCAGGCTGTACACGGTGTAGGGGGCAATGTTGCGTAGCGTACCCAGGAAGCTGGCGTGCATGGCCACGAAGGGCGGCAGCCCGCTGAAGAAAACCAGCATGGGTGCGTATTGCCATGCCACGAGCAGAATCAACACCAGGCCGAATCCCAGAATAATGGCCAATGCCACACCGCTCCCCGCCGAGCCGAGTGCTTCCATCAGCAACTGCGGGTTGTCCGTGGCTTGGATTTGTTCCATGAGTTGGGTGAAGGCCTCGCCGCCGACCATCATCATGACGGCCGAAGCGAACAAAAATCCCAGCATCAAAAAAGCGCCCAGCGAAACCAGACTGGCAGTGCGGTGTTTGAATCCGGCGAACAAATGCGCCAGTTCAACTTCTTCCCCTTCCTCCAACGCGCGGCAAATGCGCATGTAACCGGCCAAGAAGATCGGCATGAGCACGAGCGCCAGCAGCGGGCCGATGGCCGGAACCAGCATCGCGATGAAAATGCTCATCGCGCCGACGAGTGCGGTGGTAATACTTAACAGCGGATTGCACTGGATGAGCTGGAAGCCCTGCTTTATCCAGACCCAGCCGCGCGCGGTGTTCATTTTTTGGATTTCCATGGCGAGTTCTCTTAGAGCCAGACAGGTTGTGCAGTGAGTATGTGATTTTGCAGGATGCGTTTGAAATGTTCGGGGTCGTGCGGATTGATCATCTCGCCTTCGCGCGGCAGGTGCAGGTCGAACAGGCGCGAGATCCAGAAGCGCAATGCGGCCACACGCAGCATAAGCGGCCACGCTGCTGCTTCAGCGTCGGTCAAAACACGCGCGGCATGATAGGCGTTCAACAGGGCGCGGGTGCGTTCCGCATCCAGCCTGCCATCGCCGTTCATGCACCAATCATTGACGGTGATCGCCACGTCGTAGAGCAGTGCATCGGTGCAGGCAAAATAATAATCAATAAGACCGCCGACGCGGTCGCCTTCCATCAATACATTGTCGCGAAACAGATCGGCATGAATTACGCCGCGTGGCAGATCACGCATCGACTGCGCGGCGTGCACAGCCACTTCACTCTCCAGCAATGCGGCATCCGTCAGAGTGAGGAATTTTTTCACCTGCCGCGCAGTTTCGGCACGCCAGGCGGCCCCGCGCGGGTTAAGCATCTCGTCGCCAAAACTTTGTCCCGCGCTGTGCATCTGCCCCAGCATTGCGCCGACTGACGCGCATTGCGCCACATTGGGTTGTGTCACAGATTTACCCGAGAGACGGCTCACGATACAGGCTGGCTTGTCGTTCAACTTGCCCAAAAAACGGTTGTGGTGATCGGCCACCGGTGACGGACAGGGAATGCCGTGGCGCGCCAAATGCGACATCAGGTTGAGATAAAACGGCAGATCATCCGCTGTGAGTTTTTCGAACAGCGTCAACACGAAGCGGCCATTGCTGGTGGTGACGAAATAATTGGTGTTCTCGATCCCGGCGGGGATGCCTTGCAACTCAAGCAACGTACCCAGGGAATAGTTTGACAGCCAGGCAGTGATGTCGGCTTCGGTGACGCGGGTGAATACAGCCATGCGATAAATCCGGTTTAGAAACGAAAAAGTACCCACTGCGGAACGCGCAGACCGGAGTCAAGACCTTCCTGGCGCGCGAACTTTCCATCGCCACGGTCATCCACCAGGTAATACGGTACGCCGTGTTTGGGCGTGATCTTGATCATGTATAACCTGCCGTTGGCGCGATATTCCTCGACGGTCTGTTCGGTCTGTTTGGAGATAGTCACCTGCGGCGCATCGACCGGCTCGTTGGCATCCACCTGCTGCGGCGCCTGGGTTTCGACTTTTTCGGATGCGGACGGTTGCGCGGCAAGCACACCGAAGCTCAGGCAGGCAAGGAACAGCAAAAGGAGTGGGCGCATTTTTTTTCCTGTGGAAACGAAAGGTGGATTCTATCCGATACACGCTACAAATTAAGTTGCAACTCGCGTTCCGCCGCCGAGGGCTCGAAGCCGCGCGTCTCGTAATGTTTGAAGATCGCGCTAACGACCTGTTCGGGTTCGTCGATGACATGGATCAAGTTCAGGTCTTCCGGGCTGATCATCTTTTCTTCGAGCAGGCTGGTCTTGAACCAGTCCATCATGCCGCCCCAGAATTTGCTGCCGACGAGGACGATGGGCATGCGCCGAGTCTTGCCGGTTTGCACCAGGGTGAGCGCTTCCATCAGTTCATCCAGTGTGCCGAAGCCACCCGGCATCACCACATAGGCGCTGGCGAATTTGACGAACATCACCTTGCGCGTGAAGAAATGCTGGAACGATTGGCTGATGTTTTGATAGGGGTTGTTGTGTTGTTCATGCGGCAATTGGATATTGAGGCCGACGCTGGCCGATTTGCCGTAGAACGCACCCTTGTTGGCCGCCTCCATGATGCCGGGGCCGCCACCCGAGATGACGGTGAAACCGGCGTCCGACAGTAAGCGTGCAATCTCTTCAGTCAGTTGGTAATAGGGATGATCATGCGGGGTGCGGGCGCTGCCGAAGATGCTCACCGCAGGGTGGATGTCGCGCAGCCGTTCAGTCGCCGAGACGAATTCTGACATAATGCCGAACACCCGCCAGGACTCTTTCGAGTGCATCAATTCCGGTGCCTGTGCCGGCGGCAGTTGTGAATCGTAGTGCATATCGGACTCCCAAATATGAAGACATTATTACTGGTTGATGGCTCGTCTTACCTCTACCGCGCCTTCCATGCCATGCCGGATCTGCGCAGCCCGCAAGGCGAACCGACCGGCGCCATCCACGGCGTGCTCAATATGTTGCGCAAGTTGCGTGCGGATTTTCCGGCAGATTATAGCGCCTGTGTGTTCGATGCAAAGGGCAAGACATTCCGCGATGATTGGTATGCGCAATACAAAGCCAACCGTCCGTCGATGCCGCAGGATTTGCGCGCGCAGATTGAACCGTTGCATGAAGTCGTCGCGGCTGCCGGCTGGAACATCCTGATGGTGGACGGCGTGGAAGCGGATGACGTGATCGGCACACTTGCGCAACAGGCGTCGCGCAACGGCGCGCGTTGCATCGTTTCCACCGGCGACAAAGATTTGACACAGTTGGTCAATCCGAACGTCATGCTGGTCAACACCATGAGCAATGAAATACTGGACGAGGCGGGGGTTCTGGCCAAGTTTGGTGTGCCACCTGAACGCATTGTGGATTACCTGACGCTGGTGGGCGACGCCGTGGATAACGTGCCGGGTGTGGACAAATGCGGGCCGAAGACGGCGGTGAAATGGCTCACCCAATACGGCGATCTGGATACGTTGGTAAGTCATGCCCACGAGGTGGGCGGTGCAGTCGGTGGCAATCTGCGTGCTGCATTGGAATGGTTGCCGCAAGGCCGCCGTTTGGTGACGGTGAAATGTGATGTGCCGCTTGAAAAGCGTTTTGATGAGCTGCAGGCACCCGCACCCGACACACAAAAATTGCGCGCCCTGTTCGAACACTTCGGGTTTAAGACATTACTGCGCGACCTGATGAGTACCTCCGTTCAACCCCCTCTCCCACCGGGGGAGGGATGGGGAGGGGGGGCTCTCTTTCAACAAAGTGCGAACGTCAAAAGCTNNCCCCTCCCTAGCCCTCCCCCGTGGGGAGAGGGGACTAGATTGGCGCCAATTTGAACAAGCCGAACTCCTCTCAACTACCAACGACACCAGCCATTACGAAACCATCCTTGACGATTCCCAGCTGGAAATCTGGCTGGAAAAACTGAAAGCGGCGCCGATGGTCAGCCTGGATACCGAGACCACCGGACTCGATCCGATGACGGCGCAACTCGTCGGCATTTCATTCAGCACCGAAGTGCATCACGCCGTCTATCTGCCGCTGGCACACCATTATCCCGGCGCACCGGATCAACTTGGCCGCGAGCAGACTTTGCAAAAGCTGAAACACTGGCTGGAAAGTCCGTCGCACAAGAAACTGGGGCAGAACCTCAAATACGACCAGCATATTTTTGCCAATCACGGCATTGCACTGGCCGGTATCGCCGAAGACACGTTGTTGCAGTCTTATATATTGGAATCGCACAAGCCGCACGATATGGAAAATTTGGCGCTGCGGCATCTCGGCCTGGTGACGGTCGGATACACCGATGTGGTGGGCAAAGGTGCAAAACAAATCGGTTTCGACCAGGTCGATCTCGACACGGCCACGCGTTACGCGGCGGAAGATGCCGACATTACCCTGCAATTGCACCACTCACTTGCGCCCCGCTTGCTGGGGCGTTTGGATGCGGTATACCGCGAGATCGAGTTACCGGTGCGTAGCGTGTTGTTCAAGATGGAACGCAACGGCGTGTTGATCGACGCCGGAAAACTTTCCCGGCAGAGCCACGAGCTCGGCGGCAAATTGATGGCCATTGAGGCGCAGGCATACGAACTGGCCGGCCAGCCGTTTAATCTGGGTTCGCCGAAACAATTGCAAGAAATCCTATTCGACAAACTCGGCATTCCCTCGAAGAAAAAAACCGCCACCGGCTCGCGTTCCACCGACGAGGAAGTGTTGCAGGAACTTGCACTGGATTACCCGTTGCCGAAATTGCTGCTGGAATATCGCGGTATGGCGAAACTCAAATCCACCTACACCGACAAGTTGCCGCAGATGGTGAATGCCAAAACCGGACGTGTGCACACCAGTTATTCACAGGCTGTGGCAGTGACCGGGCGGCTGGCCTCCAACGATCCCAACTTGCAGAACATACCGGTGCGAACGGCGGAAGGTCGCCGCATCCGCGAGGCATTCATTGCGCCGCCGGGTTCGCGCATCGTGTCGGCAGACTATTCGCAGATCGAATTGCGCATCATGGCGCACCTGTCCGGAGACGCAGGGCTGCTCAAAGCTTTCGCCAACGGCGAAGACATCCACCGCGCTACTGCTGCCGAAGTGTTTGGCGTTGCGCTTGATGCGGTAAGCAGCGAACAACGCCGCTATGCCAAAGTCATCAACTTCGGCTTGATCTACGGTATGTCGGCTTTCGGCCTCGCCAGCCAACTCAACATCGAAAATAGCGCCGCCAAGCAATACATTGATCTCTATTTCGCGCGTTATCCCGGCGTGAAGCACTACATGGACAACACGCGCGAACAGGCGAAAGCCAAAGGTTATGTCGAGACCTGGTTCGGGCGCAGGTTGTGGTTGCCGGATATCAACGGCGCCAACGGAATGCGCCGCCAAGCCGCCGAACGCGCCGCGATCAATGCGCCCATGCAGGGCACCGCCGCCGACCTGATCAAGCTGGCGATGATCGCCGTGCAGGACTGGCTGGAGAGCGAAAGGCTACAGAGCAAACTTATCATGCAGGTGCATGACGAATTAATATTGGAAGTGCCGCAAGTTGAATTAGAACGGGTGAAGGAAAAGCTGCGTGAACTGATGTGCGGTGTGGCTGAACTGAAAGTTCCGCTAGAGGTTGGGTTGGGTGAGGGTGGGAATTGGGATGAGGCGCATTGATTTTGTAGGATGGGTTTCGCTGCGTTCAACCCATCCTACGCAGGCTACGGTGCTTATTGCACCCGCGAGTTCAACAGTTCGGAGACCATTGCGTCCAAGACCATCGGCTGGTTTTTATGAACGGAATGTCAATATTTTCAAGTCCCTTAACATCGCTTTGGATATGAAAGACGAAAGTGTTTATGTTCCTATAATCAACATCGAAAGTAAGCTTGTACCAAACATCATTAAATCTATCCACCTGCAATGCAGATGAAGGCTTAATTACAGATGCAACGTCACCAACTTTTGAAATTGAAAATGCACGGGTGGGTATCTCAGTTGAAGCACTCTTACTTATGGAAATCTGAACTTCAGTCTCACCATGGAATAACAGGAAATCAGCTATCCATGGAATTGGAAAAACTGGGATGATGGAAACAAGCCATGGTCCAAAAAGATAGGGTTCGAAACTTTGTGGAGCAGTAACTTCCAGAAGATTTATATCGGCGGGAAAGATATAGCTGTCAGGCAAACCACCGAAGTTATACATGCCACAACTGGGCGCTTTAGGGCCACTTGTGAGCTTCTGGTCTGTTTGGGGTGAAAAATAGATTCGTCGTTCAACAGTGCTACAACCTGAAGCTAGGAAAGCCAGCAATAACACACTAATGAGTTTGCACATGATTTCTCCTTAACAATTTACCAGCTATTAGGGCGCACTAATAAAGTTAACGTGGTTGATTCTGCTCTGTTACTTTCCACGGCGCAATTGTCAGTTCCGCTAGAGGTTGGGTTGGGTGAGGGTGTGAATTGGGACGAGGCGCATTAGGGACGGACTCAGGATGTGTGAACTCGGGTACTCAACTCGAACGGCGTGACCGCAAATACAACTCCTCCACCTTTGCTCTGGCCCACGGCGTTCTGCGCAAGAATTTCAAGCTGGACTTGATGCTGGGGTCGTGAGTGAAGCAACGTATGGGAACCGCATCCGCCATCGCTTCCCAACCCAGACTCTCCGAGAGTTGCGTGACGATCCTTTCGAGTGTGATGCCGTTCAGGTTGGGTGGCGGCGGGGATTTGGCAGTGGCGTTCATGTTCGAATCGGTTTGGGGATGGAGTTTTTCAGCCCAAAGCACAGCTTGAGTTTGCGCTGTTGACGAAAGGCTGGATTCGAAAATGTCTGTATGAAGGATGGGACTGAATTAGCCTCAGATCAGTGTCCAAAGAATTTTTTCAATGCACTACCCAGCCATCCACCGGTAGGCGCGGAGACTTTGACTTCGATGCCCAGGGATTTGACGACAGTCTCCACATAATCCGCATCGTCACCTTTGATGTGGTTGACGAGCCAGATTCTTAACATGGAAAGCAATTCGGGGGCGACGTCCTCGCCTTTTCGGGCGCGTTGCTGAAACTCGACGACGTGTTTTTTGAACATCTCGTGTACACGTCTGTGCGCTTTGAGGAACGGGTAGTTTGCGCGCTCTTGTAACTCCTCCTCAAAACTGAAATGCGATATTGTGTAATCAACCAGTTGACTCAGCACATGGTTGACGGCAGCCGTGTTCCCGGTCTCATTTGCCGAGTCGAGCTCGTTGATGTAGTCAACGATGCGTTTGTGCTGGTTGTCGATGACCTCAATGCCGGTGTTCAAGTCATTGGACCAATGCAGGTATGCCATAATCCCCCCAGATTAAATCTATTTTTTATGTGCAGCGGGGCAGCATTCTTTCCTACCCCCGCGCAGACGTCAATCGAAATGAATCCGATTCAATTTTATATTTTCCCCCGATGAGCAACCACTCCCCTTACGCGGCGCGCAGTTTGCTGCGTCACTACTTGCTGGCGGGTTACGTCCTGCTGATCTTTTATGCCAGTCTTTCCCCATTTTTCGGCTGGCAGGAGTTGGGGCTGGAATTCGGGTCAGTACTCACTTCCCCGTTGCGCCTGACTTTTAGCACCTTCGATGCGATCAGCAACTGGTTTGCCTATTTGCCATTGGGTGTACTACTGGCTTTGACCTTGCGTAACCGTTCCGCATTCGGGCGCAGTGTGTTGCTTGCAACGCTGGGGGGAATGCTACTTTCCTGTTGCCTGGAATATGCCCAATTGTATCTGCCCAGCCGAACCAGTTCGAATACTGACATTTTGACCAACACCCTGGGCGCTTTTTCGGGTGCTTTGCTGGCCTCCGCGACAGCGCAACACCCTTGGTTCACACGTTTGACGCAACGGCGCATTGAACTTCTACGGCCGGGACAAGGCGTCAATTTTGGCTTGTCGCTGGTGCTGTTGTGGATGTTTGCGCAGATCAATCCGTCCTTGCCGATTCTGGGTAACGTGTTTATCACCGAGGCGGCGCATCGTATTTTCATGGCGATGCCGGATGAGCCGTTCAATGTTTGGGAAAGTGTCGCCGTGGCGTTGAATTTGTTGATGATCGGACTGCTGATGCAAAATTTATTGCGGGCGAGACGTCATGCCGTGGTGGCGCTAGTGTTGATTTTGTGTGTGGTCGCGTTGATAAAGTTCGTGGCGGCGGCCTTGTTACTCAAGTCTTGGGCGCTATTGTTATGGCTTAACGGCGAGGCGATGTTGGGCATCGTGATGGGTTTGGTGTTGATGTGGGGCGTTGGTTGGATACGCAGGCCCTACTTGCTCGTGGTGGCAGAAGCAGCTGTTTTGGGCTATCTCATTCTGGCCGTGTGGGTGCTGGATAGCGGAACCCCCTCAGCCGCGATGCGCCTTTACCAATGGCGGTTCGGCCATCTGCTGAACTACAACGGCATGTCACAGATCGTATCGGTGATCTTTCCATTGCTACTCGGCAGCTATCTGGTTTGGACACGGCGGCGTTTATAATCCGCAACAAGGGGAATCCAATGAACTATTTCGACAAACATGTCTTTTTCTGCACCAACCAGCGCGAGGACGGCAGCGATTGTTGCAACAATCACGGCGCGCAAAAAGCGCGTGACTACGTGAAGGACAAAGTCAAAATGCTGGGACTCTCCGATCGTTTGAACAAGATACGCATCAACTCGGCAGGCTGCCTGGATCGTTGCGACGACGGTCCGGTGTTGGTGGTGTACCCGGAAGGCATCTGGTACACCTTTGTGGATGAGAGCGATCTGGACGAGATCATCGAAGAGCATCTGAAGCATGGTCGCGTTGTGCATCGGCTGAAAATTTGATGCATATCACGCTGCAAAAATATGCGGTGGCAGGTCCGGCGGGGCAACTCGAAGGCATCGTCCATCTACCCGATAGCGCGCCCTGCGCGATCGCGGTGGTGGCCCATCCGCTGTCGACCATGGGCGGCAACATGGAGAACAAAGTCGCGGTTACGCTCGCCAAGACCTTTGCCGAACTTGGATGTGCCGCATTGCGTTTTAATTTTCGCGGTGTGGGTGCGAGCGAGGGGGTCTTCACCGGCGGCGACGGGGAAGAGCAGGACATGATCTCGGTGACCCGCTATGCGCGCGAACAGTTTGGCGATGAGCAGCCTTTGCTGCTGGCGGGATTTTCTTTTGGTGGTTATGTGGCGGCGCGTGCCGCACAGCATTTGCAACCGCAACATCTGGTGTTGGCTGCTCCGGCCGTGGGTCGGTTTACGGCTTCGACCGAATTCAGCTCGGGCATGCCGGCCGTTTCACCCGATACGTTGGTTATCCACGGCGAGCATGACGATGTCGTGACACTGGACGAAGTGCTGGCATGGGCGCGTCCGCAACATTTGCCGATTGTGGTGATACCGCAAGCAGAGCATTATTTTCACGGCAGGTTGACCCAATTGCGCCATATTGTGCGGCGTCATTTCACCGGAACAAAATTGTGAACATCGTCATTCGCGCGACAGGGCTGCAAAAATCCTATGCCGGTCAGCGCGTCGTGCACGGGCTCGACTTGGCCATTCGCAAAGGTGAATGTTTCGGACTGCTCGGGCCGAATGGTGCGGGCAAAACCACCACCCTGCGCATGTTGCTGGGGCTGATTACGCCGGACGCGGGCAGCGCCACGTTGCTCGATTTGCCGGTACCGCAGGCAGCGCGTGAGGCACGCGTCCGGGTTGGCGTAGTGCCGCAGATGGACAACCTTGATCCCGATTTCACCGTGGCGGAAAACCTGCTGGTGTACGGGCGTTACTTCGGGATGCGTGACAGCGAAATCGAGGCGCGCATTCCGTCATTGCTGGAATTCGCCAGCCTGACCAACAAGCGCGATGCCAAAGTGCCCACCTTGTCCGGCGGCATGAAACGGCGACTGACTTTGGCACGTGCCTTGGTAAACGATCCCGATGTGGTCTTCCTCGACGAGCCGACCACCGGACTTGATCCGCAAGCGCGCCACCTCATCTGGCAACGGTTACGCGAACTCACGCAACAGGGCAAAACGTTGTTGCTCACCACCCATTTTATGGACGAGGCCGAGCGCCTGTGTCATCGCCTCGCCGTGCTGGATAACGGAAAACTCATCAGCCAGGGTTCGCCGCGTGAATTGATCGAGCGCAACATCGAGCCGCAAGTGGTGGAAGTATTCGGGGAACGTGCCGAGGCATGGGCCAATGAGCATGCCGCAAAGTATGCCCAACGTTTCGAAGTGAGCGGTGAATCGGTTTTCTGTTACGTGCAGGACGCGCAGCTTTTGGTCGCGCATCTGCAAACGCAAAGTGAGCTGCGCTATTTGCATCGCCCGGCCAATCTGGAAGACGTGTTCCTAAAGTTAACGGGAAGAGAGATGCGCGAATGAACCTGATTTTCCGCATGTTTTATGTGTTTATCCTGTCGCAGTTTCGCGGGCGCATCGAAAAGTCAAACATGGTGAGCCAGCTGAGTTTGCGCGTGTTGCCGAACGATATCGACATCAACTTCCACATGAACAACGGGCGCTACCTCACTATCTGCGATCTGAACCGCGTCGATCTGTTCATCCGCAGCGGATTGCTGAAAGCCATGTTCAAGCGCAACTGGATTCCACTGATCGCCGAACACACCATGATTTACAAAAAGCCGTTGAGTACGTTCGAGTCGTACGAGGTGAAACTGGAAGTGACGCATTGGGACGAGAAGTATTTCTACATGACGCACGTTTTTACCCGGGACGAACGTGTCATGGCGCAAGGTACTTCCAAAGGCTGCGTGTACGCGCGCGGAATCGGTGTGGTGAGTCCGGCCGCCGCGTTCGCCGCCGTGGAACAGGACAAAACGAAATGACGAATGCGCATTTTGCGTTGCCGCAATTTAGTTTGCGCTTCCTGCCAATTTGGCAGCGGCACTGGCTGGTGTGGCGCAAGGTGGCTGCCCCTTCCATCCTCGGACACCTGGCCGACCCGGTGATTTACATGCTGGGCTTGGGGTACGGTCTGGGCAGTCTGTTGCCGGAGATGGGCGGTATGTCGTATATGGCTTTTCTGGCGGCGGGCACGGTGTGTTACAGCACCATGAACAGTGCCAGCTTCGAGGCACTTTATTCCGGGTTTGCGCGCATGCATGAGCAGCGCACTTGGGAAGCCATCCTGAATACACCCGTGTCGCTGGATGACGTGGTGTTGTCCGAAATCTTGTGGGCAGCCACCAAAAGTCTGATGTCGGGCAGCGCCGTCTTGTTGGTGATCTGGCTGTTGGGCTTGTCACATTCGGCCATGTCATTGTGGATGATCCCGCTGGCGCTGTTGGTCGGTCTCACTTTTGCCGCCATCGGTTTGATCATGACTGCGCTGGCACCCAGCTACGACTTTTTCATGTACTACTTCACGCTGGTCATCACACCGATGATGCTACTATGCGGCGTTTTTTTTCCGGTCAGTCAATTGCCGGAAAACATACAGGCGGTGGCTAATGTGTTGCCGCTGACCCATGCTGTCGACTTGGCACGGCCATTGATGAGCGGCGAAATCCCGCCAGCCGCGATGTGGCATATCACGGTGTTGCTGGTGTATACACTGGCCGGGTTCTATATTTCTCTCGTATTATTCAGACGCAGATTGTCGAGGTAACTATGTTGTGGTTAAAAGTATTTCATATCGTGATGGTGGTGAGCTGGTTCGCCGGTTTGTTCTACCTGCCGCGCCTCTTTGTCAATCATGCAATGGCGGAAGAGCAAGCGGTTAGAGACAGGCTGAAACTGATGGAAGGAAAGCTGTACCGCTTCGTCACGCCCATCGGCGTCTTGGCAGTGTTCACCGGATTGTGGCTGTGGTTGGGGTATCGCGATATTTTCAGCGGAGGCTGGTTGCATGTGAAGACCGCGCTGGTGGCAATATTGGTGGCCTATCATTTTTATTGCGGCCATTTGGTCAAAGAATTTGCCGCAGACCGCAATAGCCGCAGCCATGTCTGGTTCCGTTTCTTCAATGAGATACCGGTGCTGGTGTTGCTCGTGGTGGTTATCTTGGTGGTCGTAAAACCGTTCTGATATGCCCGATTTCTTTGCCACCTGTCCGCGCGGACTGGAAAAATTACTCGCCGATGAACTCGGCGGCTTCGGTGCGGAAAATGTTCGCACCACCGACGGCGGTGTGGGATTCAGCGGCGACTGGCCTTTGTGTTATCGCGCCAACCTGCAGAGCCGCCTCGCTTCACGCATCCTGTGGCGCGTGAAAGACGCCACGCTCTTTCGCAATGAACAGGATGTGTACCAGACAACTTACGAACTGCCCTGGACCAAGTGGTTCGATGTCCAATGCACCATCCTGGTTAAAGTCACCGCCATCAAATGCCCTCTCAAAAGCCTAGAATTCATCACGCTCAAAATCAAAGATGCCGTGTGCGACAAATTCCGTGCCGAAAAAAATGTGCGTCCCAGTGTCGAAAAATTAACCCCGGACATGCGCATCCATGCTTTTTTTGAGGGCGAGAAGTTCACTCTGTATCTCGATACCTCCGGTGATGCACTGTACAAACGCGGCGTGCGGCTGCACACCAACATTGCCCCGCTGCGCGAGAATCTGGCGGCAGGTATTTTGATGATGGCGGGTTGGAAGCCGGGCATCCCGCTACTCGATCCGATGTGCGGCAGCGGCACATTTCTCATCGAGGCGGCACAGATGTCTCTCAACATTTTGCCCGGTATCGGGCGCAATTTCGCCTTTGAAAAACTGAAGAACTTTGATGTCAAAACTTGGCAAACCCTGCGCGAAAAAGCCCTCGCCGCACAACTTCCGGTGAGCGAACTGCCTATCTATGGCAGCGACCTCTACGGCGATGCGCTCAAAGCGGCACACCAGAATCTGGAAGAGGCCGGTATTCGCGAGACGGTGGATCTGAAACAATGCAACGCGCTGGAAGCTTCCCCTCCCGAGAAAGAAGGCATCCTCATCGCCAATATGCCGTATGGCGAACGTATGGGTGACGAGGAAGAGTTAGCCGGTTTGTATCCGCAACTGGGTGATGTGCTGAAAAAGAAGTTCGGCGGTTGGAATGCCTATTTGTTTACGGCTGATATGCGTATGCCCAAGCTGATGCGGCTTGCGGCAAGTCGCCGCACGCCGCTCTTCAATGGAGCCATTGAATGCCGCCTTTTCGAATACAAAATCGTGGCGGGAAGCAACCGCGAGGCGTGATGCAAATCTGCCCGGATGTTTAAAGCGCGGCCGTTGCAACTTTGCAAATTTATTTGACTGAGAGTTTTCGGAGCCGTCTATGAATACTGTCGCGTATCCCGCCTTGCTGGGCGATGTGGGAGGAACAAATGCACGCTTTGCATGGTGTTCTGCCGCAGGAAGTCCACTCACCCAGATTCGAATATTGTCGTGCGACCACTACCCGAATCTTGAATCGGTCATCCGTGCCTATCTGCAACAAACTGGTTTGGCAAATCCGCAATCAGCTTCAATTGCGATTGCCAATCCGGTAACGGGCGATGTGGTGCAGATGACCAACCGTGACTGGTCTTTTTCAACCCGTGCGCTGAAAGAGAGTTTGCAGCTACAAAAATTGCGCGTGCTGAACGATTTTACGGCGCTGGCACTGGCGATACGCGGACTTCCCCGGTCCGAACTTTTTCAGATAGGCGGTGGACTGGCTGTCCCCAATACCGCGATCGGGGTATTGGGTGCCGGGACTGGCTTGGGCGTGTCCGGACTCATCCCGTGCAGTGACAGTTGGACACCGATTCAGGGTGAGGGCGGCCACGTTACGTTGTCACCAAGCAACGAAACCGAGTTTCGAATTTTTGAACTATTGGCCCAACAATTCGGGCATGTCTCAGCCGAGCGGATATTGTCAGGCCCGGGGTTGGTCTCGCTTTATGGGGCGTTAAGCCAATTGCAGGGGAGTGGTGTAGCACCTGATATTTCAGGCGCAGACATATCCGACCGCGCACTGCAACAACACGAGCCACTGGCGATGCAAACACTTGAAATGTTTGCGGGATTGCTGGGTTCTGTCGCCGGCGACCTTGCGCTTACTCTGGGTGCGCGCGGCGGGGTGTATATCGCGGGAGGCATTGTGCCCCGCTGGTTAGGCTGGTTCGAGCGATCCGGTTTCAGAGATCGGTTTGAAGCCAAAGGACGCTTCAAATCCTATTTGCAGTCCATTCCAGTCTGGGTTGTGACCACACCGGATTCTCCCGCACTTGCCGGCGCGGCAGTTGCCTTGGAGCTTGCGTCAGAACAATAAGCAGTTTGGCCGGTGTAAACGATTTCACACGAATTAACCAGACCTTCCCCAACGGCATGCAAATCACACAGCGGGATCTTTGCCTGCCGTAATCACACTGCGGCGTGCACTGATGTGATCGAACCACACTTTCAAGTTCGGAAGTGTCGTACGCCAATCCCGCTCGGGTTGACGCAGGTCCAGATAGATCAACGCGCTGGCCAGTGCGAGGTCGGCCAACGTGCACATATCGCCTTCGATCCATCGCTGCGTGCCCAGCAATTGCGCCCCATATTCCAATGCATGGGTGACCGCCGTGTTATGCAAATTTATCGTTTCAAGCTGTTGCTTTTGCGGTGGCCGAAGACGCTCGTTACGCACCAAAATGGCTGAATCCATGATGCCGTCCGCCAAGGCTTCCCAGCGTTTGACACGCAACCGCGCGGCGGCATCATCGCGCGGGATCAGAATGGGCGCATCGCTCAGCGTATCGACATATTCTGCGATTACCGGGGAATCGAAGACACAAAAGCCGTCATCGAGGATCAGCGCCGGAATGCGTCCCAGGGGATTGACGATGAGGACCTGGCTGCCGGGTTCAGATGGGGGATCGACAATGAATTCGTGGGGAATATTTTTTTCCAGCAAAACCAGCCGCACTTTGCGCACGTAGGGGCTGGTGGTTGAGCCGAGCAATTTCATGGTAGCTCCTTGGAGAGTGATGTTGCGCGGATTATCACGCCCGAAATGTCCCGGCACAAATTATTTCGAGTTCACCGGGGGGAGGTGTCGAGTTCAATGAGTAGACTCTCCGTGAGCCCGAAAAATGCCGTCCTAAACTTTTCAACCGGCTTGCCGATACAGCCTTCACAAGGGTGGCAAACAGCAAACGGAAGGACAAGGAGGTGTGACATGACTATCGTGATGAATATGAGTGGTTACGAGTTCGAAGGCTCGAACGAAACGGTCGAAGAATATGGGGATGATGTGTTGTGCTCGGGTTGGAACCCACAGTTGGCATTGGTAAGCGAGAGCGCCGCAAATCAAACCGATAAACACCTGAACTTTCCCGCAGAATTGGCGGAAGCCGATATTGAAAAGTTTTTGCACAAGATGTACACCTTCCAGCGGTGAGATTCGGCCCCATGAACGACCTCCAGGCCGGGGGTCGTTTTTTTTGGGGTACCGGATCCATTTGAAGAACGTTGGGTTTCACCTGCTGTGATATCCTTTCTCGTGTTCTAACCGGAAGCCTGTTCCATGAAGTATTTCCTGTATTTCCTGTTGTTGATCCCCTCAACCTTACGTGCGGATATCGACAATGATTTTTTGACCGCGCGTGATGCTTTCCGTAGCGGAAACAGCACACGGCTGTCCAATTTATATCCGCGTTTGAAAGATACCGCGCTGGAGCCATACGTCACGTATTACCAGTTGCGCATGCGCTGGCAAGCTAAAGACAGCGCACCCATACGAAATTTTTTGGCGCGGGAAGCGGATACGCCAATCATCGACCAGTTCCGGGGGGAATGGCTGAAATATTTGGGGAAGCGGCAGCTCTGGGACGACTTTGCGGCTGAATATCCGAGGCTCATCCATGCGGATGCCGAGTTGAACTGTTACGCCCTGCAATGGCAACACAGATCGGACGAGATGACGGCTTTGGCGGAGGCGCGCAAGATTTGGCTGAACGGTGCCGAACAGCCGGAGAGTTGCAACACGTTGTTTGTCGAGGCGCTCAAGAATGGCAACATCACGACGCAGGATGTAATGCAACGGATTCGTTTGGCACTGGAAGCCGGCAATATCACGCTGGTCAAAAAACTGACCCGATATCTTTCCGGATCGCAAAAATTTTCCGAGGCCGAATTAACCGTGGCGGCAAAGAATCCATTGCGCTATTTGAGCAAGACACCGTTCGCGCAAGCAAACGATGCCAGACGGTTGGTGGCGCTGTTCGCCCTGCAAAGGCTGTCAAAGCAATCCGCCGATCTTGCGTATGCGCAATGGCAAAAAATCGCCGACAATTTTTCCGAGGAAGAGTCGCAGTATTTTCACGCAGGGTTAGCCTTGGCGGCCGCACGCCGGCATGATGAGCGGGCGCAGGTCTGGTATGCAAAGGCGGGCGACAGCGTCTTAAACGAACAGCAACTGGCCTGGCGCGTGCGCGCCGCATTGAGAGTGCAAAACTGGAACGAAGTGCTGGCCGGCATATCCCTGATGTCCTTGCAACAGAAGAACGAAGGGTGTTGGCGTTATTGGCAGGCCCGTTCACTCAAGCAGTTGGGACGTCTTGAAGAAGCCGATGAATTGCTTGAGCCATTAAGTCGAGAACACAATTATTACGGTCAACTCGCTGCCGAAGAATTGGGAATTAACCCGGAAGCCGGAACATTTTCCTTTGGCCTCAAGCCAGACAGTATCGAGATACTCGCCATGCAGTCACGCGCCGAGATCCAGCGCACACTGGTGTTGTACCGTCTGGGCCTGCGTGTCGAGGCAGCCAAAGAATGGGACTGGGCGCTGCGGGGTTTGAACGACAGGGAATTGCTGGTCGCTGCCGAAGTCGCCCGCCGTAACGAGATGTACGACCGCTCGATTTATGCCGCCAACCGCACCGTCGAATTCCACGATTTTAATTTGCGCTACCCGTCACCTTTCCGCGATGCCCTGCAATCACCCCTGCGCGAACACCCGCTGGAAGAGGCCTGGGTGTACGGATTGATGCGCCAGGAAAGCCGCTTTACGCAACACGCCAAATCGAACGTGGGTGCCGCGGGGTTAATGCAGATCATGCCCGATACGGCGCGCTGGGCGGCACGCCGCATTGGACTGAAGGGTTACCGCAAAGGACTTATCCACCAGTTGGATGTGAATCTGCGGCTGGGAACCTTCTACATGAAAAATGTGTACAACATGTTCGATGACAATCCTGTTCTGGCTTCAGCCGCTTATAACGCGGGCCCCTCGCGCGCACGGCAATGGCGCGGAACACGACCGCTGGAGGGCGCAATTTATGTTGAGACGATACCGTTCGACGAGACGCGCGATTACGTCAAGAAAGTGATGAGCAACACCCTTTATTATTCCAAACTGTTTGGGCAGCCGGCGCAATCGCTCAAACAACGGCTCGGTATCATCGCGGCCAAAACAACGGGCAGTCCGCTGCTCCCGAAAGATGAAGTCTGAGAGTCAACTGCAAGTCTATTGCGTGGGCGGCGCGGTGCGCGACCGCTTGCTCGGCCTGCCTGTTAAAGATCACGACTGGGTCGTTGTAGGCAGTACACCCGCGCAGATGGAAGCGCGCGGATTCAAAGCGGTCGGCAGCGACTTTCCCGTGTTCCTGCACCCCAAGACCCACGAAGAATATGCACTGGCGCGCACCGAGCGCAAAGTGGGACAAGGCTACAAAGGTTTCACCGTTTATACCTCGCCCGATGTCACCCTCGAACAAGACCTGTTGCGCCGCGACTTCACTGTCAACGCCATCGCACAGGATGCCGATGGCAATCTTATCGATCCCCACGGCGGACAAGCCGATTTGAAAGCGGGTGTGTTGCGTCATGTGAGCGCCGCTTTTGCCGAAGACCCGGTGCGCATCTTGCGCGGTGCGCGCTTCGCCGCACGTTTTGGTTTTACCTTCGCACCCGAGACATTGGAATTGATGCGGGCGATGGTGCGCGCTGGCGAAGTCGATGCGCTGGTGGCGGAGCGCGTGTGGCAAGAACTCGCGCGCGGATTGATGGAGCAACATCCCTCGCGTTTTTTCACAACGCTGCGCGAATGCGGTGCACTACAGAAAATATTGCCGGAACTGGATGCCATGTTCGGCGTGGCACAAACGCCCATTTACCATCCCGAAATCGACTGCGGCATTCACGCCATGATGGTATTGGACGACACCGCCAAACACCGCTATCCGTTGGATGTCAGATTTGCTGCATTGGGACACGACCTTGGCAAAGGCAATACCCCGGCCGACATTCTGCCGCGCCACATCGGCCACGAGATGCGCAGCGTCGATCTGCTGAAAGGTGTGTGCGAACGCTTGCGCGTGCCCGCCGAATGCAGAGACCTTGCCATGCTCGTCGCGCGCTATCACGGCAACATCCATCGCGCCAAAGAACTGCGTGCCGACACCATCGTGAAACTGTTCGATAGCTGCGATCTGTGGCGCAAACCGGAACGCTTCAAACTTGTACTGCAAGCCTGCGAATCGGACGCGCGCGGACGTACCGGTCACGAGAACGATGCCTACCCGCAGTCCGCCTACTTCATGAAATGTGCCGCCGCCGCGCAAGCCGTGAATGCCGGTGACATCGCCCGTGCTTGTGTAGACAAGATGCTGATTGCCGACAAGGTGCGCGAGGCGCGTATCGTGGCGGTGGAGAATGCAATCAATGGCTGATTCGTTGGTGCTGCTGCTCAAGGAAGTTCGCGCTTGCCAGGTATGTGCAGAACACTTGCCCTATCCACCCAAGCCGATGGTGCGCGCGGCGGAAACCGCGCAACTGATGGTTGCAGGACAAGCACCTTCGCGTAAGGTGCAAGAAACCGGAATTCCATGGAACGATCCTTCAGGGGATAGATTGCGTGATTGGATGCAGGTATCACGCGATATTTTCTACGACGAAAATCGTATCGCACTTATACCGACTGGTTTGTGTTATCCCGGTACTGTCGATGGTAGCGATCTGCCCCCACGTCCAGAGTGCGCACCTTTATGGCATCCACGCTTGCGTGCAGCCATGCCCAAGCTCAAGTTGACCTTGCTTGTCGGCAGTTATGCCCAAGTCTATTACCTTGGAAAGCGCAGGTACAAGACGCTGGCGGAAACAGTGCGCCATGCGCAAGACTACCTGCCAGAGTATTTACCCTTGCCTCATCCCAGTCCGCGCAATCAGTTGTGGTTGAGACGCAACCCGTGGTTCGAAGCGGAGGTATTGCCCTTGCTGCGCGAACAACTTGTTGGCTTGCTATAACAGACGCGATAAATCGCCGCGCAAAAATCCCGCCAGTGGTTCTTCCATCCCCTTGCCCAACGCGATGACTTTGAACAGTTCGCCCATCTCGGCGGGGCTGGTGAGTTTTTGCAGCTGCGCCGAGAGTGGTGAATAGGCGCGCACATCTTCGGGCGAAACCTCGCCCATGAATGCCGTGATGCCGTTGTTGATGAGGAAATGCGCTTGCGAGGTGTAGCCCAGGAAATGCGCGCCGTGGTCGATGGCGGCTTCCGCAATGGCGGTGAAATCGACGTGGGCGGTGATGTCCTGAAGGCCGGGCAGATAAAAGGGATCGTCGTGCGAATGGTGGCGGTAGTGGCACATCAGCGTGCCGCGTCTGCGTTGCGGATGGTAATACTCGCTCGCGCCGAATCCGTAGTCGATGAACAGCAGCGCACCTTTGTCCAAACGTTCGCACAGGCTGGCGATGAGGCCGCGTGCGGCGAGTGATACTTCGCTCAGGTAGTCATCGGGAGCGGCGATGTTCTGGGCGATAGCGAGTAGTGCTTCATTCTGCGGCAGGCGGTCTTGCCAGATGAATCGTGTGTTATCCAGTGCTACACCGCGTTCGAAAATTTCAGGGTTCTGGTTTTGTAGGTTGGGATGCATCCCGACAATGCCTTGTCGGGATGCATCCCGACCTACGTTTGTCTTGCGCCAATAGACAAGATGCACCGGTAGCGCATCCAAAACTTCGTTGCCGATGACAGCGCCGGAAATCTTTTCGGGTAGCGCATCCAACCAAAACACGCGCGCTACGAGATGCGGGAGCTTGGTTTGAATCAACGTCTGTTGACGCTCGCGCAGATCGGCACTCACTTCAAGTATGGAATAACTTTCGGGCAGCGCGTTGCGCTTCTCCAATTCGGTGAGGATATCTAACGCCAATTTGCCACTGCCCGCACCCAGTTCGAGGATGTGTGGTGTGCTGGCCTGCATGATTTCGATGAGTTGTTTGGCGAGGGTGCGGCCGAATAACGGGGAGAGTTCCGGCGCGGTGATGAAGTCGCCGGATTCGCCAAATTTGCGCGCCCCTGCGGTGTAGTAGCCCAAGCCGGGTGCGTACAGGGCCAACTCCATGAAACGCGAGAAAGGTATCCAGCCGCCTTGTGTGGCGATGTCACGGTGGATGAGTTCACACAATTGTTTGCTGTGGACAAGGGCTTCGGCTGAAGGGGCGGGCAGGTTGGCGGACATGGTCGGTTATAATTCGCGCGGATTGGAAGTTTAGTGGAGCGGGCGATGCAAGGCAAAACAGTATTGGTAACAGGCGGAGCAAAGCGGGTCGGCGCGGCCATCGTTAGGTGCTTGCATGCGGCAGGGGCAAACACCGTCATCCACTATCGCAGCTCGGTGGATGAGGCGCTCGCTTTATGTACGGAATTGAACGATTTGCGCGAAAATTCTGCGCACTGCGTGCAGGGAAATCTGCTCGATGTGTCTGCTTTGAACGCGATGGTTGCAGCGGTCCTGCAACATTTCGGGCGTCTGGATGGACTGGTCAATAATGCCTCAAGCTTTTACGCCACACCGTTGGCAGAGTTGGATGAGAACCAATGGCTGGATCTGGTCGGTACGAATCTCAAAGCACCTCTTTTTTTGGCACAAGCTGCCGCTCCGGAGTTGCGTCGCCGTCATGGTTGCATCATCAACATCGCCGACATTCACGCCGAACGCCCGATGCACGGCCATCTGTTGTATAGCGTGGCCAAATCGGGACTGGTCGCACTGACCAAAGCATTGGCGCAGGAAATGGCGCCGCAGGTACGCGTGAATGCGATTGCGCCGGGTGTCATCGTGTGGCCGGAAGGTCAGGCCTGGCAGAATGAGGAGCAGCGCCGCAAGATCGTGGCGCATACGCTGCTCAAGCGCGAAGGCGAACCGGACGACATTGCCAAGACAGTAAAATTCCTGATGGCCGATGCGCCTTATGTCACTGGCCAGGTCATCTCGGTGGATGGTGGACGCAGTATCAATATCTGATTGGAATTTTCTATGAATGCAGTTGCACAGCCCATCCATTTCGAACATCACTCCACCAATTTCAACCGGCTCAAAGGTCGGCTGGAAAGTGCGGTCGGCAAAGCCATCGGCGACTTCAACATGGTCGAAGCCGGTGACACCGTGATGGTGTGCCTCTCCGGTGGCAAAGATTCTTACACGCTGTTGGATATTCTGCTCACGCTGCGCAAACGCGCGCCTATCGACTTCAAGATCGTGGCGATGAACCTCGACCAGAAGCAGCCCGGTTTTCCCGCCGATGTATTGCCGAATTACCTGAAGTCTATCGGCGTAGATTTCCATATTGAGACGCAGGACACTTACTCCATCGTCAAAGAGAAAATACCCGAAGGCAAGACTACCTGTTCGCTGTGTTCGCGGCTGCGTCGCGGCATCATCTACAAAGTGGCGGGTGAGTTGGGCGCAAACAAAATCGCCTTGGGGCATCACCGCGACGACATGGTGGAAACATTATTTCTGAATATGTTTTTCGGCGGAAAACTCAAAGCCATGCCGCCCAAGCTTGTCACCGACAAGGGCGACCACATCGTCATCCGCCCGTTAGCGTATTGCACCGAAAAAGACATCGCCCGTTACGCGCGTGGCATGGAATTTCCCATCATCCCGTGCAACCTGTGTGGCTCGCAGGAAAACCTGCAACGGCAGAACATCAAGCAGATGTTGCACGACTGGGAGCGGCAGTATCCCGGGCGCACACAAACCATCTTTACCGCCATGCAGAACATCAAACCTTCACATCTGCTCGATGTGAGGGCTGTTCGACTTCAAAAATATGGAATTGGGTGCGGCGGTGGAAGAGGGGGATGTGGCGTTCGACGACCACTAGCCTTCCGTCATTCCGGCCCTTCGACAGGCTCAGGATAAACTGCCCTGCGGGCAGGCCGGAATCCAGTCAAAAGAGAGTTCCTGCAACGCAGGACAAAACCCAAGGCATGTTGAATAAAGCACTGGATTCCGGCCTACGCCGGAATGACGAAAGCCCTAGAGTGTTGGATTCGCCGCCACCTTGAAGATCACCTTGCGCACCTGTCCGCTGCTTACCAGCGGCGCGTGCGCATCTTCCGGGAAGAAGATACAGAAGTGATCGGGTGGTACAGCCACCCATGAAGCAGGTGCATCGTGGAAGAAGCGGATGTCTTTCTCCATGCTGTGTTCGCTCACCGGATTATGGCAATCCTCCAGCGGCTTCCAACCCATCTGCTCATCACCCTCCAACACCAATTGAATATCGATGTATCGGCGGTGCGCTTCCAGTCGCGCCATTTCTTTTGTTTTGCCCGGTACCTGCTCAACGATGGCGATCAAATCTTCACCGACAATGTTGTAACGCCCCGGAGCAAGCGCGAAGAAATCCGTTTCGCGGATGTGATCGAAGGCGCGCTGAAACAGCGGATGCAGGGCGGTATAGCGGGAGGATTGGGAGAGAGCAGACAGGATCATGGTTGTTGTTTTCGTTCCGGCAGCATGCGGATCAGAGTGTCATCGCGTTTAAAATAATGGTGATACAAAGAGGCGATCACATGCAGACCGAGCAAGTAATATCCGCTCGTGCCGACGAACTCATGCACTTCCTTGATCTGCTTCGCGAGGTCTTTGTTTTCACTCATCAGTGCGGGGAGTTCGAGGCCAAAAAAGGGAACCACTTTACCCGAGGCGCTGAGCAACAACCAGCCTGTCAGCGGCATGCCAATCATCAGCGCATACAGTGCAAGGTGCAATAATTTCGCCGATAACATCTGCACTTTCGCAGGTTCAGGGGTGATGCTGGGAGTGGGGCCAGAAAACCGTGCGGCGATGCGCAACCAGACTAGGATGAACACCAACATGCCCAACATGAAGTGCCAAGTCTTCAACGCTTCGCGCGGATCGCTGCCTTTTTCATACAAGACACGCAGTTCGATACAGGCATATACCGCGATGAATAACAGCAGCATCAGCCAATGGATGCCGATGGTGGCAGAACCGTAGCGATTTGAGGTGTTTTTCCAGTTCATCATTTTTCTCCAAATCGTTGAATGGGCGCTGACTGTACAAATCAAAAGACAGCGTTCTATGTTCAGGAAGTCGCTTATAAAAAACGCGCCAGCATCCCTGTGGCCAATTCGCCTTGCAAGGGTATCCTCACGCGATGGCCACTGCCCGGGGCAACGATGATCGGGCTGCCTTCCATACTGCGCATCTCTTTCAGTTCGACGATGCTGTTGCCTGCGGGGTGGATGATCTCCAGTTTGTCGCCCACCGAGAATTTATTTTTCACGTCAATTTCAGCCATGCCATTGGCGCATGCCACGATGTCACCGACATATTGCTGGCGGAAACTTTCAGAGTGGCCGCGCATGTAGTTCTGTTGTTCGTGAGTGTGATGGCGTTCGTAGAAGCCGTCGGTGTAGCCGCGATTCGCCAGCGCATCCAGCGCGCCGAGAAGTTCCAGATTGAAGGGGCGACCTTTGACGGCATCGTCGATGGCCTGGCGATACACCTGTGCGGTGCGCGCCACGTAGTAGATGGATTTGGTGCGGCCCTCGACCTTGAGAGAATCGATGCCGATCTTGGCCAATTTTTCGACGTGTTCGACGGCGCGTAAATCTTTCGAGTTCATGATGTACGTGCCGTGCTCGTCTTCCAGCACGGGCATCAGTTCGCCCGGATGATCCTGACGCGAGATGACATACACCTTGTCCGCTTCAGGATGGCGTGGTTGCGAGCCGCAATCGGACAGCGCGCTGTTGCTCAATGCCTTGTCGAAATCGAAGTCGATCTTTTCGATGTGACCCGTGCCGTCTTCGATGGCACTGTCCACTTTGTAATCCCAGCGGCAGGAGTTGGTACAAGTGCCTTGGTTCGCATCGCGATGGTTGAAGTAACCGGAAAGCAGACAGCGACCCGAATAGGCGATGCACAACGCACCGTGCACGAATACTTCCAGTTCCATGTCGGGACATTCTTGGCGTATTTCGGCGATTTCATCCAGCGACAACTCGCGCGACAAAATGACGCGTGTAAGGCCGAGTGATTTCCAGAATTTAACTGCTGCGTAATTGACGGTGTTGGCCTGCACGGAAAGATGGATTGGCACTTGCGGCCAGCGTTCGCGCACCATGGCAATCAGGCCGGGGTCGGCCATGATAAGCGCGTCCGGCTGCATGGCGATGACCGGTTGCATGTCCGCCATATAGGTTTTCACCTTGGCGTTGTGCGGCATCAGGTTGCTGGCAACGAACAGTTTCTTGCCCAGTGCATGCGCTTCCTGGATGCCGGTCTGCAACTCTTCCAATTTAAATTCGTTGTTGCGCGCGCGCAGCGAATAACGCGGTTGACCGGCATACACCGCATCCGCCCCGAAAGCGAAGGCGGTGCGCATCTTGTCGAGGGTGCCTGCAGGTAATAAGAGTTCTGGAGCTTTCATTGAGTGTTCCCCCTCCCCAACCCTCCCCCGGTGGGAGAGGGAGCGGGTGGTTATGTGCGATAGCCGAGTCGGTTCAATATCCCCAGCGAAGCGTTCGCTTGATTCAACGTGTAGAAATGCAAAGCAGGTGCGCCGCCCGCGATGAGTTTTTCGCACAGGTGTGTGACGACATCGAGCCCGAAACTTTGCACGGATTCAATGTCGTCGCCATAGCCTTCCATGGTCTTGCGTAACCAGCGCGGAATCTCCGCCCCGCATGCGTCGGAGAAGCGCGCGAGTTGCGAGAAGCGCACGATAGGCATGACGCCGGGCACGATGGGCACGTTGACGCCGAGCTTGCGTGTCTCATCCACAAAACGGAAATATGCCTCCGCCGTGTAGAAATATTGGGTGATGGCCGAGTTGGCACCCGCATTGACCTTGCGCTTGAAGTTGAGCATGTCTTCACGTGCCGAATTCGCCTGCGGATGGAACTCGGGATAAGCCGCCACTTCGATGTGAAAGTGTTCGCCGGTCTGCGCGCGGATGAACGACACCAACTCGTTCGCATAATGGAATTCGCCGATGCTGGCCATGCCGGAAGGCAAGTCACCACGCAATGCCACGATGCGTTTGATGCCCATGTCCCGGTAAGCGAACAGCAAAGCGCGCACATTTTCACGGGTGGATCCGACGCAGGATAAGTGGGGTGCGGCACTATGTCCCTCGGCGTGGATCAGCTTGATGGCCTCCAGGGTGCGGTCTTGCGTGGAACCGCCTGCACCGAAAGTGACAGAGAAAAATTCCGGCTTGACCGTCGCCAGGCGCTGACGCGCGGCAGTCAGTTTTTCGATGCCTTCCGGTGTCTGCGGCGGAAAGAATTCAAAGCTTATTGGAGTTAGTGTATTGCCCATGTTTCCTCACGATTTGTGCGGCAGCTGAGCTTAGCGCCCAGGAAAAAATGCTGTACAAGACAGCGCCGAATACGCCATGCCAGAAATTGTCCACGGTGAATCCGCGAAGGATGGAACCGGCGAACCAAAACATCAGGCCGTTGATGACGAAGATGAACAGTCCCAACGTGACTACGGTGACCGGTAGCGTCAGCACCAGAAAGATAGGACGAATTAGTGTGTTGACAAGGCCGAGGACGAAGGCAGCGATGAACGCCGCCTTAAATCCATCCACATGAATGCCGGGCACGAAGTTCGCCACCGCGATCAGCGCCAGCGAATTCAAGGTCCAGATAAATAACAGTCGTAGCAGCATTTTTCTTTTTTCGAAATGCTAAAAAAATCCGTTCGCGGTGAGTGTTTTCCGTTCGATCCTTCGATCCGCCGCGCTACTCGCGGCACTCAGGACGAACGGAAAATGTATCGAACCGTGGTCAAAATTTGTGCGGCAAATCCTCGTTTCAAAGTTAAGAGGGGCGAACCTGACGTTCGCCCCTCGTCATCATACCCGCTTGCGCAGCTTAGTAACGGTAGTGGTTGGCCTTGTACGGGCCTTCCTTGGGCACGCTGATATACGCAGCTTGCTGGTCGGTCAGGGTGCTCAACTGTGCATTCAGTGTGGTCAGTTGCAAACGTGCGACCTTCTCATCCAGGTGCTTGGGCAAGGTGTACACGCCGATCGGATAGTCTTGGGTGCGTGTATACAACTCGATCTGTGCGATGGTCTGGTTGGCGAACGAAGAGGACATCACGTAGGACGGATGGCCGGTACCGCAACCCAGATTCACCAGACGACCTTCGGCCAACAGCAATATCTTTTTGCCGTCAGGGAAGATCACGTGATCGACTTGCGGCTTGATGTTGTCCCAGGTGTATTGCTTCAAAGATGCAACGTCGATCTCGTTGTCGAAGTGGCCGATGTTGCACACGATGGCTTGGTTCTTCATCTTCTTCATGTGATCGTGGGTGATGACATGGTAGTTGCCGGTGGCGGTGACGAAGATGTCGCCGTGTTCGCAGGCGTAATCCATGGTCACCACGCGGTAGCCTTCCATCGCGGCTTGCAATGCGCAGATCGGGTCGATCTCGGTCACCCAGACTTGCGCCGACAGCGCACGCAACGCTTGAGCCGAACCTTTGCCCACATCGCCATAACCAGCGACCACGGCGATCTTGCCGGCCACCATCACATCGGTCGCACGCTTGATCGCATCCACCAGCGATTCGCGGCAGCCATACAGGTTGTCGAACTTGGATTTAGTGACGGAGTCGTTCACGTTGATGCCGGGGAATTTCAATTCGCCGCGTTCGTGCATCTGATACAGGCGATGCACACCGGTGGTGGTTTCTTCGGTCACGCCTAGGATCGCGGCGAGACGGGTGGAATACCAAGTCTTGTCTGTCGCCAGCTTTGCCTTGATGGAGTTGAACAGGCAGATCTCTTCTTCAGAGCCGGGGTTGTGCAACAACGTTGCGTCTTTCTCAGCGCGTGCGCCCAGATGCAGCAACAGGGTCGCGTCGCCGCCGTCGTCGAGGATCATGTTGGAATAACCGCCATCCGCCCATTCGAAGATGCGGTGCGTGTAATCCCAATATTCGGTCAGATTCTCGCCCTTGACCGCGAACACCGGTGTGCCGGTTTCAGCGATGGCAGCCGCCGCGTGGTCTTGGGTGGAGTAGATATTGCAGGAAGCCCAACGCACTTCGGCGCCCAGTGCTTTCAGTGTCTCGATCAGCACACCGGTCTGGATGGTCATGTGCAACGAGCCGGTGATGCGCGCGCCACGCAGCGGTTGAGTCGCGGCGTATTCGTTACGGATAGCCATCAGGCCGGGCATCTCGATTTCGGCGATGGCTAGTTCTTTGCGTCCCCAAGCGGCGAGGGACATGTCGGCGACGATGTAGTCGGTGAATTGTTGAGTAGTCATAGAGTTCTTTTCCTTTTGAACGTTATGACCGGAGGGAGGAGGACGGCTCACCACACTCCCGTGCCCGGCACGGATTTAGGTGAGCGTCGTTAAATCAGAACGGGTAACTGAGCCTAGCAGGATGATCCTGTCGCAACGCTCCTCAGTGCCGGTGAAACTACAAACCGCCAATCAAGGCGGCTTGCGGTCGGCATTCTAACACAAGCCATTGAGCTGCTGGAATGAGCTAATTAGCCTTGCTGAAATAGCCAGCAAAACCTTTCCATTCCTTTTGAGCAATTAGCTTGCTGTATAGCCAAGTGCTGGCGAGTGCAATTAAAGCAATCCACCATGAGCTCTTCTTTTTGTTCTCAGAAAGTTCGTGTTCTTGCCGATTAACTCTAGTCTTATATTCTGCACTGCTCTCATGATCTTGTTGTTGATATGCAACATAACCACCCCCAGACCATCGAGCTATAAAGACCGCAAGCAATATAAGCAAAGGCAGGAATAGCCGACCGAATGCAATGAGGGGACTGAGAACTATCGAGTTGTAAATCTTCGTTTTTACATAATTGATTGTATAGGCCGCAACAACGCACAACGCTACAATTATATTTGCTTTAGCTCGCACATCATCTGACATGGTTTGGTCAAGGTGGACGACTAGTAGTGCGATGAAAGAAGCGGCCACCAATAGAGACAACACGCTAGAAACTAAAACATCGGTGATATCCCAGAAAAATACACCTTTGCCAAACAGACTGGGTAATGTGGAAATAATTATCAGCAACACAACTACGCCAAAACCTTTAGGCAGCATTGAGACAATCTCTTCAGCCTGTTTTTCCTGCTCTAGTTCATTGGCGCCAGTTATGTTCGAAGAGGCATTTAGTGCATTGCCAATTTCGGCTGCATTGACTGAAGGTACGGCCTGTGAATTTGAAGATGCATCAATTGAGGCGGATGAGCTAACGCCACTCTCCGTATCGGAGAGCGTTGCTGAAACAACGCCACTTGCTGGTGCAACGACTTGCTCTTCATCCAAGTATTGCCCAGTTGCGTGGGTAAGCGTAGCGGCTAACAATAGCAAGATCGTTGCAATAACATTAACAAATACCTTCATGCGGACCTCTCCTATTATCAAAATTTTGGCACTATCGCATCGCGTGTTGCTTCTTGTAGTTTTTGTGATTCCTTACGGTTGGTAAATTGCTGACGAATCCGGCCATAGAAATCGGGTGATAAGTTTATTTCCAGTTGAATATGCAATGAATCGGTGTTTGAACTGTTGTTAGCATCTTTTATTTTGTCGGCGTAATGAGTGAATGACCCAGCAGCCCATACAAGTTGGTCATAGGGGGAGGGTGCATCTTTAAATTTAGGGAAGGCGTAAATGTTTTCGAAGTTGTTGCAGCAACCAGCTAATGCAGGTTCCCCATAACGAGCAACAAGACTTTTGAGGGCAGGGTCGTCTGGATAAAACTTAAAGTTTCCGACTGTTCCAAGGGGCGTGGTATATGAAACTCTGGTAATGACTAAACCGTTGTTGAGAGTTGTGAAAGAACGAAATACTATCCGAGAATTGCCCAGCTCACATATGAGCGATTGCTCCTCTGTGAAATCATCAAAACCAGAAATTCCTGGGCCGTAAGTTGACCAGCCTTTACATTGATTAAGTATATTTTGATCGATGCAAGCTATTGGTTCGGTCGAGAATCCTGCGATTTTGATATTTCTGATTTTTTCAATAGATTTTGGCAATTCCGCTAGCGCGGAATCACATTTTTGCTGGTTATGGACAAACCAGAGTGCGCCGGGTCGATTTGTAGTTTCTGTACTGGGCGGTGTTGTCTCCGCAGCAGCAGTCTCAGTAAGAAGTGCGATGCCTAATGTCAGCATGAGTGCCAGAGTGGCAATAGTTGATTTCATTGAAGTGACCTTTCCTTGAGTAATAGATGTATTCGTGCCGACGGTTGGCTAAAAGAGGTTGCTGCTTTAGTTTTTCGATACCAATTTTTTCATTGGGCGCCGAGAGTTGTTGTACAAATGAAGTTCCCACTCGGCTAGATTTAACTCGCCCGCAAATGATTTGACCTCACGAATGACTTCCTTGTATTGGTCTATCGAGTTGAGCTTTGTCCACCCTGCATTTTTGTGACCAGTCTTATTTCGTATCTCTTCAAGTACGATGCTGTCGATGGGGCAATGTGGAGGTGTCTCGATTCGATTTAAGCACCACAAATACTTGAGGTAGAGGTTTAAAGCTTTTTGTGCGGAGCCAATGCGAAACCTATTTTCAAAAAGAGTGTTGCGGTGTTTCGCGGAAAGGTCATTGGACAAAGAGTCGATATTTTTACAGTGCGCAGCCTCTGAAACAGCCTTGCGATACTGTTCGGACAAAGATTGGAGTGAATTTTGAAGATCCCTGCGGAATGTTTCTTTATCCTTTTCATCCGCACTCTCTTGGTAAGTCGGCGATCGTTGCACTGTTGCAGCCAACGTCATGCCGAATATTCCGTCCAACAAAAACTGCTCCATTAACAACGCTCCTTTGAGTTTGTGTCCGAATCGGCGACCTATGAATTTGGCGGAATGTAACTCGATATTAACTGACGGTCAAACAAATACATACAGACTGTTAATCTCAATGAATAATACCCTTGCGGCATGGGAATCACGACCGAACAAGAACGCGCCGCGTTCAGCCAGCGACTGGCGCTTGCCTTGGGGCAGGCGGGAATGCTCCCATGCACGTCAGCCAAACTTGCCAATGAATTCAACCGCGTTTATTCCGGTGCGCCCGTTACGCTACATGCGGCACGAAAGTGGTTGATAGGCGAATCCATTCCGACTCAAGAAAAGCTCAAAGTGCTGGCGACGTGGTTGGGTGTGTCATCGGTGTGGTTGCGTTACGGTGAAGAGACCGAAACAGCGATACCAAAGAAATCATTGCGTGTGGATGAGAAAACACAGCGCGATTTGAGTGAGAAAGTTGCCCGCTTGAATCGACACCACAGAATTGTCGTGATGGGTATGGTGGATTTTTTATTGAAGTTGCAACAAAAACAAAACGGCGCTTGATGCGCCGTTTTGTTTTGCAGCCGTTATTGTGAAAAATTACAGCCCTGCGTCAGCCCTCAATGCGGCCGCCTTATCTGTACTTTCCCACTTGAACTCCGGTTCTTCACGACCGAAGTGACCATAGGCCGCCGTCTTTTGATAGATCGGGCGCAGCAGGTCGAGCATCTGCACAATGCCTTTCGGACGCAGGTCGAAATGACGTTTTACCAAGTCGGCAATCTTCTCGTCGGAAACTTTGCCTGTACCGTAGGTGGTGACCATCACGCTGGTGGGTTGCGCCACGCCAATTGCGTACGAAATCTGGATTAGACACCTGTCTGCCAAGCCGGCAGCCACGATGTTCTTTGCCACATAACGTCCGGCGTAAGCGGCAGAGCGGTCGACTTTCGATGGATCCTTGCCGGAGAATGCGCCGCCACCGTGCGGGGCTGCGCCGCCGTAGGTGTCAACGATGATCTTGCGTCCGGTCAGGCCGCAATCGCCTTGCGGGCCGCCGATGACGAAACGTCCGGTCGGATTCACCAGATATTTGATGTCGCCCTTGATGAGCTCTTTCGGCAATATCGGTTTGATGATTTCCTCGATGGCCGCTTCGCGAATTTGTTCCAGCGTCATCTCGGGTGCGTGTTGGGTGGAGAGCACTACCGTGTCGATGCAGTACGGCTTGTTGTCGACATATTTGATGGTCACTTGCGATTTTGCATCGGGGCGCAACCAGGGCAAACGTCCGTCGTGGCGCAGCTGTGCCTGGCGCTCGACAATGCGGTGCGACAGATAAATCGGCAACGGCATCAGCACATCGGTCTCGCGGCAGGCGTAACCGAACATCAGCCCCTGGTCGCCCGCGCCTTGGTCCATACCGTCGTCATAAGCTTTGTTTACGCCCTGGGCGATGTCCGGGCTCTGCTTGTCGTAGGCCACCAGCACGGCGCAGCCCTTGTAATCGATACCGTATTCGGTGTTGTCGTAACCGATACGTTTGATGGTGTCGCGTGCGACCTGGATGTAGTCGACGTTGGCGGCCGTGGTGATCTCGCCTGCCAGAACGACCAGTCCGGTGTTGCACAATGTCTCGGCCGCGATGCGGGAATGTTTGTCCTGCGCTAGAATCGCGTCAACGATCGCGTCGGAAATTTGGTCTGCAACCTTGTCCGGATGGCCCTCGGACACGGATTCGGATGTAAAAAAGTATTCGCTCATGGCTCTCCGAGTGTTTCTTGTAGTAGTTAAAAGGGCGCGCATTGTATCAAATCTCCCGCAGCTTGATTTAATAGGTTTTTCTTACATGGTTATTCTGTTCGATGTCCTGGCGTGTCTCCCTTTGTCGGTATTGCACCGGCTGGGCGCGTTACTCGGCTGGATGACTTACCTGTTCTCGAAACGATACGCGGCACGCTTGAGAGAGAATCTGGCACATGCAGGGTTGGAACGTGCGGCGACGGACTCGCGTGCGTTATTGCATGCGAACATTCGCGAAGCAGGTAAGGGTGTGCTGGAGCTGCCTTGGGTATGGTGCCGCTCTCTGGCGTGTGTGGTTTCCAGCGTCAAACATTGTTACGGTTGGGAGCATTTCGCAGCGGCGCATGCGCAAGGCAAAGGCGTCATCCTGCTCACCCCGCACATCGGCTGTTTCGAGGTCATCGGTCTGTATGTCGCCGCGCGTCAACCCATCACCTGTATGTACCGTCCGCCGCGCTATCCGTCATTGGACAAGTTGATGCATCAAGGGCGTGAGCGCGGGCAGATGAAGCTGGCGCCGACCGATCTGGGTGGGGTGCGTCAATTGCTCAAGGCGCTCAAACGCGGCGAAGTCATCGGCGTGCTGCCGGACCAAGTGCCGGGAAACGGCGAGGGCGAGTGGGCCCCGTTTTTTGGGCGTCCCGCCTACACCATGACCTTGGTCGGACGCTTGCTCCAATCCAGTGGTGCTGCAGTGGTGATGTGCCACAGTGAGCGACTGCCGCGCGGTGAAGGTTACGCTCTGCATTTTTCACCGCTGTCGTTCGATCCGACGGCATCCATTCCAAAGCAGATGAACACAGCGTTGGAGGCGGTGATTCGCAATCACCCCGAGCAATATCTGTGGAGTTACAACCGTTACAAAGTGCCGCGTGGTGCATTGCCGCCGGACGTAGTCAAAGGGCCGTGATGTTGACACGCTTGGGCGTTTTCATTCTGTGGTTGCTGCATTTTCTGCCGTTTCGTGTGCTCGTTGTTATCGGCAATGGTCTGGGTACGATGCTGTATTTTTTGGCCGCCAAGCGGCGAAAAATTGGTGTAACCAATCTGAAGTTATGCCTACCAGCACTCGGTGAAGTGGAACGCGACAGGTTGTTGCATGAACATTTCAAGATGTTCACGCGCGCACTGGTCGAGCGATGCCTGTTGTGGTGGTCCAGTGCGGCGCGTATTAATTCGCTGATACGTGTCGAAGGTGTCGAACATTTCGAAGTGCTCCATGGCCACCCCGCCATTTTGCTCACGCCGCATTTCGTCGGCATGGATGCGGGTGGTCAGTGGATCGCCCAGCAGACTGATACGGTCTGCATGTACGCCAACCAGCGCAGTCTCTACCTGACAAAATTGTTGCTGGAAAAGCGCGCGCGGTTTCGCAACCAATATCTTTACTCGCGCCAACAAGGCCTGCGCCCCATCCTCAAAGGCATGCGCAACAACTTGCCGTTCATCTATCCGCCGGATCAGGATCAGGGCATCAAGGATGGCGCATTCATTCCCTTTTTTGGGATGCGGGCGGCGACCATGACTTCTGTATCGCGCATCGCCCAGATGACGGGTGCGAAGGTCGTGCCCTGCATCACTCGGGTATTACCCGGCGCGCAAGGTTATGTGCTGACCTTTTATCCGGCTTGGGAGAATTTCCCCAGTGGTGACGACATGGCCGATGCGCGGCGCATGAACGAATTTATCGAGCAGCGTGTGCTGGAAATTCCGGACCAATATTTTTGGTTGCATAAGCGCTTCAAGACGCGTCCACAGGGCGAAGCAAAATTCTATTGATTCTTCCCTCTCCCATTGGGGGAGGGATCGAGGGAGGGGAAAAATGAAATATCACGATCTGCGCGACTTCATCGAGCAACTCGAAAAGATCGGCGAACTTAAACGCGTGACCGCACCCGTATCCACACATCTGGAAATGACAGAAATTTGTGATCGCGTATTGCGCGCGCAAGGCCCGGCAATTTTGTTCGAGAATGTGGCCGGACACACCATGCCTGTCCTCGCCAACCTGTTCGGTACGCCGCGTCGCGTGGCACTGGGCATGGGGGAAGAAAATGTCGGCGCATTGCGCGAAGTGGGAAAGCTACTGGCCTATCTGAAAGAGCCTGAGCCGCCAAAAGGATTAAAGGATGCCTGGGAAAAATGGCCGATTTTAAAACAGGTGCTCACCATGTCGCCCAAGGTGGTCTCTTCCGCACCCTGCCAGGAGATCGTGTGGGAAGGCAGCGATGTCGATCTGAGTAATTTGCCGATCCAACATTGCTGGCCGGGCGATGTGGCGCCGCTCATCACGTGGGGTTTGGTGGTCACGCGCGGTCCAAACAAGCCCCGCCAAAACTTGGGCATCTACCGCCAGCAAGTCATTGCGCGCAACAAAGTCATCATGCGTTGGCTGGCTCACCGCGGTGGCGCGTTGGATTTTCGCGATTTTTGCGAAAAACATCCCGGGAAGCCTTTTCCGGTGGCGGTGGTGATTGGTGCCGATCCGGCGACGATTCTGGGCGCAGTCACGCCCGTGCCGGACAGTTTGAGCGAGTACCAGTTCGCCGGACTATTGCGCGGTGCAAAAACCGAATTGGTGAAGTGTATCGGCAGTGACTTGCACGTGCCCGCTTCTGCCGAGATTGTTCTGGAGGGCGTGATCCATCCGCTCGAAACCGCGCTGGAAGGGCCATACGGCGACCACACCGGTTATTACAACGAGATGGACAAATTTCCGGTGTTCACTATCCAGCGCATCACCCTGCGCCGCGACCCGATCTACCATTCCACCTACACCGGCAAGCCGCCCGACGAACCGGCGATGCTGGGCGTGGCGCTGAACGAAGTGTTCGTGCCGTTGCTGCAAAAACAATTTCCCGAGATCGTTGATTTCTATCTGCCGCCGGAAGGCTGCTCGTATCGCATGGCGGTGGTCAGCATCAAAAAACAATACGCCGGACACGCCAAACGTGTGATGTTTGGCATCTGGAGTTTTCTGCGCCAGTTCATGTACACCAAATTCATCATCGTGGTGGACGAAGATATCAACGTGCGCGACTGGAAAGAAGTCATGTGGGCAATCACCACGCGCATGGATCCGGTGCGCGATACTTTGTTGGTTCCGAATACACCGATCGACTATCTGGATTTTGCCAGTCCGGTGTCGGGACTCGGCGGCAAGATGGGATTAGATGCGACCAACAAATTCCCCGGCGAGACGCAGCGCGAATGGGGTACGCCGATTGTGATGGATGAGGATGTCAAAGCGCGGGTGGATGCGATGTGGAGCGAGTTGGGGTTGTGAGCTAGCGTTGTTGCACCCACTCGATCAGCGCATCTTGTGCGGCCTGTCCTTGTTTGGCATAAGGATGGTTAATAAAAAACACCACAGTCCATTGTTTGCCGCTCTTTGAACGCACATACCCCGCGATAGTTTTCACGCCTTCCAGCGTGCCGGTCTTGAGGTGTGCATGGCGTGCAGCAGGGCTTTCGCGCAGGCGTCTTTTTACCGAACCGTCCACACCGAGAATAGGCAACGAGGCTTGCAGTTCTGCACTCAGCGGATGTGCGTAAGCGTGTTGTAACAGCTGGACCATGTGTCTGGCGCTGATACGTTCTTTGCGCGAAAGCCCGGCCCCGTTTTCCAGTACCAGTTCTTTGAAATCCAGACGGTTTCGAGCTAACCAAGTCTGTGTCGCGAACACGCTGCGCTCGATATTGAGCGGGTAAGTTTTGAATAGACTTTTTGAATCGGTGATGTTTGTTGTTTGAGCCAATCCCAATGCCGGGCTTGACTCGCCCAAAGTCAGGAACAATTGCCGTGCCATGACGTTGTTGCTGAATTTGTTGATGTCGCGAATGAGGTTGCCCAAAGGCTCGGAACGATGGGTTGAAAATAATTTCGCACTACTGCCGACCTCCCCCTCACGCTGATTGCCCAGAAGAGAGCCCCCGAGTGATTTCCAGATCGATTTAAAAACTGCCGAGACGTAACGGGTGTGCGACATCACACTCAGATTCTGCTCGCGTTCGCCACAGTCGAGAGGATAGCTACCCTGAAGGACGACACTGTCGCCGTTCGGTCGTACTTGGAAGAATTCGTCCCAATCGTCGCAGTTAACTTTGTCTGCATTGGGGGTGATTTGATTGTCCACACTTACGCCGTCAAGCGAGGGTTCGCTGACGATCTTCAATCCGTTACCGTCCGGCAGGTAGCGCAGGCGCAGGGTGTTGAAGTTGATCAGCAACGCGTCGGGGCCCACGTTGTAGGCGCGCGCGGGGTCTTCGTCGAATTGCGACGGGTCATGCACCGGCAGGTCGAAGTGGCTGCGATCCAGCACCAGATCACCGCGTATCTCGCGCAGGCCGCGTGCGCGCAATTCGCTCAGCCACAACCAGAATTGTTCGAGGGTGAATTTCGGATCGCCATAACCTTTGAGGATCAGGTTGCCGTTCAGCACGCCGTTAATTAACTCCCCGTCGAGATAGGCTTCGGTCTTCCAGGTGTAGGCGGGGCCGAGCAGGTCGAGTGCGGCGTAGGTGGTGAGCAACTTCATGGTCGAAGCCGGGTTCATTTCACGCTGTGCATTGATGCTGATGAGCGGGGGGTGTTTGCCCGCCTCGCGCACTTCAATGGCGATAGCGGATTGCGGGATCCCGGCTTTCTTCAGCGCTTGTTTGACGGTGGAGGGGAGCGGCGCAGCGTGTGCGCTGACGAAAAAACAAAAAGCGAGTATCAGAATGGCTTTTGCGGTAAACATCAAGAGCCCGTCATTCCCGCGCAGGCGGGAATCCAGTTTTTTTGTTTTGCTAGATTCCCGCCTGCGCGGGAATGACGAAGGGTTTTTCATGTGAGCGCCTCAATGATGGCCAGCGTGCGCGTGACCAGCATCTGTATTTCATCATCGGTGATGATGTAAGGCGGCATGAAATATACCGTGTTGCCCATCGGGCGCAATAATAATTCGTGCTGCAATCCGAGACTGAAACAACGCTGTGCGAAATCGGCATGCGGTGACTCCACCTCGAATGCCCAGATCATGCCGGTATTGCGGAAGTTTTTTACTTTTGGATGGTTGCGCAACGGTTGCGCGATGCGATTTAAAAAAGCTGTCTTGAGCGAGTTGGCGCTGAGTACATCGTCCTGTATGAAAATGTCCAGCGTGGCCAGCGCGGCGCGGCAGGCCAGCGGGTTGCCGGTATAGGAATGTGAATGCAAAAAACCGCGCGCAGTTTCGTCGGCATAAAAAGCCCGGTAGACGATATCGGTGGTCATCACGATCGACAGCGGCAGATAGCCGCCGGTGATTCCTTTGGAGAGCAGCAGAAAATCCGGTGAAATGTTTGCCTGTTCGCACGCAAACATCGTTCCCGTTCTGCCCATGCCCACCGCGATCTCGTCCGCGATGAGATGCACTTCATATTGAGAACACAACTCGCGAGCCCGTTGCAGATAAACCGGGTGATACATTGCCATGCCCGCCGCACCTTGTACTAGCGGCTCAATGATGAAAGCGGCGATTTGTTGATGCTGCTGTTGCAGATGTACTTCGAGCACGTCGGCACAACGTAGCGCAAAATCTGCTGCGCTTTCTCCCGCTTCCGCATCGCGCCAATCCGGGCAGGGTACGGTGGCATTTTGTTTGATCAACGCGCCATAAGCATCGCGAAACAGCGCGACATCGGTGACCGATAACGCCCCCAAAGTTTCGCCGTGGTAACTGTTTTGCAGGCTGATGAATTGCGTCTTTTTCGCCTTGCCAGTGTTGCGCCAGTAGTGGGCACTCATCTTCAAAGCGATCTCTGTTGCCGAAGCGCCATCCGAACCGAAGAAACAATGCCCCAGTCCGGGGGGGGACAGTTCACGCAGCCTTTCAGAAAGTAATACCACCGGCTCGTGGGTGAAACCCGCCAGCATCACGTGCTCCAGTTTGCCGAGTTGGTCGAAAAGGGCGGCGTTGATGCGCGGGTTGCAATGTCCGAACAGATTCACCCACCAGGAGCTCACCGTGTCCAGATAACGTTTACCGCCAAAGTCATACAGCCACACACCTTGACCGCGCGCGATGGGAACCAGCGGCAAGGTCTCGTGGCGTTTCATCTGGGTACAGGGATGCCACACGGCAGAAAGGCTGCGGGCGAGGAGATCGGAATTGGGGCTGGCGGACATGCGCGGAATCATAACGGAGTTTTTCAGAGGCGTAAGATAGGTGCGTCGAAATTATTCAAGGAGACGGTCATGAAGATCTTGATAACGGGCGGTACAGGTTTGATCGGAAGGCAATTGTGCAAAGCATTGCTGGCGGAAGGAAGTCAACTTACGGTGTTAAGCAGACATCCTGAAACCGTTGCAGAAAAATGCGGATTGGAAGTCGAGGCTATTGCCACTCTGGAAGATTGGAAACCGGATCGAGTGTTCGATGCAATTATCAATCTGGCGGGTGAGCCTATCGTGGATGCGTATTGGTCGGCTAAACGCAAACAAGTGTTGTGGGACAGTCGTGTGACGCTGACGGAAAAACTGGTGCAACGCATCGCGGCCGCAAAGCAAAAACCCAAAGTATTGTTGAGCGGATCGGCCGTGGGTTTCTACGGCAATCGTGGCGACACAGAGCTTGCAGAATCTGCTGTCATGGGAAATGATTTTGCAGCGCGTCTGTGCAATGCCTGGGAGCAAGCCGCGTTGGGTGCGGAAATTCAGGGTGTTCGCGTGTGTTTGCTGCGTACAGGTTTGGTATTGAGCACGCAAGGCGGAATTCTGGGTCGAATGTTGCTGCCTTTCAAACTGGGGCTGGGCGCACGTTTAGGTGATGGGAAGCAATGGATGAGCTGGGTGCATATCCAAGATTATGTGGCGATGGTGAAGTTGCTTCTGGACAATGGACGATTGCACGGATCGTTCAATATGACAGCCCCCAACCCGGTGTCAAATGCCCAGTTCACCCAAACGTTGGCTCACTCGTTACACAGGCCCGTTTTTTTTGCCGCACCTGGCATCGCGTTAAAGTGGGCAATGGGCGCTCGCTCCGCATTGTTGCTTGAAGGACAACGAGTCCTACCGAAAAATATTGAAGCGGCTGGCTATAGCTTTATTTTCAGTGACCTTGAGGGCGCACTGAAAGATTTGCTGGGATGAGACCGGGTTCCCAAAAAGAAAAACCTCTATCCCACTTGAAATCGGTAATTGCTACCCCTATTATTGGCAGTCGCCGGTGGAGAGTGCTAACCAGCGACTTGCCGCGAATGATTCTCGGTTTTGTTTTGGTGGTTTGACTACACCGATTTTCCACCTCCGCATTTTATCAACCCACTGAATTTAGGAGAAATAAGCATGAAAATTCGTCCCTTGCATGACCGCGTCATCGTCAAGCGTCTGGAAGAAGAGCGTAAAACTGCATCCGGTATCGTGATTCCCGATGCGGCAACCGAAAAGCCGGATCAAGGTGAAATCTATGCTGTGGGCAACGGCAAAATCGGCGAAGACGGTAAGGTTCGTCCGATGAATGTCAAGGTTGGTGAGAAAGTATTGTTCGGCAAATACTCCGGCCAGGCTTTCAAATTGGATGGAGTCGAATATCTGCAAATGCGTGAAGACGACATCATTGGCGTAATCGAAGCTTAATCAATAAGTTGGATTCCCGCTTTGGCGGGATCGTAAAATAATTTCGGGAGAATAAACATGGCAGCAAAAGACGTGAAATTCCATGATGCCGCACGCGCCAAAATGGTCGTGGGTGTCAATATTCTGGCTGACGCAGTCAAAGTGACTCTGGGGCCAAAAGGCCGCAATGTGGTGCTGGATCGTTCATACGGTTCACCCACTATTACCAAAGACGGCGTTTCTGTCGCCAAAGAAATCGAACTGAAAGACAAGTTCGAAAATATGGGTGCTCAGATGGTCAAGGAAGTGGCTTCCAAGACATCCGACGTGGCCGGTGACGGCACCACGACAGCGACCGTTTTGGCACAATCCATTGTGCAAGAAGGCATGAAATTCGTGGCTGCTGGTATGAATCCGATGGATCTGAAACGCGGCATCGACCAAGCCGTTATCGCAGCCGTTGCGGAACTGAAGAATCTGTCCAAGCCGTGTACGACCAGCAAAGAAATCGCCCAAGTGGGTTCCATTTCCGCCAACTCCGATGCCAATATCGGCAAGATCATTGCCGATGCGATGGACAAGGTTGGCAAGGAAGGCGTCATCACCGTTGAAGACGGCAAGTCTCTCGACAGCGAACTTGAGGTTGTTGAAGGTATGCAGTTCGACCGTGGCTATCTGTCCCCGTATTTCATCAACAATCCGGACAAACAAATCGCCGCGATGGAGAACGCCTTTATCTTGTTGCACGACAAGAAGATCTCCAACATTCGTGACTTGCTCCCGTTGCTGGAACAAGTCGCCAAGGCAGGCCGTCCGCTGCTGATCATCGCTGAAGATGTGGATGGTGAAGCACTGGCAACACTGGTAGTGAACAACATTCGCGGCATACTGAAGACAGTTGCTGTCAAGGCTCCCGGTTTTGGCGACCGCCGCAAAGCCATGCTGGAAGACATCGCTATCCTGACTGGCGGCACCGTGATCGCTGAAGAAGTGGGTCTGTCACTGGAAAAAGCCACGCTGGCCGAGCTGGGTCAAGCCAAGCGCATCGAAGTGGGCAAGGAAGACACCATCATTATCGACGGCGCAGGCAAGGAAGAGGCGATCAAGGGTCGTATCACTCAGATCAACAAGCAAGCCGAAGAATCCACCAGCGACTACGACAAGGAAAAGCTGCAAGAGCGTAAAGCCAAATTGGCTGGCGGCGTTGCCGTGATCAAGGTCGGTGCTGCCACCGAAGTGGAAATGAAAGAGAAGAAAGCGCGTATCGAAGACGCACTGCATGCAACCCGTGCTGCTTGGGAAGAAGGTATCGTTCCCGGAGGCGGTGTAGCGTTGTTGCGTGCCAAAGTTGCCGTGGCCAAGCTCAAAGGTGTCAATCACGACCAAGATGCGGGTATCACGATCGTGTTGCGTGCTATGGAAGCCCCGATGCGTGCCATCGTGCAAAATGCGGGTGATGAGCCGTCTGTGGTTGTGAACAAAGTGTTGGAAGGCCAAAGTGCCAACTTTGGTTACAACGCTGCCAGCAGCGAATATGGCGACATGTTGGCGATGGGCGTGGTTGATCCAACCAAAGTGACACGTGTTGCATTGCAAAATGCAGCGTCCATCGCGGGCTTGATGCTGACCACAGCGTGCATGGTGGCCGAATTGCCAGAAGACAAACCCGCCGGCGGAATGGGCGGTGGCGATATGGGCGGCATGGGTGGAATGGGCGGCATGATGTAACAGAACTAACTGCGCGGCTCGATTGCGTCGTTGCGCGGTGCTCGGAATCTATAGGTACAAAACGTACATTTCGGTTTCTGTGCCCCGGGCAATTTGCTCTCAAACCGCTCCCTACGGTTCAGGCACTTGTTATACCTGACGAACCCCGCCCTGTGCGGGGTTCGTTTTTTGTATTGCCCGCCGTGCGGCTTATCGCTACAATGCGCGCCTTCGTTTTACCCGCCCTGTGGGGTGGTAACAAATGGCCTGGTAGCTCAGTCGGTAGAGCAGAGGATTGAAAATCCTTGTGTCGGTGGTTCGATTCCGCCCCGGGCCACCAAATTTTGCGTTCGCAAGCAGGATGCTTGGGCAATTAAGATAGTCCCAGATCCCATTAATCAAAAGGCCAACTGTTACAGTTGGCCTTTGTTATTTCTGTGCTGCACCCATCCGTTTGCTATGGCATTATTCTGGTGCTTGGATTCTGATATCACAGCTGCGAATATTCACGTATGGGAGTGTATCGAGCATGACCCCTTCGTCGTTATTGCCCAAATGGATTACGCGCGCCAACAGTATGGTGCTTTCTATCCTGTTGACCGTGCTGTCGGTGTTGGCGGTGATCTCCCTTTACTACACTCAGAACTCCTTTTTAGAGGCATTTGAAGCCAAGACGTACGACCTGCGCTTTCGGGACATGCGCGGCGCAATTCCGCTGGAACCCAGTATCGCTATCATTGCGATAGATGATAAAAGTATCGCCGAATTGGGACGGTACCCCTGGACACGTAGCCAATACGCCCGACTGCTGGACAGACTGAAAGCGGCCCAGGCGAAAGTGGTGCTGTTCGATGCCTTTTTCCCCGAACGTGAAGATATCCTGAACGACCAAGCATTTGCTTCGGCGACGAAGCGTTCAGGCAATGTGGTGTTGGCGGCATTGTTCGATTTGGAAAAAGATTTGCTAGTCAAAGGGGTGACTCGCTCGCTGCCTGAAATTGAACGTGCTGCAGCGGGCGTTGGCCAGATCAATCTGCTGCCTGATGATGATGGCGTCAACCGGCGTGCCCCCTTGCTGATTGAGGCGGAAGGGCACACAACGCCGGCACTTGGAATGATGGCGGCAATGTTTGCTCTGGGTGTGAAGGAATACACGGCAGGAGATTTTGAGATCGCTTTGGGTGATCGTCTTATTCCAATAGGTGAAAACGCGTCAATGTGGGTGAATTTCACCGGGCCACCGGGAGGATATCCGCGTTATTCGTTCTCCGATGTTGTAAACGGACGCATACCGGCTGAAAACTTGAAGGGCAAGGTGTTGTTCGTTGGCGCAACCGCACCGGGTATCTATGACATGCGAGTTACCCCGTTTAATGGCAATACTCCCGGAGTAGAGATCCATGCGACGGTGGCGGATAACATCATTAGTAACCGATTTATCCGTCAAGGCGGACCGGAAGCGTTGGTCGATCTTTTTTTCATTGTTGTCATGGGCGCAATCGCCTTTCTCCTGACTACAAGACTGCGGCTGTATGGTGCCATTCCGGCGACCGCGCTGTTACTTTCAGGCTATATCTGGTTTGCCAATGTAATGTTCGAAGCAGGTCACTGGATCAATATCATCTACCCGACGTTATCGGCAATTTTGGCACTCTTGGTTGGCGGGGGCTTCCGTTATCTGGTGCTGGAAAGAAGCGCGCGCGAAATGCGATCCATGTTTTCCAGCTATCTTTCGCCCAAGTTGGTTGCCCGATTGGAAAAAGACCCCGAAGCGGCCAAGATCGGTGGCGACACAAAAGTGGTGACGGTCCTGTTTACTGATATCAAGAGCTTTACGACCTTCAGTGAGAAGCATCCACCGCAAGAAGTTGTTTCGAGATTGAATGAATATCTGGGCGCGATGGTTCAAGTCATCGAACAACATGATGGAACCATAGACAAGTTTATCGGTGATGCCATCATGGCCTACTGGGGGGCGCCACTGAGTCAGCCTGATCACGCGAATTTGGCGGTGCAATGTCTGTTAGCAATGGCGCAACGTCTTGAAGAATTAACCCGAAAATGGGTGAATGAAGGCAAAGAACCCTTCTCGATTAGAGGCGGCATCCAGTCTGGTGAAGTGGTGGCAGGCAACGTGGGATTCGCCGGAAAGAAAATGGAATATACGGTTATCGGCGACACGGTTAACCTCGCATCAAGGCTGGAAGGCACCGCAAAATATTACGGGATTACCTATCTGGTGGGTGAAAATACCTATCAACTTACCCGGACAACCTGCCGCTATAGAGAACTGGACAAGATACGGGTGGTGGGCAAACAGTTACCCGTTACAATTTACGAACCGCAGGCAGGATCGAACGGATTAAGTGATGCGCAGATCGCTATCTTTCATTCAGCATTGGTTCTGTATCGGGCTCGAAAATGGGGTGCTGCACGGCTTGCGTTTCAGGGTTTGCTAGTTGAGATACCGTTCGACACCCCGTGCAAGCTCTACGTTGAACGGTGCGAGTATTTTGTGGAAAATCCCCCACCGGAAAACTGGGATGGCGTATTCAACCGATCTGAAAAATAGGAACAATGAGTACCGGCGTGGTGTCGCGGCCGAATAAACGAATCGTATAGGTGGAGAAATGCTGAAAATTATTTTGCTATGCCTGATAACACTGATTTCCGAGAGTGCTTTTGCAGTTGAAGCACCCGCTGGAGCAAGCAACGGATTCATCAAGGCTGACTTCAAACGCGAAATTGCTTCCCCCAAACTGCGTAAGTTACTGGGTGTCGGCGGGGGGTATCTTTTCGTTGCCAAACAGGACGGCACAATCGAGGCGATCAGCGAAGAAGGCAAGGCGACTTTGACCTTTTCCGCGAAGGAAGGGGAACTTGTCCTCCTCAAGCAGCCGGAATCTGCAGCGGTCGAGGGTGACACTTTATATGTGGTCGACAGTGAAACGGCTCAGGTGGTGATGTATTCATTATCCAGCTCCAAACTTCAAGGGAGATTTGGTGCCAAATCCGGAGGTTTCTTTGGTGGCGGCGATGACAATGCGTTGAAATCCCCGCATGGCATCGCTGTGCGCGAGGGCGTGGTGTATGTTGCCGATACGGGGAACTCGCGCATCCAGTTGTTCGGTGTCAACGGCGTTTTTCTCCAAACGCTGGTATTGAATGCACAAAAAGCATCCGCCGAAGCAAAGGAACTTCCCTACAAACTGCAAGAGGCAAGGGACATCGCCATCGATGGTTTGGGTCGGTTATTCGTTTTGGATCTGGACGACAATCAGATCAAAGTGTACTTGCCCGATGGCCGTTATCTCAAATCCCTGACTTATACCGGTAAGCCGGTTGCCTTAAGCGTGGCAGAAGATGGCATTTATATCGCGGATGGCACCACACAGGTTATCTCGAAATTCGATTTGGAAGGTAAATTGTCATATACCTTCGGCTCAAAAGGCGAGGGTAAATCCCAGTTCAAAAAGATCGCCGGGATCGCCGTCGATAAAGGTCAACAGGTGTATATCGGCGACCCGGAAAAGGAATTGGTGAATTCATTTCTGACCGTTGCAGGAACAAAGCTTGACGCAATACCCAAAGAGGCAGGTCGGCCATCTGTCAGATGGCTTGAAAGTATTCCTGTCGAAACGAACCAACTGTCCGGTGATGGCAAGGGCAATGTCTACGCTATAGGCAAAGAAGGCAAGAGTTTGCTCAAACTTGTCGCAGGAAAAGTAGCCAGCGAAATCAAATTCGAAGACATGGAGTTGTCTGACGTCACAGTGGATAAGGTGGGTGCGGTCTGGGCGTTGGATAAAAAAAAGAAACGTTGTGTGAAGTTGGACGAGGCGGGAGTGGTGTCCGGTAGCTTCGGCAGCGGCGGAAGTGGCGCGGGGCAATTCAGTAATCCAACTTCAATAGCGATTGCCTCATCCGGTCTGATATTTGTCGCAGATCGGGGCAACCATTCGGTACTGGTGTTTCGACCGGATGGCGTTTACCTGAATGACTTGGGTGGCAACGCTGCGAACATTTCCAACCCGCTGGCGGTCGCCATCGACCAAAAAGACAATTTGTACATTTTGGACGGAGGCCGGGGCAGTGTCATCGTGTACTCGGCGGCGGGTGAGTTGATCCGGGAATTTGGCAAGTTGAAAGAAGGCAGCTTGTTTTCCAAACCGGTCGATCTGGTGGTGACCGCCGATGAGGTGCTGGTGTTGGACGGCAACCAAGTCAAAGCATTCAACCAGAAAGGCGAGTTCTTGCGGGTCTTTGGTTCAAAGGAGATCGGCTATGGCAATCTATCCGATCCAGTCGCAGTGGCTTCCGCAGGCGGGAGTTCGGTATTTGTGGCAGATCGCACAGGCAAACGCGTGCAATCCCTTTCTGTCTTGTACAAGCCGCAATCACTCAAACAATTTGTCGCCAAAGGAAAAGTTCACGCCATCGAGCTGAATTGGGAGCAGCCGAACCTTCCGTATACCAAGGAATTCCGTATCTATCGATCCAAAACAGAAACGGGTGGCTATGTGCAGATAGCCACCACCACCACCAATTCATACCTGGATGCCGAGTTGGATGCGGACATGCTGTATCACTATCGTGTGGCGGTGGTGACAGATTATGGATACGAGGGTGCGACCAGCGCGGATGCAAACGGGATGTCCGAGAAATTTATTCCCGCACCCTTGAAGGCTCTCAAAGCCGAGACCACACCGTGGCAAGTCAAATTGTCTTGGGCTGCGGCCGAACCAAAATATTTTTCAGCTTATCGCGTCTATCAAAAAGAAGGCGCGGCGTTCGTTAAAGTCGCTGAAGTGACGCAACCCGAATTTACCAAGGACGCGCTGACGCCGGAGACCCAATACACCTATTTCGTCAATGTACTGAGCAGTGACGGGACTGAGTCAGAGAAGACTGCGGTAGAGGCGACAACCCTGGTATTCAATCGCCCACCCCTGGATATCGAAGTAGTCAAATTGAGCGATGTGTTCTCAAATTCCTACAAACTCTACGAGCGGGACGGGATCGGTCGCATCAAACTGACCAACAATACGGACAAGGCGATGGACAAAATCCGCGTCAGCTTCGTGCTCAAGAACTTCATGGACTATTCGACAGAAACAAAAATTGCCGAATTGCTGCCGGGAGCGAGCGAGGAACTGGAACTCAAAGCGGTTTTCAACAACAGCATCCTGACCGTGACCGAGGACAGCGCGGTACAAGCGATGATTGAAGCCAGTTATTTCGAGAATGGGCAAAAGGTGACATTTAACCGAAGCGCAACGGTGAATGTTTATGATAAGCACCGGTTGACGTGGGGTGAGCGCGACCGCTTTGCTTCTTTCGTGACCCCCAAGGACCCCCCCATCATTAATTTGGTGCGCGCAGTTGTGGGAGAGTTTAATGAGACAAAAGACGAGACACGATTGGCTGCGGCACTGTTTGATGCGTTAGGGGTGTTCGGTTTGACGTACATACAAGACCCGAGCAACCCCTATCAGGTCAGTTCCGGCAAAACCAATACGGTCGATTACATCCAATTCCCGCGTGAAACGCTGGAGCGGAAATCGGGGGACTGTGACGATCTGGTTGCGTTCTACTCGTCGGGTTTGGAAAGTATGGGGATCAGCACGCGTGTGCTGGAGGTTCCCGGGCACATGCTGATGATGTTTTCCACCGGCATTCCGGCTGACACGGATGGCTATACCATGAACAATCTCTATGTGATCCATGAGGACACCTTATGGATCCCGGTCGAGACGACATTGGTTGGGAACTCATTCATCAAGGCGTGGGAAAACGGCAGCGCAGCGTATTACAAACACAAGGGCAAAGGATTGACCGTGTTGGACGTGCACAGTGCTTGGGATACCTACAAACCCGCGAGCTTGCCGGACTCTGAATGGAAACCCAGTGGATTGACGCGAGCCGCCATCGACAAGAAATTCCCCGGTGATAACACGTCCGTGTTGAAGATCAGTTCACAAACCAAGACACGACGTTATCTGGATGCCATCGGCAAAGACCCGCAGGATGTCGAAGCGCATCTGCAAATGGGCATCATCCTTGCGAAACTGGGTGATCGCGAAGAGGCGCTGAATTATTTTGACAAGGTGATCAGCATCGACCCCAAGAACGCAGCCGCTTTGAATAACAGCGGCAATCTGTTCATGATCGAAGACAAATATCAGGACGCGCAGAAAGCCTATCTGGAGGCTTCACAAGCCAGTCCGACGGATGCGCAGATATTCGTTAACTTGGCGCGTTCCTACATGCGTTTGGGGGAGGCCAAAAAAGCCAAGGCAGCTTTTGTCAAAGCACAGGGAATCGATAGCAACGTGAAGGAGCAATATCGCGCGCTGGCACTGGAACTATTGAACAAGCTGTAAAGTCCGAAACGCGCAACGACAATTCAGGAGAAAAGCCATGAAAAGATTGATCGCATTGATTGTGTTGTTGGGAGTGATACTGGCGACACCAAGCTACGCTGCAGGCATCAGCCCCGAGCCCTCACTGTGGGAACGTCTGCGCAAAAAGATCGAGTTGATGACGCCCAAAAAGAAATTAAGCACGACCACCGCAGCGGGGGGAGTGCGCGGCTCTTTGGCGGACGCGGACGATGTGTATTGGAAAGGCGAAGCAAAAGTCCAAACCGTTGATGCGGATGAATTGACCGCCTTCAAAAAAGCCATTGCACTGGTCGATGCCGGCAATACTGCCGATGCCCAAGCTGCTTTCACCGACTTCATCAAACAACATCCTGAGAGTTCACTGAAGTTGGACGCCGAGGCGGCGTTGGCCCAGCTTCAACCTGCAAAATAGCCCCGTAGGGATTCTGGGCGGCTGGTAGAAAGCCGCCCCAGACTCTATAATTCCGCCCCCCATTTATCCGGATAGCGGATCGACCATGCAGTTATTCACTTTTGGCATAAACCATCAGACCGCGCCACTCGCCGTGCGCGAGCAGATCGCGTTCAATGTCGAGACACTGGATGTGGCGCTGCACGACCTGGTCGGCAATGGTGCAGCCAAAGAAGCGACGATCCTTTCCACCTGCAACCGTACCGAAGTGTATTGCAGTACCACTGAGCCGGCTCAGGCGGAAGGTTGGCTCGCTGCATACCATCATCTTCCCGCGACCGATATTGAACCTTACATCTACCGGCTACCTCAGGAACAGGCGGTCAAGCATGCTTTCCGCGTGGCGAGCGGATTGGATTCGATGGTGCTGGGCGAGCCGCAGATTCTCGGACAGATGAAACAGGCTGTGCGCCAAGCCGAGCAGGCGGGGACGATGGGTTTCCTGTTGCACAAACTTTTCCAGCGTACTTTCTCGGTTGCCAAAGACGTGCGCACGCAAACCGAAATTGGTGCAAATCTGGTTTCCATGGCTGCTGCGGCAGTCAAGTTGGCCGAGCGCATCTACCCCAGCATTGCCGAACAGCGCATCCTGTTTATTGGCGCGGGCGAAATGATTGAACTCAACGCCGTGCATTTTGCCGCTCGCAACCCCAAACACATCACTGTGGCCAATCGCACATTGGAGCGCGCGCAGACATTGGCGCGTCGCATCAATGGCCATGCAGTAACACTCAATGAACTTCCCGAACAACTGGCGCAACACGACATCATCGTGACTTGCACCGCCAGTACCCTGCCGATCTTGGGCAAGGGGTTGGTTGAGCGCGCACTGAAGCAACGCAAGCACCGTCCGTTGTTCATCGTCGATCTGGCCGTGCCGCGCGATGTGGAACCCGAGGTGGCGGAATTAAACGATGTGTTCCTGTACACCGTGGATGATCTGTCCGAAGTCGTGCGCGACGGGCTGGATGCGCGCCAGGGCGCGGTGAAAGAAGCCGAAGTCATCATTGATTCAGGGGTGAACGAATTCGTACACTGGATGCAATCACGCGGTGTCGTGCCCACGATCAGAGCGTTGCGCGACCATGCCGAACGCCAGCGCCGGGGCGAGATGGAAAAAGCGCTGCGGGCACTTGCCAAAGGTGAGGATACCGAAAAAGTGTTGGATGGACTGAGCCATTCCCTGACCAACAAATTTCTGCATGCACCCACACAAGCGCTGAATCAGGCGACGTCCGCCGAGAGAGAGATGCTGCTGGAAACAGTGCATCGCCTCTATCGTCTGCACGACACCGAATGAAGCCCAGTATCGCAGAAAAACTCGCGCAGCTTGCCGAGCGCCTGGACGAAGTCACGCGCCTGTTGAGCAGCGAAGACGCGACGCGCGATATGGAGGCGTTTCTTAAACTCAACCGTGAACGCGCCGAGATCGAACCTGTTGTCCTGCTCTATCAGGCTTACCTGTCATCCGAGGCGGATATCACCACGGCGCAAGAAATGGCGGGGGATCCGGACATGCGCGAATTCGCCGAGGCAGAAGTCAAGTCCGGACGCGAGCGTATGGAACAACTCGCCATTGAGTTACAAAAACAACTGCTTCCAAAAGATCCCAACGACGAGCGCAACGTATTTCTGGAAGTCCGCGCAGGCACCGGCGGAGACGAAGCGGCGATATTTGCCGGCGATATCTTTCGCATGTATCTGCGTTTTGCAGAGCGTCGCCGCTGGCAAGTGGAGATCATCTCCGAAAGTTTAGGTGAGAAGGGTGGCTACAAAGAAATTATCGCGCGTGTCATTGGCCAGGGTGCTTACTCCGTTCTGAAATTCGAATCCGGAGCGCATCGCGTGCAACGTGTGCCTGCCACCGAAACGCAGGGACGTATCCATACTTCAGCCTGTACCGTGGCGATCCTGCCCGAAGCGGACGAAGTGGGTGAAGTGGAACTCAATCCGGCGGACTTGCGTATCGATACGTTCCGCGCCTCGGGCGCGGGTGGGCAGCACATCAACAAAACCGATTCTGCGGTGCGCATCACACACTTGCCGAGCGGTACCGTGGTCGAGTGCCAGGACGGACGCTCACAACATCAGAACAAGGCACAGGCTCTGCGAGTCCTGGCCGCGCGCATCAAAGACAAGCAGGAGCAAGCGGCACACAGCAAAATCGCCGCCGAGCGTAAATCGCTGGTGGGCAGCGGCGACCGTTCCGAACGCATCCGCACGTACAATTTCCCGCAGGGCCGCGTCACCGACCACCGCATCAACCTCACGCTGTACAAGATGGACCAGATCATGGACGGCGAGATCAGCGAACTGACCAACGCCTTGATGGCCGAACATCAGGCTGAACAATTGGCCGCACTGGCCGACGAAAGGTGAAGTCTTGCGCAGCATTGCCGATCATGTGCGCGAAGACGCACATCGCCTCAGTCTGACGCTACAACTTGAAGCAACGACGGCGCGTATCGAAGTTCAAAGTCTGTTGCAATACATACTGGATGTGCAGCGTGTTTACCTGCTTTCTCATCCCGAGCAGGAATTACAAGAGTCTCAATTAAGTTCCTACAACGCCTTACTGCAACGCAGGTTGGCAGGTGAACCCATTGCGTATTTACTGGGGGAACGGGAATTTTACGGCCTGAACTTCAAGGTTACTCCCGCCACACTGATCCCGCGCCCTGAAACAGAGTTGCTGGTTGAGTTGGCACTGGCGCGCATCCCTTCGCCCGCGCAAACGATTTGGGGGCGCGGTTACGCTTTTCGTGTGCTTGACCTTGGAACGGGTAGCGGCGCTATCGCTTTGGCCATTGCCAATGCCCGGCCCGATGTTGAGATGACAGCGGTCGATGCGTCAAGGATGGCGTTGGAAGTCGCGCGAACCAATGCGCAAAAACTGCATACCCACAACGTGTGTTTAAAATACGGAGATTGGTTCTCGGCCTGCGACGGAAATTCTTTTGACCTGATTGTCTCAAATCCGCCTTATGTGGCTGAAGGCGATCTGCATCTTTTGCGGGGAGATGTCCGCTTCGAGCCCTTAAAAGCGCTGGCTTCGGGACAGGATGGATTGGAAGATATTCGCTGCATCATCCAACATGCACCGCGACATTTGGCCACTCCGGGCTGGTTATTGCTGGAACATGGCTACGACCAGGCAGAACAGGTCAGAGACTTGTTGTTGAATTCGGGATTTAGAGATGTTTTCTCAGAAAAAGATTTGGCGGGTATAGAGCGTGTAAGCGGCGGGCAGATTGGCGCATAAGCCAATAACGGCGGGGTTTGCAGCGTAGAGAGATATAGATAGGAAAGGTAAAGATATAGACCGATATATAGGCCTTTTGGCATATATGCAAACTCAAAAAGCACCCCTACAATTCGTCCCGAGTTGCGAGCAATGAGTTGTAGCCAACTCAATCTTTCATACTCTCCTCCTATTTCGGGCGATCGCAAAGGTCGCCCGCTTTTTTTGCTTGGAGTAAAGCAGAATGGGCCAGACCCGCACCTACAAAAATGTTGAAAGGAGTATTTGAATACTCAGGCGGAGAGTAGTTCGCGCGCCCGTGCGATGGCGGCTTCCACTTGCCGTGGCGCAGTGCCACCCGTGTGATCGCGTGCCGCGAGTGAGCCTTCCAGCGTCAGCACGCCGTAGATGTCATCCGAAATGAGATTCGAAAACGTCTTAAATTCTTCTAGTGTGAGTTCCGCCAGATCGACTCCGCGCTGTTCGGCAAAACGTACCGCCAAAGCAACCGCTTCATGCGCATCGCGGAAAGGCAAACCTTTCTTAACCAGATAGTCGGCCAGATCGGTGGCGGTGGCATAACCCTGCAATGCGGCACGGCGCATGGCCTCCGGCTTAACGCTGATGCCGCCCATCATGTCGGCATAAATGCGCAACGATTGTGACAGTGTATCCACCGTGTCGAACAATGGTTCTTTATCTTCCTGATTGTCTTTGTTGTAGGCTAGCGGCTGGCCTTTCATCAAGGTCAGCAGAGCGACCAGATGGCCGTTCACGCGTCCGGTTTTGCCACGCACCAGCTCCGGAACATCAGGGTTCTTTTTCTGCGGCATGATGCTGGAGCCTGTGCAGAAACGGTCGGCGATGTCGATGAAACCGAAACGCGGATTCATCCACAAGATCAATTCTTCCGACAGACGTGAAAGATGTGTCATGGTCAGTGCGGCGGCCGCAGTGAATTCGATGGCGAAGTCGCGGTCGGAAACCGCGTCCAGTGAGTTTTGGCACACCGCTTCAAACCCCAGCAGCTCCGCCACCAGCTCGCGTTTGATCGGGTAACTGGTGCCGGCCAGTGCGGCCGCGCCCAAAGGCAGGCGGTTTACACGATGGCGCGCGTCGGTAAAGCGTTCCACATCGCGCTGGCACATCTCGAAATAGGCCATCAGGTGATGGGCAAAACTCACCGGTTGTGCCACTTGCAAGTGGGTGAAGCCGGGCATGACGGTGTGGGTGTGGTGTTGCGCCAGATCGAGCAGGGAAGTTTGCAATGCTTTGAGCAACAAAACGATGTCGTCGATAGCGCTGCGCAGGTAGAGGCGGATGTCGGTCGCCACTTGGTCGTTGCGCGAACGGCCGGTGTGCAGGCGCTTACCCGCATCACCCACCAGCGTAGTCAGGCGTTTTTCGATGTTCAGATGCACATCTTCCAGATCGAGTTGCCAGACAAATTTTCCGCTGATGATCTCGTTCTCAATTTGTCCCAGGCCGCGTTGAATGTCTTGCAGGTCTTGAGTATTGATGATGCCGCAACCCGCCAGCATGTGCGCATGCGCCAGAGAACCCTGTATATCAAACAACGCCAGGCGTTTGTCGAAATCCACCGACGCGGTAAAGCGTTTGACCAACTCCGCCACGGGTTCATTGAAGCGTCCTGACCAGGTCTGATTGTCTTGCATCGTAGCCATGTCTTGTCCAGAATGAGCGGCCACACCGTCTTGTTTCGGGTTGCGGACCGTAATTAAATTACACAGAAAATGGCGCGCAGTATAAATCAAAACATTCCCGGCCAGCTTTTACCCAGCTTCCGCAACATGGGTACGGTATTGCGCATTGTACTTTTGGTGAATGGCATTGCACTTTTCTCAATCGCCTCACAAGCCACCTCGCTCGCCCATCTGAATGACAGCGTATTGCAAGGTGCCGCGTTGTTGGAGCCGGTCCTGCTGACAAGCTTATTGCTGCTGTACGCTTTCGACGGCGTGCTGGCGCGGATGGTGTTTTGGCCGAGCGCAGTGGCGGTGGCGGGTATGGTGGTTGCTGTCACGTTGCTGATTGATATTTCCGGAGGCACGTTATTTTCGGCGGAGGGCGACGAGGGGATTTTTCACTACGCGCGCCATGTTGTGTTGGCGTGTACCTTGGCCTTGATATTGGTTGGCTACTTCCGCTTGCGGGCACAGGCACTGACACCGGCGAGGCAAGGCGCCAGGCTGCAAGCCTTGCAGGCGCGCATCCGCCCGCATTTTTTGTTCAATACCCTCAATGCCGTACTTGGGATCGTGCGCGCCGACCCCAAACGTGCCGAGACTGCGCTTGAAGATATGGCCGACCTGTTCCGCATGGCAATGAACGAACCGCACGAATTGGTGGGGCTGACCCGGGAAATCCAATTAGCCCGACAATATCTGGCCTTGGAACAGATGCGCATCGGCGACCGGCTGCAAGTGAATTGGAATATAGGAGAGCTACCTGGGGACGCACTCATCCCGCCGCTGGTTCTACAACCGCTTTTGGAAAATGCTGTCTATCACGGGATTGAGCCGAGAACTGCGGGTGGCAAAATCGAGGTGCGTATTTTTCGGGAGGGGAAAGACTTGCACGTCATGATCAGCAATCCGTTACCCGTAGGAGAGACCGGAAGCACACAGGGCAACAAGATGGCCCTCAGTAATATCCGCGAGCGGCTGTCACTTTTGTTTGATGTGGAAGCGGAATACCGTGTCGAACGCAGCAACGAAACATATTGCGTGAACATCCGTATCCCGTATCAAAGGGAGCAAAGCGATGAATGACACGATTACCCTGCCGCTTAAAATATTCATCGTGGATGACGAACCGCCCGCGCGCAACCGGCTCAGAGAATTGATCACCGATTGTGCCTCGCAGTTTCCCTTGTGCCTCGTGGGCGAGGCGGGTAACGGGCAAGAGGCGTTGGACAAACTCGCCGTTGAACCTGCTGAAGTAGTACTGGTGGATATCCGCATGCCACAGATGGACGGCATCGAACTGGCGCGCCATCTGAACAAACTTCAACCACCGCCCGTCATCATCTTCACCACCGCTTACGACAGTTATGCCATCCAGGCATTCGAACAACGCGCTATTGATTATTTGCTCAAGCCTATTCGCTTGGGCAGACTGTTCGATGCCCTGTCGCGCGCGCGCGATGCCGTGCCCATCCGCACCGAAGTGTTGCTGGAACTTATGCCCGAACCGCGCACGCATTTTTCAGTGCACGAACGCGGAAGGATCCTCCTCGTCCCACTTGCAGATGTCCTCTATCTGCGCGCGGAAATGAAATACGTCACCGTGCGCACCGTCGAAAGAGAATACCTGATCGAAGAATCACTCACGCTGTTGGAAAAGGAATTCGCCGCGCGCTTTGTGCGCATCCACCGCAGTTGCCTGGTGGCGAAAGCCGCCATTGCCGGATTTGAAAAAGGCGGCGACGAAGGTGAAAGTGAGTGGCTGATGAAATTGAATGGCTTGGAAGAAAAACTGCCTATCAGTCGGCGATTGTGGTCGACCGTGAGAAGGATGGGATAATTTTTGTGGTTCTATTGTTGGCAACACAGCTTTCCGGTTTGGGTGAACGGCTGCACCGGCTATCAGCCCGGTTCACTAAATCAGCCGCCAAAGTTTGTCAAGCACGAAGAATATATAGGCCGTTTTTCTTGTTGACTTCATTTAAGCGAGTGGGTTAGGGTTTGGCCATTATTTGGCGAGACGGGCCCCCAAACTAAAGACAGATGTACAGAGAATCAAACTTGTTTTATTGGTAGCTATCGCCTCAACACATATAACTACTCGAATCACTGCGTTCCGTTTGGCGAATCACACGATAAGCTTCAAAGGAGTAGTAATGAAATTCCTCAACACGCGTTACTTAATGTCAGTCTTGCTGGGTGGTTTGATGATGTCCGGACCTGTGTTGGCTGAAGAGGCTGAAAGGGCAACAACCAAAAATCCGACTCTTGCGCCGGGAGCAAAATCTCCCGAATTGAAACAACTGGAAGCCGAGCAAGCTAAAGCGGACTTACGAGCCCAAGAAGCGCTGGCCGCGAAAGCAAGAGCCGAAGCGGATGCCAAAAATCAGTTAACCGCGAAAATTGCCGCAAAAGAAAAATTGCTGGCCGAAGCCGAAGTGCTGATGGCGGCGGGAAATTCGTCTAGAGCGTATGCGTTGTTGTTGCCCAATGAATATGAACACGCCGGCGACAAAGGTTTTGATTATCTGTTCGGGATTGCGGCACTGGACAGTGGCAAGCCGGACAAGGCCACCCTCGCTTTCGAGCGTGTGTTGGCGGTTGATCCTAACTTTGCCGGGGCACGTATGGACATGGCGCGCGCTTATTATCAACTGGGCGATGCACCGCGCGCCAAAACCGAATTCGAGGCGGTATTAAAACAGGACCCGCCCGAGGCCGCGCGCATCACAATTTTGAAATATCTCGATGCCATGACCCAGGCGGAAGAAGCGCGACGCTTGCAGATATCCATGTATCTCGAAGGCTCCTACGGCAGCGACAGCAATGCCAACAATTCCACCAGCCAATCGGAAGTCAAGGTTCCCGCGTTCGGAAATATCACGTTTACCCTGAATCCCAGCAATGTGCAAACCCCCGACAATTACTACACCGGGGCGACAGGCGTCGATATCAATAACAAGTTAGAGGGCGAGTGGGGAATGTACCTGGGTTTTGATGTGCGCAAACGCGGAAACCAGCAACTTAAGACATTGGATTTTGGCAGCCTGGACACCCGTGCCGGAATCACTTATGGAACCGGAGACGACGTGTTCCGGATCGGCGCAACCTTTAGTCAATTCAGTGTTGCCCACGAAACCAATCGAAATTCGAGTGGTATGTCAGCGGACTGGCGGCACAGTTTTAGTCCAGTTGACCAGATCAATTTCTTTGTCAATTACGGTGGCAACCGTTTTGTCGATTCAAGCATGAAGATCAACGACTCCAATCAGACGGTCTTGGGTAGCAGCTTCTTGCACATTTTGGAGAACGGAAAAACCGCCACGTTTGGGAGCTTCAATGTGGTCAACGACAAGGCGGTGGCGGGTCGTGCCGACGGCAACAAAAAAGGGTTTGGATTGCGTCTCGGCGGGCAATCCTCGCTCATCGAATATTTTGATATTTTTGCAAATTTGGGCTGCCAGAGCGGCAAATACGACAAAGACAATGCCGCGTTTTCCACACCCACTTCGCCGCGCGCGCGCAAAGACACTACTTGGGATTGGAGCTTCGGTTTGAACTGGCATTTGGATAAAGACTGGACACTGCGTCCGCAGATGAGCTACACCAACAATATATCCAACATCCCGATTTACAGCTTCACACGGACCGACCGCTCGATCACACTGCGGCGTGATTTCAGATAAGCGGGAAAATCCCCCGCAGCGAACTTGGAGAATCCGACCATGAAAAACACCAACAAATTTCTTTCACATTGTCGGATCGAATGTATTTGCATTCCTCTGCTGGCCATTCTTATTTTTCACATACCAGTCGCCAATGCCGCCATCGCCGGCAAAGTTCAATTCGCCTGGGGCAATGTTAAAGCCACAACACCGTCAGGCGTGACACGGTCTCTTGTAAAAGGAGAAGCGGTGAATGAAGGTGACTCGATTTCCACCGCATTGACCTCTTCCGCGCAGATCAAGATGACGGATGGAGGTCTCGTGGCAATCCGTCCCGACACCAAAATGAAGTTCGATAAATTTGTATTTAACGGCAAACAGGATGGAACTGAACGCGGCTATTTCACTTTGGTCAAAGGCGGCTTCCGCGCCGTTACTGGGTTGGTCGGCAGAGCCAACAAACACAACTATAAGATTTCCACGCCCACCGCAACTATTGGTATTCGCGGCACCGACCACGAAACCTACGTTGTGCCACAGGGCGCGCCCAATGCGGCGGCAGGCGCATACAGCAAAGTGAATGTCGGCGAAACCACGCTCACCACCAACAAAGGAACGGTAAATGTGTTGCCCAACCAAATGGGATTCTCCAGCGGCCTGAACGAACTGCCAAAACTGCAACCCATCAACACCAACCTATTCACAGTGTCTGCTGCGCCCACCAAAACGATCAAAGAAAGCAAACAGGAAAAGAAAGAAACGGACGAAAAGAAAGCGGCTGAAAAACAAACCGCCCAAGAAACCAAACAAGCCGCCAAAGAAGAAAATAAAAAAGAATCTACCCAAGAAGCAAAACAAGACACAGCACAAGATACAAAACAATCAACCAATCCTGCCGCAACAACAACTGCTGAAACAGAAGCTGCAACCCCACCGCAAACAAGCGGTGCAAAAGCGGGGGGCACAACTACAACACCAGCCCCACCGGAAAGTCCCGCGACAGTTGCCGAAGCTGCTCCTTTGCGCACGGATACCCAAATGGATGCGCCTGCCAACATTTTGGCAGTTGCAGCCGTGGCTCCGGTAACCGTCCAGGCGCCCGTTGTTGAACCGGTTGCCACACCGGTGGCCACTGCGGTTGTTGAAGCCAAGCCGGTCGTTACCGTGGCCATGACCGATACTTCGGGCAACACATTGGACGCCACCAACCAAACGGTTACCACCGCTACAGATCTGGTGGCCACCGTAAGCGCAGTGGTAGAGGTTATCGCGGCCAACACAAATCCCGCCAATCCTACGGCGCCTGTTTCGATCGCGACGGCAGTGGCCAAAGTGATTAACCCGGTTGTCACCGACACCATCGCCAGCCTGTTGAACAACGCAAACGTCACAATAAATACCGATGTACAAGTGACCGACGCCGCCACCCTATCGCAATTGGCTACACTGCAAAGCCTGATCGGATCAGCTGTCATGACCTACAGCACGGTTATTGATACCTTGGCCAACCTGAACTCCAATATCGGTGGTTATGTGACAACGGGCACAACGGTCATCGTCAGCGACACCATAACCAACCTCACCGCCAACACGCCGGGATATTCAATCGCAGGCAAAAATGTTGTCGTGACCGATGCCGCGAGCATCGCCCAATTGGCCGGCATAGATACAAACAACGGCACAGGCAGCATCTCTGCGACGACAGTGAATGACTCCGCCACCAACCTCGCAAGCAATGCGGGCGGTTATGTCACCGCAGGAAAAAATGTGACGGTGACGGATGCCGCGAGCATCGCGCAATTGGCCGCGTTGGATGCGACCAACACCACCGGTACTGTTAGCGCAACAACAGTGACAGACTCAATCGGCAACCTCACCACCAATAGCGGTGGCTATGTTGCGGCAGGCAAGAATGTAACGGTGACCGATGCAGCGAGCATTGCGCAATTGGCAGCGTTGGACGCGACCAACACCACCGGCATCGTGACAGCCTCATCCATCATAGACACCGTTGCAATCTTGAATCTCAACGCTGGCGGCTATATCGCCGCAGGCAGGAACGTAACGGTGCTTGGGGCAGCGACAGTCGCGCAGTTGACCAGTATCGACACAGCGAACGGCGCAGGCACACTCACCTACACCACACTCGGCGACACTGTTGTCAACCTCACGACCAATACCGGTGGCTATGTGGCCGCAGGCAAGAACGTGACAGTGACTGATCCTGCGAGCATTGCTGAATTAGCCGCAATAGACTTGACCAACGCAACCAGCACAGTGACAGCTACGACTGTCTTGGATACGGCCGCAAACCTTAAAAGCAATTCTGGCAATTACGTTGTAACTACAACAAACGTAACGGTGACAAATGCCGTGAGCATTGCCGATTTGACAATAATCGACGCCGCCGCCGGTGCCGTGGGTTATCAAACAATCCTGGATTCGACGAGCAACGTTATTGCCGGCTTTGGCGGCTATGTTGTTCCGGGTATAAACGTAACGTTGACCGATGCCGGCAACATCGCACAGCTCAATAGTATCGACACGGCCAATGGCGCAGGCACACTCACCTACACCGTGATCGGCGACACCCTTGCTAACTTGAATCTCAATACCGGTGGTTATGTGGCCGCAGGTAAAAACATAACAGTGACGGACGCGGCGAGCATTGCGCAATTGGCCGCATTCGACGCAACCAACACCACCGGTACAGTTACCGCAACAACAGTAACAGACTCAATTGGCAACCTCACCACCAATACCGGTGGCTATGTTGCGGCAGGTAAGAATGTAATTGTGAACAATGCCGCGAGCATCGGACAATTGGCCGCATTGGATACAACAAACACCACCGGTACAGTCACCGCAACAGCCGTGACTGACACCGCCGCCAACCTCTCAACAAACGCCGGGGGTTATGTCGTCGCCGGCAACAACGTAACGGTGACCGACACAGCGAACGTTGCCCAACTCACCAACATCGACGGAGCAAACGGTGCAGGTACACTGGCTTACACCGCGTTGTCCGACATCGCAGCGACCTTGAATGGCAGCGCTTATGTCACGGCAGGCAAGAACATCACCGTAACCGACACGGCGAGCGTTGCGCAACTCACCAATATAGACGGAGCTAACGGTGCAGGCACATTGGCTTACACCGCCTTGTCCGACATCGCAGCGAACTTGAATGGCAGCGCTTATGTCACGGCAGGCAAGAACATCACCGTGACCGACACGGCGAACATTGCCCAACTCACCAACATCGACGGAGCAAACGGTGCAGGCACACTGGCCTATACAGCCCTTAACGACACCGCCGCAACACTGGCGACAAGTGCCTATGTCACCACCGGCAAGATCGTTACCATCAGCGACGCGGGCAGCATCAGTCAATTGAACGCCATCGCAACCGCCAACGGCGGAGCCACATTGACCTACAGCGCAGTGAACGACACGGCAGCGAATCTCTTCGCCAACACCGGCAACTTTGTGGTGAGCGGCAAGAACATTACCGTGACCGACACGGCGAACGTTGCGCAACTCACCAGCATCGACGGAGCAAACGGTGCAGGCGCATTGGACTACACAGCCCTTAACGACACCGCTGCAACACTGGCGACAAGTGCCTATGTCACCACCGGTAAGATCGTCACCGTCAGCGACGCGGCAAGCATCAGCCAATTGGCTGCCATCACATCAGCCAACGGTGGAGCGGGGCTGAACTACAGCGCATTAAGCGATACTGCAGTTAATCTCTCCACCAATGCCGGCAACTTTGTGGCTACCGGCAAGAATATTACCGTGACGGATACTGCGACCGACGCTCAACTCACCAACATCGACGGTGCAAACGGAACAGGGTCGCTGGCTTACACCGCGTTGGCCGACACCGCAGCAACCTTGAATGGCAGTATCTATGTCACCACGGGAAAAAACATCACCATCACCAACGCGGCAACCCTCGCGCAACTCGGCAATATTGACAGCGCCAACGGCACGGGAACATTCACCTACACCACGCTCGGCGACACCGTTGCCAACCTTAACGCGAACACCAGTGGCTATTTGGTCGCGGGCAAGAATGTGGCCGTGACCGACACCGCCAGCTTGGCACAATTGGCAGCCCTTGATGGGGTTAATGGAGCGGGCACACTTTCATTTACGACCGTCAACAATGCGAATGCGACACATCGTGTCCTGTTTGAACCCACCGCCTCCGGCGGTGTACATGAAGGTTATTTGTGGGCAGACAATCCGGTAGCTGCCAGCAGTACCATTTACGTATTTGATGCCAACAAGAACCTGACACAGATTCAAGGCACCTTCTATGAAACTAGGGACCAAACGGCTCTGGTGAAAGCGGTTGTGAACAGCAACATCGTGTTCAACGGCGGTACCAGCAGTGATAATTTCGCTGCTGCCGATGGCAGTATTTATATGGGGCGTTGGTCGGGCGGCAGCATGACCGTGACCGACCTGGCGGGCTTCAATCCGCTGGCACCTTTTACCGTGAATGCGAACCCAAACAGTACCAGTACCCATTGGTTATTGGCACAGATGCCGGCCGAAGTTTCACCCGGTGTCAGCCTGGTCAAAAACTTGGTTGGTACAGCTAACTACACCAAAACCGCAGCGACGCGTCCGACGGATACCTTCGGCAACGTTGGCACGGTGACCGCTGCCAGTTTGATCGCGGACTTCACGACGCAAAAGCTGTCGACCACTGCGCAGTTCACCTTCAGCACGAGCGACCCGGTGAACGTCAGCACCAAAAACAGGGTGTTTGACATCAACCAATCCGGCATTACATTTGGCGCGAACTCATCGTCATTCCAAACGTCTGCGCCGTTTTCAGCAATCTGTACTGGGAATGACTGCAGCGGTTTCTGGTTTGCTGCTTTGGAAGGCGGTATCACCGGTGCGGCAGGGTTAACGGCGTTTGTGGACTACAACTTGTATAACACCGCCTCCGCTACACCTGCAACAGGTACGCCATTCATCGACATTGTGCGCAGCATCGTTGTCTTTAGCTCGGCTACTGCGCCTTCAGTTGGTATCAACCCACCCGTCGGCGCTTACATTAGCGACTTCATCGTGCCGTATGCCGTCACGGGAGGTTATAGTTTTGTGATGCCCAATGGCGCCAACCTTGTGCCGATAGTAAATTCAAACAGCTCGAACATCACACTCGATGCTTCTGGCAATGTCGTCAAGTCGTTAAATGTGGCGGTGAGCGATGCACTCCGCATTAACTTTCCGATTGCAACCGCGAATCTTGCCTGGTCGGGTGGTGTCGCTGCCGAGCGTTATCAGTCTTTGGATGGCAGCATTGTGTTTGGCCGTTGGCAGGGAGGTACCGTTATGGTGGCCGATGCCGCCGCTGCACAGACACCGTTTACGGTCAACCTGAACCAAAGTGGTAGCATGGTTGGCCCGACCAGCAGTCTGTGGGCTTATGTTTCTACGCCAAGCAATAACTATGTGCAAAGATTGTTAGGCACTTCAACTTACATCAAAACCAACAGCACAATTCCGTTTGATTCGGTTGGCGGAACGGGCGTGTTGAACGCGGCATTTTTCGATGCAGATTTCACCAATTTAACGATCAGCGCAGCGCTGAATCTGACCATGAATACCGGCCTGTTAGCTACCGATATTTTTGATCTGACGGCGTCAGGGGTGCAGATATTTCAGAGCGGGTTTTCGTCGATGAATAGTGGAAGTACGGTTGTTACTTGCAGTGTTGGTCCGTGTACAGGTAACAATTATGGCGGATACATAAATGGTAGCTTTGCAGGCAATACCGCGTCCGATGTGTTGATGAGTTATGGCATCGGTCAACGCAATCAACCCACTTCCGGCACTCCGATGTTGAATATTATCTCCGGCTACGTGGCGTTCAATACAGCAGCCGCCCCAACTGCCGGAAGCAACCCGCCCGTTGGCGCCACTTCAAATTGGGAAAGCTTCGCGCACCTGGCTGTCGGCACAACTGGTTCGTGGGATAGAGGCCGCTACAACACCGGATTATTGCCACAAACCAATACCAATTTCGTGTTGGATGGCGCGGGCAATCTGGTCACGTCGCGTCATGTTCAATACAACGAACGAGCCACATGGAATCTGAACGGCGGATATAACAATTACAACGATGCAAACATTACCTACAGCGGCGGCGTAGCCAGCGATTATTTCCAAGTGGCAGACGGCAGTTTGACCATTGGCCGTTGGACAGGTGGCCAGATGACGGTCACCGACAACAATGGGATATTGGCTCCGCTCGTCAAAAATCTAGTCAGTACTAGCGCGTATTGGGGTTTGGGCACATCAACCAATCCGAGTGTTGTGCAGTCGTTGATCGGCACAACTACTTTTACGCAAGTGGGCGCCACCCAGCCCACGGACACGTTTGGCAATTTGGGCACAGGGCTTGTCGCCACCCTCGTCGCCAACTTCACCGCAATGACGGTAGATACCAGCGTGGGCTTTACCATCGCCAACCAAAATTTGTTGGTTGCAGCCAATGCCGTGTCGATTGTTCCGAGAGGAAATTATTTCGACGCGACCTATGAAACAGGTAATGCGCCGACGGTGTCGTGTACAGGAACATGCGGAGCTGGTTACCTTGGCTGGATGACCGGAACATTCTTTGGAGCAGGCGCAGGCAGCGCAGATGTTTCGTACAAGATTTGGCCGACCGCGCCGCAAGGTTCAGTCGTGAGCGACATTATTCAGGGGGTGGTGGCGTTTAGCGCGGGTACGACGCCTACCAACGGTGCAAATCCAGCAGCGGGCAATTGGGCAAGCTACGGTCGGGGAATTGCCGGTACAGCTGGGGCATGGCAAAGAGCGGGTTTCAATAACAATGCACTCGTGCCAAATACCAGCTTTGTGCTGGATGGGGCGGGCAATTTGGTTAAATTATTGAACGATTTTTATATTGAGCGTTATGAATGGAATGGCGTGCCAGCTACGGTGGATTATCCTGATGCCACTATCGCCCATAGTGGGGGCGCCGCAAATGACCTTTTCCGACTCGCAGATGGAAGCCTGACCATCGGACGCTGGACGGGTGGGCAATTGGTTATAACCGACAACACCGGTGTGCAGCCCTTGCTGGTAAAAAATCTGGGCTCGACTAGTATGATTTGGGGATTGATATCGCCTGTCCCGGGAAACATTGCGTCTTCCCTGATTGGCTCTGCCAGTTACACCATGCAGGGCTCTACTTTACCAACCGACTCCTTCGGAAACATAGGATCAATTACGAGCACGAGCGTAACGGCAAACTTTACCACTCAGACTGCGGATGCCAGCGTCGTCTTGAACATAGCCAATAAGGAGTTAACGGCAACTGCAACCGGTGTGCCATTCAATTATGGTGCTGGGATCGATTTTTATGCTAGTGACGAAAGTGGGATGCCGCCAAGTGTTAGCTGTCTTGGAACTGGATGCTCAGGTAGTTATAGCGGTATTTTGAGCGGGTGGTTTGCCGGGGATTCGGCAGCTGGTCTGGATCTTAAATATCGCATCTGGCCAACGGTTGCAGCGAATTCTTTGGTGACTGATGTCATTCAGGGGGCGATCGCGCTTAGCGCAACCACCGCCCCAACTGCCGGAAGCAACCCGCCATTCGGCACCACTTCAAATTGGGAAAGCTTCTCACATCTGGCTGTAGGTACTACGGGCGCATGGAGCCGGGGCCGATTCAACACCGGTTCGTTGGCACAAACCAATACCAATTACATCTTGGATGCGAGCGGCAATCTGGTTAAGTCGCTGCATGTTCAATACAACGAACGGGCCACATGGAATCTGACCGGAGCCACTAACAATTACGCCGATGCAAAAGTGACCTACAGCGGCGGCGTGGCCAGCGATTATTTCCAAGTGGCGGACGGCAGCTTGAGCATTGGCCGATGGACGGGTGGCCAGATGACGATCACCGACAACAACGGAATCTTGAATCCGCTCGTCAAAAATCTTGGGCTAACCAGCGCGTATTGGGGCTTGGGCACATCAACCAATCCGAGTGTCGTTCAATCGTTGATTGGCACAACCACTTTTACGCAGGTCGGCGCCACACTTCCTACCAATACGTTTGGCAATGTGGGCACAGTGCCTGTCGCCAACCTCGTCGCCAATTTCAGCGCCATGACGGTGGATACCAGCGTGGGCTTCAGCATTGCCAGCCAAGATCTGTTGATTGCAGCCACCGCCGTGTCGATTGTTCCGGGCGGTAATTATTTCGATGCGACTTATGAAACAGGCAATGCGCCAACGGTGAATTGCGCGGGTACCGGATGTATCGGCACAGCTCCCGGAAGTTACCTCGGCTGGATGACCGGAACCTTCTACGGAGCAGGGGCAGGCAACGCGGATGTGTCTTACAAGATATGGCCGACCGCAGCTCCAGGTTCAGTCGTGAGCGACATCATTCAAGGGGTGGTGGCGTTTAGCGCGGGAACGACGCCTACCAAAGGCGCAAATCCAGCCACCGGCTTGTATCAATATGTTGTCGGGCGAGTATTCATCACCAGCCCAGCTTCGGTGATTTCGGGGAATGCAGGTAATGCCGCACCGCTGGCGTCCAGCAACATACTTTTGGATGCGGCGGGCAATGTGGTGCGCGTGTCGCAAATGAGCGTGAATACAGGAATGGCGATTGGAGGTGCTACTTCCGCTGCGCCGAATCAACAGGTGACATTTTCCGGCGGTGTGGCGCAGGACTATTTCAAGATGGCCGACAACAGCATCACTTTTGGACGCTGGCTGGGCGGTAATTTGTTGATTGATGACCCGGTCACGTTGGCACGAACAACCGTGGCGCTGAAAGCGAACGACGGTGTTACGCCGACCAGTGGAATTTGGTACATGACCACTCCGTTACAGTCCACCAACTATGTGCAAAGCTTGTTGGCTACCAGCAGCTATACCAAAGTTGCGGATGTCCGGCCAACGGACAGTTTTGGAAATGTAGGCACGTTGAATACCGTCACGTTGACGGCCAATTTCTTGGCGCAGACAGTAGATGCGGCAACTAATTTCACCATCAACACCAGCACCTACGATGTGTCAGCAACGGGAATCCCCATTTTGATCGACTCATTCCTGGCAAATCCAACCACCGCAATTGTGCCCACGGTGACCTGTTTGCAGGGTGCCCAAGCCTGCGCCGGAACGTATCAAGGCAGATTGGCCGGAAACTTTGCCGGAAACACAGCGTCATCAATCTTGCTGCAATATGCGGCGTGGCCCACGACCACAACGGGAGTTCCCGCTGCAGATACCATACGTGGATTAGTTGCATTTGGCACCGTCGCGCCGCCCACTTTGGCACCTAGCAAGGTTGTGGCCATCACCATGCAGGACGCGAATGCATCCAATTGGTTGTGGAATAACACTTTCTCTACCTTACCCGGCAACATCAACACCGCGACTCCTAATCCCAGTTTCTCGTTTAATTGGGGCGGCGCTAGCGCATCGGGTGAAAGTTTGACGCTGGCAGGAGCAACCGGTGCGGTGACAGGCAGTGCCAATTCTGCGGCGACCACCGGTATTCAGTTCGGACGCTACGTCAGCATCACTTCTTCCACACAAGCCAATGGGGGCAGTTTTAATAACCTGGTGGGTTGGAACCGCACCGGCCAGTGGGCGTATGGTGTGTACGGATATCTGGATAATTCCAGCAAACTTTCCACGGCGTCCAACGTCACCATCACCGGCCAGTTTGGTTACGTGCTGGATGGTCCACAAGCCGCCCCGATGGATTGGAATGGCAACAAAGGTGTGCTGAATTCTTTGACCCTCTCGGCAAACTTTGTGACGAATAAACTGAGCACCTCCTTGCAAGCAACCCAGGGCGCGTCGATCTGGAATGCGAGCTCGACAGGAGTTTCTATTTCATCCTCCAATCCCTATTTCAACGCCGGAGGAAATGGCGCAGGACAAGTTTCAACTGTGACAAAAGGCACGTTGGGAACGGAGACCTGTACAACGTGTAGCTGGTATTTGAACGGTGCTTTCACCGGCCAGAACTTTGCCGGTGCAGTCGTGGCATTTGGTTTGTCGGATAATTCGACCTCGATGAATTCAAGCGGCTTGGACGGCGTGGCCGCGTTGACACGTACAGGTGGCTTGGTAAGTGGTGTCGCCAATCCGTTGGTGAGCAATGCGGTTGGTACTGTTGCACCAACCAATAACGTGATCGCAACCGCCGGGGCTAATACGGGTGTCAATATTCAAACTGAGGCCAGCGTGACCGTTAATGCCAACAATGTGTTGACCAACTTTGGAACCACGGCGATCACCTGCATCACCTGTACCGGACAACTTGCGCCTGACTATGCCAACACCGGCATCCGTTTGGGTACATGGGATGTCGGCAGCAGCACCAGCAGCTGGACAAACACTGGCGTGAGCGGCTCGCAATTCCACTGGATCACCGGTCCCGCCGCTCCCCAATTCTTGGTGCAGTCTTTGCTTGGCACAGCGAATTACACGTTGGACGGTGGCACAGCGCCCACTTCACAAACACAAGGTGTGAGCAGTGTTTCCACCGGAGTGATCAATTCCTCCACCCTGGCACTGGATTTCAACAAGCAAGCGGTGGGTCTCAATTTCTCAGTTTCGTCCGGTTATCACAATTGGGTGGTCAGCACCCCGGTGGGTAGCGAAGCGCCCTTGGGAAATAACAATGGCAATGGCGCTTCATCGTTCATGGCAGCGACTTCGATGACCGGACCGGGCGCGTTGTCGGTGTTGTTGGATGGTGTTGACGTGAGTAGTTCCGGTTATATGTCAAAGGTGTCGGGCCAGATCACCGGGGATACCTTGAATGGTGCGTTGTTCCAATATCAGTTGGCGGGATTGACGAGCGCACCAAGTACGCCGAGTGCTATCGGTACAAAAACTTATACCGATAGTATTGCGGTGTTTGCACAGTCGATGACAATGGGTACTAACGGAGTCAGCTTCCCCACCGGCACAACGGGAACATTTGTAGTGCAACCGGCTACTACGGTCACGCTGTCATCAACAAATGGCACCACGATAAGCAGCTTGTCCACGACAGGCGGTGTAGCGATGAGTGTTGCAACCTTAGCCACAACGGCAGGAGTGGATACTTATGCGGGCTTTGACTCGGTAACAGGTGAAGGCGTTGAAGTGACGATCTACTCGGGTGCGTACAGTAATCTATTCGGAGGGTTGGCTTATTCCAGTTATGGGTGGGTACGTAAACACCCGAATGGACAGGCAACGCTTACCGGCCCGTTTGCCAACATCTATTTTGCTGGTGGCACAGTCCTGACACCCACCGCTGCGATGCCGCATGCGATTAGCGCCACCTACACCGGTGGTATGCAAGGCGCCGCACAGGATAGTTTGAGCAATATTCTTTACGTGTTAAGTGGTACCACCAGCCTCACCGCAAACTTCACCAACAGCACGATAGTGGGAAGCTTGACTGGCATCGCCGCAACGGATACTTCAACGCAACTTGCGGCGGGCTTTTTCAATGATCTGACCATCAATGGCACGATCACTTCAGCGGCCAGTAGCTTTAGCGGTAGTGTGACAGCGGGTGTCGCTCCAACCGCCAGCCCTGTAGCAATCGCGACGGGTGCGGTCACCTCGGGTGTTGCCAGCGGACATTTCTACGGGCCGAATGCCAATGAGGTATCGGGTACTTGGGCGTTAAGCAGTGGCACGATCAGCGCGTCCGGCGCATTTGGTGCGGCTAATGGAACGACGGTGAATCCGGGATTGCAAACCGTGAACGGTACTGTGGCCTTGGTGCAAACTTCTGCGCCGGTGAATACAGCCACCCCGGCACGTTTAGTAATCGAGACACACATCGACCCCACGAATGGTTTCCAAGCAAGTGGTGACGTGAACAATGCAACACGAGTTACGACATTGGCGGGCGCTGTCACCGGGTTTGATTTGGGTAGCAACAATAACAACAGCAATTTGGCGTTCTCCACCTCAAAAGCTGTGTCAATCGGCACGGCCACCAGCGTGAATGTGGGCAGCGATGCAATATCCGGTTTCAGCTGGGGGCGTTGGAGCGGCGGCAATTTGCAATACACGGATCGTGTGACCAATGCCGTGACTTCGGTAGCGAATAACAATCTGCATTGGATCGCCGGCCCTACCACGACCAACGTTGTTTTGCCGGTGTCGGGTACGTTCAACTACACACTGGTTGGCGGCACCAATCCAACGGATAACCTGGGCAATACGGGTACGTTGACTAGCGCGTCATTACAAGCCAACTTCACTGCACAAACCGTGAACATGGGAGTGAATGCAAACATCAATGCGATCAGCTATGCCGCGACCGGAACCAACATGCCGATCCAGAACGGTGGATTTAGCAACGACAGTGGTGGTACTTACACCGCCACGGCCAACGGAACTGCCGTACAAGGTTTCGCCGGTGGGATATTCACCGGAGCCACGGGTACGGGTGCCGGGGTGGTGTACGGCTTTACAAACGGCGCGACGGTGGTGAATGGCGTGGCCGCGTTTAGCAGGTAGTCATGAAATTGATGTGAAGAAGAACAAGCCCGCAAATGCGGGCTTGTTCTTTGGAGCGGTCTGCAATGTTTGTTTCTCAACCTTCTCTTGAACCCAAAAAGTCCATTAGCAAAAACTGCGTCATACCGGCGACCTAACGGATTATATGGGTTGAAGCTTCTTCGTCTTGAAGCCAAGCCGGAATATCACGACTGCCATGCAACACACGCCAGATATCGATCTGTTGTGTAGTCTCCACATAAAAAACCAAATAAGGAATGCGTTTGCATTGCCAAAATTTCAAGCCGGGCAAATTGAGTTCGTGGGCGTAACGCGGTGAGCCGATAGATGGGCGACGCTGAATCTGAAGATAGGTTTGCTCCAGCACATCAATAAAATCTAGCGCCGATTCGGGCGCTTGTTTCAAATAAAAATCGACAGCTTCCAATACATCTTCGTCGGCACGTTCGTGACGAACCAGAGGTTTCAGTTAGGCTTGTTTAGATGTTTATTGATGCCGGAGCGCAATCCAGAAAAATATTTTGCATCGGCAAGGCCGGAAGGCGCGGACTGTGCGCCCTGAAGTAAAAGGTTGCGTAGTTGAGTGCGGTCTTGGTCGCGGCGAATGAGCTCGCGCACATATTCGCTGGAAGTGCCATAACCCGCCGTGGTGACTTGCTGATCCACGTACTGTTTAAGGGTGTCTGGCAGTGAGATGTTCATCGTTTTCATAAAACTAAGTCTAGATTGCTTGGCAAAAATTGGCAAGCGATGCGAGTTGTTGTGTCAATTGCAGATGATCGTATATTGCTACCCGCTATTCCTTAACCCCGCCGGGATACCCCCTTTTTTGCATTTGGGATCAATACCACTTTTAGGGCACTTCTAATAATCCAAATTTTAGTTACGACATAACCTTAAGGTTAGTCTTCACTGAAACTGCGTTTTGTCGCAATACTGCGTTGCTCACGAAAAATTACTCCTTACATACGCGCCTTCGACACGTTACTGCGAAGCAGCCGTTTGCGGGAGATGGCGCTCGCGGTCATTCCCGCACCTGACGGCTCCGCCGCACCGTGTCATGACCGCACATATGCTGCGTCGCAATTTTTCCTTCGCGCCTTGTCTTGCTTAGAACTTTGAATTATTAGAGGCACCCTTGAGTGCCAGCGCCACTCTCCAGTAAAAGTCAAGCAGAAAAAGTATATAGGCCTTTTGGCATATTGTTCTTGGTTGTGTGAAGGGGTATGGTTCTTCGGGTATGGGTAAATTGTCACTCGGGAATAAGTAACAAACTTCTGTCACCACGAGCATGGCCAAGTCAATCACATCCGCAGATCAGAATCTCTCCGAACTGATAGGGCAGATTTATCAAGCAGCCACCGAGCCGAGTTGCGCCAATAGCCTCGCTGTGACGATCGCAAAAGCATTCAATAGCAAAAGCGGTGTAGTCTTTTTTTGCCGGCAATCGCCGGACGGTGAAGCTAGGATACCGTCGATAGTTGGTTTTTTATCCGCAACTGACAACACTGAACGGGCGCGCTTTAATTACGCCAGTCATTTTCATGAGCGCGACGAATGGCACAAACGAGAATGGCAACCGGTTTTACCGGACAACGTACTGGGGCAGGATATGATTCTGGCCAAAGATATCTTGCGCACGATATGGTCCGAGGATTTGCATGCGACGAGCATGCTGCAACTTCTCGGCGCACATTTTGTTGTCGCAGGTGACTTATTGGGTGTTGTCGGTATCCACAGACCCGCGGGACTTGTGCCCTTTGATGAGCATGATCGAAAAAAGCTGAACCTGTTATGTCCTCACATCCAGCGTGCTTTGCAACTCCGCGAGAGCCTTGCTTTATCCGAACAACGTACCGTGCTTACTCAAGGCGTCCTCAACAAACTCGATGTGGGGGTGGTGTTGCTTGCAGCGGATTGTCACATCCTATTTGCCAACCGGGTTGCCGAGAATGCGTTGAGCGATAAATGCAGCTCCATGGTTAACAACTCCCGGCTCATGCCGATTGATTCCAGCGAAGCACTTAAATTTGAGAAGTTGATTTCAGAAGTGGCCAAAACCAGTTGCGGACGGGGAAATAATTCCGGCGGCATCTTTTACTTAACGCTGTCTTCCAAAGTAAAGTTACCCGTTCTGGTTTCTCCGGTTAAATCAGTAATGGAGCATAGCTTCTCTACCAATCCTTCGGCCATGGTGGTTTGTGCCAATCCTCACGCAATCATCAATATCACCGAACAGATATTGGTCAGCCGTTTCGAATTGACGCACGCGGAAGCACGTTTGTATTCGGCTCTAATTTCCGGACATGAGTTGGCCGAATATGCCGAGCAACAACAAGTGAGTGTCGGTACGGTCAAGACTCACTTGAAAAGTATTTTCTATAAAACCGGATGTCACCGTCAGGCCGATCTTGTGCGCATTGCCTTGTCCGATCCGGTTCTCAGGATTTGACCCAACAAATCGTCTGCACCAACTTCATCATTCCGGCACGGTTATGTCGGTTTGACTGGCAGTGTTTAGCCCGACAGCTGGAAAGTATTCTTCCGATCTGCCCATACTCCGCCTTCAAGTTACTTCGTCAAAATAAAGCACAATTTATCCCCCAAACGGGGGAGGCGAATTTTCGTGTGCACGGTTAGCATCACCGCGTCGTCTCTTGCTGCGCACTGACGATTTCTGTCCGCAATTTATTCAGCTCAGCCACATGTTCGAAATAGGGAGATCGTCATGAAAACAATTTCAAAAATGACCAAGGCATTCATCGGGATGTTGTTGGGTTTGTATTTAATACCGTTTGGACAAGCGGTTGCTGCAGATTTTTCATTGCTCGGTACTTTCACATACAGTGGTGGTGGTGCCACCAACATAATGGCCGTCAATCCTGCCACTCAGCAGGTTTACATAAGTGGTGGCATGGGCCAACAAGGACTCATACGGATCAATGCAGCCAATCCCGGAAACATGACTCAGGTCACACTTTCCTATGGCGGCGGTATCGCAGTGGATAAAACAACAGGGAGATACGCCACCACGAACGGTTACGGAGGAATCCTCTATGTCTTCAACCCAGACGACACCTTATATAACAGCGTAGGAATCAGTGGTTGCGGCGGTGATCTGGATGCAGATCCGGCAACTGGCCGATTCTTTGTCAGCACGCAGTGCAACGACCATATCGCGGTCTATAGTCAAAGTACTATGTCCCTCCTCGCGAACTTCGCTGCCGGCGGTGTCGGTTCGAGTGTCGTATTTGATCCTGGGACAGGAAATATTTTTGAGAATCTCACCCCAAACTACAGTAGGGGCGGGGTCACCGCGCCTCTCGTCGTCGGCTCATCGTATGGAACGAGCCTACCGTTCAACGGATATGTAATGGCTGCGGACGGCGTTCTTAAACGTCTTTACGTATACGACAATAGCGGCAATCTCCTTATCCTTGACAGTACGACGTTCGCAACTTTACATACATATCTAAGTTCTGGTTACGGCCAAATCGCCGCCGACACAGCACTTGGTCGGTTCTATACCGCAACCGGCAATACAATCACAGCATACGACGCAAATACCTTTACGCAGATCACGACATTCACGTTACCAGTAACTGGGGTGTGGGGATATATTGCAGGAATGCGCATGGCTCCGGGCGACAACAGACTCTATGCGATTGATGGGAGCAATTTGTATGTAATACAGACTGGCGTAAGCAACCAACCCCCTGTCGCCAACGCAGGTACCGACCAGAACATCTACCTTGGGCAGACGGCATTTTTGAATGGCTCGACCTCGTCCGATCCTGACGGTGATCCATTAACGTATGTATGGACTCTGGATTCAGCCCCGGCAGGCAGTAATGTTTCTTTGCTGGGTTTCAACACATCCACACCTAGCCTGTTCCCCGATGTGTCGGGGGTTTACCACGTTTCTCTGATCGTGAACGACGGTACAACTAATAGTGACGTAACCACGGTGACAATTAATGTAAGTTGGAATTTGCCGCCCATCGCTGTTGCGACCGCCACACCAACATCTGGCAATGCGCCGTTGCAAGTGCTGTTCAATTCCAGCGCCAGTCACGATCCCGAGAACAGCATCCTGACTTATAGCTGGGATTTTGGTGATCCGGCCAGTGCGAGCAATATCAGCACAACGATGAATCCAATCCACGCTTACGCCGCAGTGGGCAACTACACGGCGGTAGTCACGGTCACAGACGGTCTGGGCATGACGGGCCAAGCTTCGGTGGATATCACGGTAACAGCGCCTAATCTGCCGCTGACCGTATCGCCAAGCGCCTCACCAAACAATGGTGCAGCACCTCTGAACGTGCAGTTCGACGCGAATGCCACGGATGCCAATCCCGGTGATGTATTGAGCTATAGCTGGAACTTCGGTGATGGTTCAGCCGTATCAACACTGTCCAATCCGCAGCACAGTTACGCTGCAGGGACATATACAGCTGTGGTTACGGTGTCAGATGGTGTGAATGCACCGGTATCTGCCAGTCTGACAATTAGTGCCGGCTCGGCATTGACCATCAACGTGACGGAAGCAAAGGTCGAGCGCGGTGAAAAAGGCAAGATGGAAGGCAAGATTCGTATGAAGGCCGAATTCGATTATGCGGGGCTGCCTGCAGCCGGGGACATCATCCTGGTGAAATTTGACGGAATCACCTTGTTGAATGTGCCGTTTGCCAGCTTCCACCAAGATCACTCCGGTCGGTATGAATATGAGTCAAGACGCCAGGAGGCGAAGATCGACTTCAACTCAAAAACGATTAAGGTGTCCAGCCACAAGATGCAAACGGGGCAAGTGAATAACTCCAACGGCATCGATGTGGTGGTCAGCTTCGGCACTGCAACGGGTACTGACAACTTTGTGATGTCGGGTCGAAAGGGTGAGAAGGGCGACCGTGACAGCGACCTTTCTCATAAGAAAAATGGTAGACATGATAAAGATGGCAAGGATGATTAATCTTGGTCACTTGCTTGGTTGAGACAGAACGCCCGCCAACCCGGTGGGCGTTTTTTTAAGACAAGAATATTATTCTGGAAAGTGCTGATCGATTGCCTCACCGTTTTATGTTGGAGTTCATTCCGGCAAATCGCTCAGGATTAACTCAGAGCGTCGGTATAAATCCTGAACTACAACTGCGGGCAGCCTGTCCTGAGTTTATCGAAGGGCCAGATTGACGAACGCATCAACACTACCTTTAGGGAAGGTCTGATTAAGCCTCATTCGTCGTTCCCGCGAAAGCGGGAACCCAGTAAATCAAGACGCTGGATTCCCGCTTTCGCGGGAATGACGGCTTAATCAAAGCCTCCTTAGGTTCAGCCGCTATTCCTCAACCCCGCCGCAATCCCGTTGATGGTGAGGTGGATGGCGCGTTTGACTTTCTCGTCGGTGTCGCCCGCGCGGTGGCGGTGCAGCAGTCCGACTTGCAGGTGATTCAACGGGTCGATGTACGGCGTGCGGGTGGTGAGGCTGCGCGCCAACGCGGGGTTGTCTTCCAACAAATGTGACACCCCGGTGATGGCGAACAACATGTCCACCGTGTCTTGCCATTCGGCTTCGATGGCGCCAAAGATCCGGGCGCGCAAGGCTTCGTCCGGCACCAGTTCGGCGTAACGCGAGGCGATACCCATATCGGTCTTGGACAGCACCATGTCCATGTTGGACAACATGCCACGGAAGAACGCCCAATTCTGATACATGCTTTGTAGCTGTTTCAATCCGGCATCGCCTTCACGTTCGATCAGCTGTTTGACCGCACTGCCGAAGCCGAACCAACCCGGCAGCAAAGCGCGGCTCAAGCCCCAGCTGAACACCCACGGAATCGCGCGCAGGTCTTCGATCTTGTTGGTGGCACGGCGCGCCGAGGGACGGCTGCCGATGTTGAGTTCGGCGATTTCGCGGATCGGTGTGGCGGCGAAGAAGTAATCGGTAAAGCCCGGCGTCTCGTACACCAGTTTGCGGTAGGCCGCGAACGCATCCAGGCTCATCGCTTCCATGATGCGGTGGAATTCCGGCATGGTGGAGTCGTCACCGTGGTGGTGCAACAGAGTCGCCTCCATCGTTGCGGCCACGAGAATTTCCAGATTGCGCCGTCCGATCTCGGGGTCGGAATATTTGCTGGAGATCACTTCGCCCTGTTCGGTGATGCGAATTTGCGCGTTTACGCTGCCCGGCGGTTGCGCCAGAATGGCCTGGAAACTGGGGCCGCCGCCGCGACCCACTGTGCCGCCGCGACCGTGAAACAGGCGCAACTCGATACCGTGTTTCTCGAACACCTGCACCAGTTCCACTTCGGCTTTGTACAGCTCCCAGTTGGCGGTGAGGTAGCCGCCGTCTTTGTTGCTGTCGGAATAACCCAGCATCACTTCCTGCGTATTGTCACGACTGTTCAGCAACGCGCGGTAGAACGGGATGGCGAACAGCTGATCCATGATGGCGCCGCAGCCGCGCAAATCTTCGATGGTCTCGAACAGCGGGATGATGTTGAGATGCAGTGTGTTACCTTGCAGCAGGCCGCTCTGTTGCACCATCAGCGCCACTTCCAGCATGTCGCTCACCGCATCGGTTTTGGAGATGATGTAGTTGGGCAATGCGGCCGCACCGAAACGCTGGTGGATATTGGCGGCGGCAAACATCAGGCGCAGTTCGCCCTGCACGACCTCGGAGAACTTTTCCAGATCGGGCGAAAGGGATTGGGACATTTGTAAAGCGGCGAGCAAAGCTTCGCGCCGTTGACCTTCATTCAACTTGGCGTAGTCGGCAACCCCCGCGTTCACCAGCAATTCACTTACTACTTGTTCGTGTACACCGCTGTGCTGGCGCATGTCCAAAGGCGCCAAGTGAAAGCCGAATACTTCCACCGCACGCCGCAAATACGCCATGCGACCGCGCGAAAGGTACAACGCGCCGTGGTGTTCGAGCGAGTCGATAATGATGTCGAGTTCGGCGATAAATTCGGCGGCATTGGTGTAGTGCTTTACCTCTTTGCTGACCGGATGCAAGTGATGCACGCGGTGGCCGAGGTGTTCGGAGGTGGCGACCAGTCGGGCATACACCGCAATCAGCGCGCGACGGTAGGGTTCATCTTCACGGTTGGGGTCTTTGTCCGGTGACTGTTCGGAGAAGGCTTCCAGTTCGGGGCTGATGTCCACCAGGCGGCTGGAAAGACTCAGGCGCGAATTGAGCAATTCGGTTTCCGCCAGGTAATAATCCAGCGCGGTGGCGGAGTGGCGTTGCGCCGCGTTTAACATCACTTCGTGGGTGACAAACGGGTTGCCGTCACGGTCGCCGCCTATCCAGCTGCCCACGCGCAGGAAGGGCGGCAATTCGATTCGCTTCCCAAAGCGCGCTTCAATCTGCTTTTCCAGCCCGGCATACAGCTTGGGTATTTCGCGCAGGAAGGTGTAATCGTAAAAAGTCAGGCCGTTCTTCACCTCGTCCTGTACCGACAATTTTGAAGTGCGCAACATGCGCGTGCTCCACAGAATGAGCACAAAACGGTGCAGCGTCTCTTCGTTGTCGGCCAGTTCCTCCGGCGTCATCTCGATACGGTCACGTTCGGAAAGCAGACTGGAGATGATGAGTTGGCAATTGAGAATACTTTTGCGTTGCACTTCGGTCGGGTGCGCGGTCAGCACCGGGGAGATCACCGCCTTGTCGAAAAAAGCCTGGATGTCGGATAAACCCAACTGTTTTTCCTGCATGTGATCCAGTACCAGCTGCATGCTGCCTTCCTGCGGCGGTGATCCGGCCTTGAGGTGCGCGCGGCGGCGGCGGTTGTGGTGCAGGTCTTCGGCGATGTTGGAGAGTTGCGAGAAATAACTGAAGGCACGCACTACCAGCAACGTTTCTTCGGGACTCAGGGCATCCAGCATCTGCTCCAATTGCGCGCGGTCGCGGTCATCCTGCGACTTGCGGAAACGCACCGAGGCGCGGCGGATGTTCTCGATCAGCGCAAAGGTCGCTTCGCCTTCCTGCTCGCGCAAGGTATCGCCGAGAATGCGGCCGAGTAAGCGGATGTCTTCGCGCAGGGGTGCGTCTTTGCTGGAGATGTCGGCGGGGGCGGAAATCAGATTCATGTATTCAGCTCGTGTTCGGCGCAAAAGTAAGGCGCACCTGCTAGAATGCGCCGCAATTTTGTTTGATTAAAATACCCAGGAAAATCGATGAGTCAGGTTACTTTCACTCCGCCGTCCCGTTTGGTGATCGCCTCGCGCGAAAGCGCGTTAGCCATGTGGCAAGCACAACATATCAGGGACAGGCTGCGCGCATTATACCCACAAACCTCCGTTAGCATCCTTGGCATGACCACGCAGGGAGACCAGATCCTCGATGTGACTTTGTCCAAGATCGGCGGCAAAGGTCTGTTTGTCAAAGAACTGGAAACCGCGTTGGAAAACGGCAGCGCCGACATCGCCGTGCATTCGCTCAAGGATGTGCCGATGAATTTGCCGGACGGTTTTGTGCTGGCGTGTATCGGCGAGCGCGAAGATCCGCGCGATGCCTTCGTCTCCAACAAATTCGACAATCTCGCCGTTTTGCCGGCGGGCAGCGTGGTGGGCACCTCCAGTCTGCGCCGCGAAAGCCAGCTGCGCGCGCGTTTCCCGCATCTGGTGATCCAACCGCTGCGGGGCAACGTGCAGACCCGTCTGCGCAAGCTGGACGAAGGGCAATACGCCGCCATCATCCTCGCGGCTGCCGGATTGAAACGTCTGGGATTGGGCGAGCGTATCCGCGCCGTGATTTCCAGTGAAGAGAGTTTGCCTGCCGTGGGGCAGGGCGCTCTGGGGATCGAGACACGTGCCGACCGCACCGATCTGCTGGCCGTGCTGGCGCCGCTGCATCACGCCGACACGGCCGCCTGCGTGTTGGCCGAACGCAGCATGAGTCGCGCGTTGGCGGGTAGCTGCCAAGTGCCATTGGGGGGCTTTGCCGAAGTGTTGAACGGCAAGTTGCGCATGCGCGGTTTCGTCGCCACGCCGGACGGTACCCGTTTGCTGCGCGCCGAACACAACGGAGACTTGGCGCAGCCCGAGGCGCTGGGGAATGCTGTTGCCCAAGACTTGTTGCAGCAGGGGGCGGGCGAAATCCTTGCCGCCCTGAATGACTAACGGGCAAGCCCGTTTCCCTCACCCCAACCCTCTCCCTGCGGGCGAGGGGGCAAACGATTCGCTACGCGAACAAAAAGAAAATCTGCCACTTGCCGGATTGAATATCGTCGTCACGCGACCGCGTGAACAGGCTAACGGACTGGCGCAAAACATTACCCGACTGGGCGGAACACCGCTGTTGTTCCCTCTGTTGGAGATCGCACCGCCCAGTGATACCAAGGCATTAAGCACGCTGGCGCAGAATCTCCAGGCTTGCGACCTGCTGGTGTTCATCAGCCCGAATGCCGTGAAATATGGCATGGCAGAATTAAATGCCTTGCCGCCCAACGTGCGCATCGCTGCCGTCGGACAAAGTAGTGCGCAGGCCTTGCGCGATTTGGGTGTCGAGAATGTCATCGCCCCAAGCGAGCGCTTTGATAGCGAAGCGTTGCTGGTCTTACCCGAATTACAAAATATCAGCGGATGGCGCGTGGCGATCTTGCGCGGGGATGGTGGACGCGAGATGCTGGGTGACACACTCAAAACACGCGGTGCGCAAGTCGAATACGTCACGTGTTACCAGCGCAGCAAGCCGGAAACGCATGCCGCTGCGTTGTTGGCAGGCAAGGCGGACGCGTTGACCGTCACCAGCAGCGAGGCTTTGGGTTATCTCTGGCAATTGCTGGGAGAACCGGACAGGGCACGGCTTACATCCGTCCCGCTGTTTGTGCCGCATGTCCGTATTGCGGACTTGGCGCGGCAACAAGGCTGGCGCGAGGTCATCCAAACTGCAAGTGGGGATGACGGAATGCTAGAGGCTTTGATAGCATGGGCACACACCAAACGGAATTAATGCCATGAGTGAAACAACACCCACCCAACCCGATACCAACCAAACCAAAACCGGACCCGAAGTAGAAGCTCCCCCCGCTCTTCCCGCGCCGCCGAAAAAGAATATTTTGGGTGACCTGGTCTCGCGTTTGACGCTGACCCAACTCACGCTGGTGGTGCTGGTGGTGATCTTCGTGTGGCAATGGTTGGACGGCCAGCATCAGATTACCCAGGTGCAGCAGGAAGTGGCGCACCGTTTGGCCGATGTGGAAGGCACGAGCAAGGCTCACCAAACATTGGTGGCGCAGAACCAGGAGTTGGTGCGTGAACTGGGTGGCAAGCTGAGTCTGCTGGAAAGCAAATTTGCCGAGACGCAAAACCAGCGTATCGCGTTGGATGCCCTGTATCAGGAGATGTCGAGCAGCCGTGATTTGACGGTGTTGGCCGATGTGGAACAGATGCTGCTGATTGCCGGACAGCAACTGCAACTTTCGGCCAATGTGAAAGCGGCACTGATCGCCATGCAACACGCCGATGGTCGTTTGCAGCGGCTGGACAGGCCGGTGTTCGCCGGGTTGCGCAAGCAAATCAACCGCGATATCGAACACCTGCGCGCGTTGCCGAATGTGGACGTGGCGGCCATCAATTTGCAGCTGGATAAACTCGTCATCAGCGTCGATTCACTGCCGCTGGTGCAGGAAGCGCGTGTTCATCACGCTGAGGTTGCGCCAGAACCTAAAGCCGAAGCCGAGAGTAAATGGCGCGTTTTTCTGCATGAAATATGGCGGGAATTGCGGCAACTGGTGCGCGTCGAAGTCACACAGCAGGAAGCGATGCCGCTGCTGTCACCCACCCAAACTTACTTCCTGCGCGAGAACTTGAAATTGCGCCTGCTTACCGCGCGTCTGGCTCTGTTGTCGCGCGATGAAGTCAGCTTCCAGCGCGAGTTGAAAACAGCCCAAGTTTGGGTCAAACGCCATTTCGATTCCGAAGCGCAAGAGACGGTACAAACCCTGGGCGCATTGCAAAAACTCGTCGCGTCCAACATCGCCGTCGAAGTGCCGGATATCAGCGCCAGCCTAGAGGCGGTGCGGCATTTCCGCGCCTCACAGGAACGGGTGACGCGATGAAAACGCTGGTCTGGTTGCTGCTGTTGTTTGGTGCTGCGGTGGGTCTGACATTGATCGCGCAACACGGCGGTTACGTGGTGCTGGTCTACGCACCGTATCGGGTGGAATTGTCGCTGACGCTTTTCGGGCTGGGACTGGTTGTCTTGTTCGTGGTGTTGTATCTGGCCACACGTTTCATTTCGTCCGCCATCCGGCTGCCGCGTCATGTGCGCACCTTCCGTGCCGAGCGCGCAAAAAGCAAAGGACGTGCGGCGATGCTGGAGGCGCTGACCGCCTTTTTTGAAGGCCGTTTTGCGGTCGCGGAAAAGGAAGCGGTCAAAGCCATGGAATATGGCGAACACTCCGGACTGAATACCATCATTGCGGCGCGTTCCGCCAACGAGTTGCGCGAATTCGACCGGCGCGATGTCTATCTGGCGGAAGCGCAGGACAAGACGGTGGGCACGGAAACCATGCGGCTGATGGCCAAAGCCGAATTTCAGCTCGATCAGAAACAGCCCCAGTCCGCGCTCAGTTCGCTGCGTGCGTTAAGTGAGACCGGCATGCGCAAACATATCGGCGCGCTCAATCTGGAACTAAAAGCACAGCAACAAGCGCGCAATTGGGATGCGGTGCTGGACGTGGCGAACCAACTGGAAAAGCGCAACGCCATCCACGCCACGTTGGCGACCCAGATGCGTCAGCAGGCTTGGCTGGAAAAATTGCGCGGTAGTGCTCATGACGCGGAGCTGATGCACAGCGTTTGGAAAAGTCTGCCGGGTGAATTCAAACACCGCAGCAAAATTGCTGCCGAAGCCGCGCGCATCTTCATGGGATTGGGAGAAGGTGATTTGGCGAGACATCTGCTGACGGAGAGCCTCAATGCCAACTGGAGCGGTGAAGTGGCCGCACTGTACGGAGATCATCTCGAAGGCAGTGTCATAACGCAAATCGACCAAGCCGAACGCTGGTTGAAGGTGCATTACGACGATGCCGGATTATTGCTGGCGCTGGGCAAACTTTGCCTGCATCAGGAATTGTGGGGCAAGGCGCAAAATTATCTGGATGCCAGCATCAGCATCCGCCCCGGTAAAGGCGCTTACACCGCTCTGGCACATTTGGCCGAGAAGTTGCATCAGCCGGATGAAGCCGGCAAATATCTCTTGCTGGCCAGCACGCAGTCCGACGATTGATCCTACAAACTGCAGTTGATCACGCGGAGAACGCGGGGAAATTCAAAGAGCGATGACTAAGGCAATGATCAGCCAATGGGCGGAAGAGCTAGCAGGTTGATTTAACTCCGCGTTCTCCGCGTCTCCGCGTGAGACTGCTCTTTCCAAGCGATGCTCAGTTCTTCGGCACAAACGTAAACGCATCCGAATAGAACGCTTCATTCGGCAAACCGCGTTGTGACGTGAAGTCGCGGTGTGCGGCTTCCACCACCACCGGTGCGCCGCAGGCGTAGACCGCGTATTTGGAAAGGTCGTTGAAGTCCTCCAGCACCGCCTGATGCACAAAGCCGCTGCGGCCGCTCCATTGTTCGTCGGAGACCACGGGGGTGAATTTGATGCCGTGTTCCGCTTCCCAACCTTTGATTTTGTCCAGCATGTAGAGGTCGTCCGCTTTGCGCACGCCCCAGTAAAAATGCATCTCGCGTTTGTGGCCGATCTTGATTGCGTGTTCGATGATGGCTTTGACCGGCGCGAAGCCGGTACCGCTGGCGACGAATACAATCGGTTTGTCCGAATCTTCGCGCAGGAAGAATGTGCCGAGCGGGCCTTTGATGCGCAGAATGTCGCGCTCTTTCATGGTGTTGAACACATGATGGGTGAACGTGCCGCCGGCGATGTTGCGCACATGCAGTTCCAGGAATGCGTCATCGTGCGGCGCATTGGCCAGAGAGAAACTGCGCGGCTTGTCGTCTTTTTGCAGGATATCGATGTATTGACCGGCGAGGAATTGCAGCCGTTCGTTGGCCGGCAACTTGAGAAAAATCACCATCACATCGTGCGCGATCTTCTCCATTTTTTCCACGCGGCACGGCAACATCTTCACCGGAATATCCTGCACGCGGCTGACCTCATGACTTTCGATCACCAGATCGGACAACGGTTTGGCGCAGCAAAACAACGCCAAACCCGCCGCTTTTTCCGCATCGCTCAGCGCATGCGCCTGCGGGTTACCGTAATCGACTTTGCCTTCCAGAACTTTGCCCTTGCACACACCACATGCCCCGTTGCGGCAGCTATACGGCAATACAAAACCGTGCTCTAACGCCGCTTCGAGAATGGTTTCTTGGGCGTCGATGGGGAAGCTGTGCTGGCTCGGCTGGAGGGTGGTCTGGAAACTCATGGCGGCAATCTCGATTTATGAGGGGCGCGATTTTAACGCATAATCGCGCCATGAATAATCTGCTTATTGTCGGCTGCGGCGACATCGCGCTGCGCAGCATCCCCCTGTTGCAGGGCCACTATCGCCTCTTTGCGCTGGTGCGAAATTCCTCCAAGGCCGCCCGTTTACGCGCACTCGGCGTAACCCCACTTTTCGCGGATATGGACGACCGTCAAAGTATGGGGTGCATCTCCGGCATCGCCGATATCGTCCTGCATTTCGCCCCGCCGAACGCGGAACACAATGCCCGTTCCCCACTTTGCCTCACAGAGGTTTTTGCACCCTTTGGGTGTAAAAGGGGGGCGCAGGGGGGATTTGCATTGATTGACACACGCACGCGCCATCTGCTCGCCGCATTGTCCATCGGAAAAATACCCCGGCAACTTGTCTACATCAGCACCAGCGGAGTGTATGGCGACTGCGCTGGAAAAGTAATAAGCGAGACACAGGCGGTGAATCCAACATCGCAGCGCGCCCGCTTAAGAGTCAACGCGGAAAAACAAATTCGTGAATGGGCGCAATGCAACAAAGTTAACGCCAGCATCCTGCGCGTACCCGGTATCTACGCCGCAGAACGCCTGCCGCTGGAACGGCTGCGTTCCGGAGCGCCCGCGATCCAAGCGGAACAGGACAGCTATACCAACCACATCCATGCCGATGATCTCGCGCGCATCGTCGTGGCCGCGCTGCGTTACGGCAAACCGAATCGCGTGTATCACGCGGTGGATGATGATGAAATGAAAATGGGCGATTATTTCGATCTCGTCGCCGATGTTTACCAACTGCCGCATCCACCGCGTTTGCCCCGTGCCGAAGTGCAAAGCACCGTGTCGCCGCTGATGTGGTCGTTTATGAACGAATCGCGGCGCATGAGCAATGCGCGGATGAAGCGGGAACTGAAAGTGAAGTTGCTGTATCCGTCCGTGAAACACTTGCGTTAAGGACGTGCTGTTTATTACCTCACCGATTTTGTAGGTCGGGTTTTAACCCGACAGTCTTTGATAATTTTGAACGATTTGTCGGGTTGAAACCCGACCTACAAAAACCAAGCGTCTAAATCTGCGTCTGCGTCTCCCTAACTCTTCTCCATAAACCGCTCGATGTGATCCAGAAACACGCGCGTCTTGGTGGGCAGGAAGCGGCGGGTGGGCATCACCGCCCAGGCGGGTATGGTGGGCAGGCACCACTTAGGCAGGACACGCACCAATCTTTTTCGCAGTAAATCTTCGGTCACGAACATATCCGGCAACGCACCGATGCCCGCGCCGTCCAGCAACAGTTGCTGGATCATGTCGGGTGAATTCAAGGTGAGCCTTCCGGGGGGTACACCTTCCCAAATTTCTTTGCCGCGACTCAATTTCCACGGTACGGCATTGCCCCGTGTCGAGAGCAAACGCACCGAAACATGTTGTTCAAGATCGTCCGGGTGTTTGGGGGCCGGATGCAACGCGAGATAAATCGGGCTGGCATATAAGCCAAAGCGTTGATCGTCGATTTTGCGCGCGACCAGTGTGCTGTCATTCTCCAAATCACCCATACGAATGGCGAGATCAAAACGTTCGCCGATCAAGTCGACGCGGCGCGAACTCAGGTCAAGATCAAGTTGTATTTCGGGATACGTTTCGATGAAGGTGGCGATGGCGCGCGAGAAATGTTGTTTGGCATAGTCGCCCGGCATCGAGACGCGTAATCGTCCGCGCGGTTGAGCATCCTGGCTGCGCACAAAATCCTGCACGGTGGCGACTTCTTCCGCGACGCGGCGGCTGTGGTCGAGGAATTCCTGTCCGAAATCGGTGAGCGTCAGGCGGCGGGTGGTACGCAGCAAGAGGCGTTGACCCAGCCCGGATTCCAGATTCGACAGGCGGCGCGAGACAGTGGCTTTGGGCATGCCGAGATGTTCGGAGGCGCGCACCAGACTTTCCTGTTCGACGATGGTGGCGAACAGAATCAGGTCATCGGCGGATATTTTCATTTGTTCCATTTGTGGAATAGTCTATCTCGAAAATACGGCTTTATCTATTAATTTGAGCCAGCTAATATTCGACCAAATCACTGGGATATGGAGCCGAAAATGAACACTGTCGATGCAGTACCCATCATCGCATCACGCACTGTCGAACGACTTATCGAAGGTGTCGCCACCTCGGATGGCGCGGGTGTGAAGCTGACGCGTGTGCTCACCGGTAAGTTACAGCGCCGCCTCGATCCCTTCCTGATGCTGGATGCGTTCGGCAGCGATGATCCGGACGATTACATTGCGGGCTTTCCCGACCACCCGCATCGCGGCTTTGAAACCATCACGTATATGCTCGCCGGTCGTATGCGCCACCGCGACAGCGCCGGGCATGAAGGTTTGCTGGGCGACGGCGGTGTGCAGTGGATGACCGCCGGACGCGGCGTGATCCACTCCGAGATCCCCGAACAAAAAGACGGCGTGATGGAAGGATTTCAACTTTGGTTGAACTTGCCGGCACAGCAGAAAATGGCCGAGCCTTGGTATCGGGATTTTGCTTCCGACGATATTCCCGAATACAAAACAGAAAACGGCGTGAGAGTGCGTGTGATCGCCGGCAGCAGTAACGGAGTCGCGGGCGCAGTTTCCCGCGATTTCACTGAACCGCTCTACTTGGATATCCATCTGCCCGCAGGGTCGGTCTTTTCGACGGCTTTTCCGGATACACACAACGCATTCATTTATGTGTATCGCGGTGCTGTGAATGTGGGGGGCGTAACAGTGGATTCACGGCGCATGGGGATATTGAGCAACTCGCCGCAAGTCCAAGGGCTGACTCTGTCAACGCAAGAAACAGCGCGGCTGATATTGGTTGCGGGCAAACCGCTCAACGAACCCATCGTGCAATACGGCCCCTTTGTGATGAATACGCAGCAAGAGATCCATCAGGCACTGGACGATTTTCGTAACGGGCATTTCGCATGATGCCCATCCCTTCAAAACGACAAATTGGCAGCATTAAAAATTCAAATTGCGTCGCTCCCGCGAAGGCGGGAGCCCAGTCAAATCAAAAAACTGGATTCCCGCCTTCGCGGGAATGACGAAATTTTAGAAGGTACCCAAGTGAAAAATATGAATTCAATTGCCAAGAGTTTCAACAGTCAAACCGCCGCCTTCAACGCGCTTTGTTTTCTGTTGCTGTTTGCCCATTGCGGCCTGGTTTCCGCCTTCCAGTTCAGCCAGACACAGGCGAACGAAAGCACGGTGACTTTTGGTTTCAAACAGATGGGGGTGGCGTCGGAAGGCAAGTTCAACAAATTCGCTGCACAGTTATTTTTTGATCCGGCCAAACTGTCCCAAGCCAAAGCGAACATCGAAATTTATGTGGACAGCATTGATACCGGATCAAAAGAAGGCGACGACGAAGTGGTCGGCAAATTGTGGTTCAACGCCAAGATGTATCCCGTCGCCAGTTTTGTCTCGACCGGTATCAAGTCACTCGGCGGAAATCGTTATGAAGCGACAGGCAAATTGAGCATCAAGGGCAAAACGCTGGATGTCACGACACCGGTCACATTTAGGGTTGAAGGAACGCGTGGCATTTTTGACGGCAGCTTCGTCATCAACCGTCTCGATTACGCAATCGGCGAAGGTTTGTGGGCCGATGTCGCCACGGTCGCCGACGCGATACAGATCAAGTTTCACATTGTTGTAAACGCCTCACCCGCCAAGAAGTAAATTCATCTACAACCCCAAGGAGAACACCATGAAGAAAATTATCGCCCTTACCCTTGCCGCATCCCTCTCTTCCTTTGCATACGCGGAGCCGGAGACCTACAACATCGAGCCGACGCATTCGATGCCGCGTTTCGAATACAGCCATTTGGGTTATTCCATCCAGTTGAGCCGCTTCGACAAGACATCCGGCACCATCACCCTTGATCGAATCAAACGTACCGGTTCCATCAATGTCGAGATTGATGCCAAGTCAGTCAACACGGGTTCCGCGTTGTTCAATGAACACATCCAAGCCGCTGATCTGTTCGACACTGAGATGTTCCCGACCATCACCTACAAGTCCAATAAGCTGAATTTCGATGGCGACAAAGTCGTATCCGTGGAGGGTGACCTGACCGTAAAAGGCGTGACCAAACCGGTGACACTTACTGTGAACTCCTATTTGTGCATGCCACATCCGATGGTGAAGAAAGAAGCTTGTGGTGCGACGGCTACCACCAAGATTAAACGTTCCGACTTCGGTCTGAGCAAAGGTGTGCCTTATGTGGGGGATGAAGTCACGCTGACCATTCCGGTTGAAGCGATCAAGCAATAGGGCATCTCCAATAATTCATATTTCGTCGCTCCCGCCCTTCGATAAACTCAGGACAAGCTGCCCTGCGGGCAGGCGGGAGCCCAGTCAAATCAACAAGCTGGATTCCCGCCTTCGCGGGAATGACGAATTGTTAGAAGTGCCCATAAATTGTTCGATCCCTCCCCCACACAGGGGAGGGAAAAAAGTCCGAAAGGAGAATCATCATGCAAACAAAAACAGTGGCCGTGTTGGGATCGGGAGTCGTGGGCGAAGTGCTTGCGAACGGTTTCCTGAAACATGGATATGCAGTCATGCGCGGCAGCCGCGATCCGGCAAAACTGAACGACTGGCAGAGTAAAGCGGGCGCCAACGCATCGGTGGGCACATTTGAGCAGGCGGCGAATTTTGGCGATCTTGTGGTGCTCTCCGTCAAGGGCGGCGCGGCCGAATCTCTGGTCAAGAGCCTCCCCGAGAAATCGATCACAGGCAAAACCATCATCGACACCACCAATCCCATTGCGGATTTGCCGCCGACCAACGGCGTGTTGAGTTTTTTCACCGATTTAAACGGCTCGCTGATGGAGCGTTTGCAGAAAATCGCCCCGGGCGCGAATTTCGTAAAAGCGTTCTCCTGTGTGGGCAACGCATGGATGGTTGATCCGCAGTTTCCAGGCGGCAAACCCACCATGTTCATTTGCGGCAACAATGATCAGGCAAAATCCCATGTTCAAGCAATCCTCGCGCAGTTCGGCTGGTTAACTGAAGACATGGGCAAAGCCGAATCGGCGCGCGCCATCGAACCGCTGTGTATGTTGTGGTGCATCCCCGGATTTCTGCGCAACGAATGGAGCCACGCTTTTAGCCTGTTGAAGAAATAACCATCACGGCTGCAAAAATTCATCACTCACGATTACGAGGTAACCCAATGACTACAACACTGTACACACCGATTTCTCTCGGCAAATTGCAACTTAAAAACCGCATCGTCATGTCACCCATGACACGTTCCCGTGCCACCGGCAATGTACCCAACGCGCTGATGGCGACCTATTACAAACTGCGCGCCGACGCCGGACTTATCATCACCGAGGGCACGTCGCCTTCACCCAACGGATTGGGTTATGCGCGTATTCCCGGGATGTTCTCCGATGAGCAGGTACAAGGTTGGAGGTCTGTGACAGGCGGCGTGCATGCGGCGGGCGGGAAAATGTTTGTACAGCTGATGCACACGGGTCGCGTGAGTCATCCCGCGAACATGCAGGCCGGCAGCAAGATTTTTGCGCCTTCAGCCATCGCCGCACCGGGTGAGATGTGGACGGACAGCAACGCCATGCAACCCCATCCCGTTCCTTTGGTGATGAATGAGACGGACATCGCTTCCACCATCGCGGAATACGCCAACGCTTCCAAGCGCGCCATCGAAGCCGGTTTTGACGGGGTCGAGTTACACGGTGCCAACGGTTATCTGATCGACCAGTTTCTCAACACCGCTTCCAATTTGCGCACGGATTTATGGGGCGGCAGTGTGCAGAATCGAATTCGCTTTGCAGTGGATGTGGCCAAGGCATGTGCCGCCGCCATCGGTGCAGACCGTCTCGGCATGCGCATTTCACCGTATGGTGTGTTCAACGGCATGGGCCCGGATGCCGAGATGGATACGTTATATGCACACCTGATTGACGCGTTAAACACGGTCGGCCTGGCCTACATCCATATCGTCGATCACAGCTCGATGGGCGCACCGGAAGTCAGCCCAACCTTGAAGGCCAAGATTCGCGCCAATTTCAAAGGCAGATACATTCTGTCGGGGGGCTACGACGCGGTGCGTGCCAATGCCGATCTCGATTCCGGCAAAGGTGATCTGGTCGCATTCGGGCGGCCGTTTATTTCCAATCCGGATTTGGTGTCGAAGATGCACAGCGGAGCCGCGCAAACCGCGCCGGATTTCAGCACCTTCTACACACCGGGTGAAAAGGGTTACACCGATTATTGATGGCTACAGATTGCCGGCCGTTGGCGGAACAGCTATGTGCCAATGCTGGCAGCGGACACGATGAAACTGATACTTTACGGAACGACTTTCTGTCACTTGTGTGAACAGGCGGAAGCGCTTATTCAAGCGGCAGATGTGGCAGCCGAACACGTCGACATCGCGGAAGACGATGGTTTGTTGGAACGCTACGGCACACGGATCCCGCTGTTGAAACGCGAAGACAGTGGTGCGGAACTGGGCTGGCCGTTCGACGAATCGACGTTGCGGGAATTCCTTCGATAGAAGGGCGATTACTGCCGGCCCTTATCTGTTTCCGGCACACAGACTCTCGCACGGAACACCGTCTTTGTTGGGGTCCAGTCTTTGGACACCACATACCGTGAGATAGAAGTGCGCCTCGTCGCAGGTCACCATCTGCGAGCAGTAATTTTTCCTGCCGCAGGCCAGGGAGCCTAATATTTCAGGTTTTTGAGCGGGTGGCTTCACATTGAAAACGGGCTTTTGTTGGGTTGCGGTCGGCTCGGAGGGATGCAGCTTGCGCCACTGCGAAGGCGGTTGCGGGTTCGCTTCATGCCACAAGCCGCGCTTGGCGTGTTGCGCTTCACTCTGTAGTTTGACGTAGTTCAAGCCTTCACGTGAACGCGAATATGCCCACGCCATACCGCGACGCACTTGCTCTTCATTGACGTTGAGTCCCTCTACACGGATCAGCGCGATGGTGCGGCCAAATTTATCCACGGCTTTGCTTTCGACTTGAATCACCTTTCCGCCGATGAGTGACTGCAACGATTCACGCGACTGCGGGCCAAAGGATTGATCTTTCTCCGGTGCGTCGATATTCACCAGCCTGAGCTTTGCTTTGAATGGGCCCGTTTTGACAAACACCGTGTCTCCATCCATCACCGTCAAGACGTTGGCATCGAAGGTGTCGGCTTGCGCAGGCAGCGCGATGCAAAAAAACAGACTGAAAAATAGTCTCAAATCAGGACGCTCTTGATCAGCGCCAGGCACAGCAGCGTATAACCCGCCGCCAGAATGTCATCGAACATCACGCCCAATCCGCCATGCCAATGCGAGTCGAAATGCCGGATGGGTTGCGGCTTGACGATATCAAAAAAGCGAAACAGCGTGAACGCCAGGAACTGCCAGATCAGTCCCTCCGGCGTAAAAAACAGCACCAGCAAAAATGCGACGATCTCGTCCCACACGATGCCGCCGTAGTCGCCCACGCCCAATTCTTTACCCGTTTTGTCGCACACCCACACCCCGAAAGCGAACGCCCAGATCAGCACCAGCAGGAACATCGCATCGTTTAATCTCGGGGCGAGAAACCAGTAAAGGGGAAACGCCACCAGCGTACCTGCCGTGCCGGGTGACTTGGGCACCAGACCCGCACCGAAACCGAACGACAACAAGTGCGCCGGGTGGCTAAACAAGAATTTCCAGCTCGGTTGGATTTTTAATTCGTCATGCGAAGTGGTCATAGCCGCCTTTCTCAATTTTCATTTTTTCACCGAAGGCATCGCGCACCACACAGCCCGCTTCAGCGCGGATGCAACCAATACGCGTGAGCGGAAATTTAAGTTGCTCGGCGAGCGCGTTCAATACATCGCGCTGACTTTCCGGCGCGGTAAAACACAGCTCGTAATCGTCACCGCCCGCCAACGCACATTGCAACGCGACATCTTTCTCCACCCCGTCATCTACGATGGGTAGCGACTCGACATCCACCTCAGCCCC
>CXWL01046314.1_pt1 | contig 101843 bp, 109 predicted proteins | sample 590931 | NCBI WGS metagenome assembly CXWL01 (sample SAMEA3498368, study PRJEB10139) | groundwater metagenome | biome: water well; material: biofilm material | place: Germany | collected 2015-04-27 | reverse complement strand
AGTAGGTCATCGTCAGACTCCTTACAAACAACAAAGCCCTCCTCGCGAGGGCTTTGTTGTTTCTGGCGTTTCAATCATGACCCGCTTGAACGCAGTGACACACGTGCCGTAGGCACTTGTTGCGACGGAGGCTCATATTCGCCTTTGAATGTAAAGCCCCAACGGGGCGGCCATAGCCAAAGTAGGTCATCCTCCTTAAAACAAATAAACAGCTGGCGAGAGTAATTTTTTGAAATCCTGAACACGTTCAGCTCATCGTGAATGAGTTTTGTATTGTGTCGGAACCAATATATGACTCGTTTATAATCTGCCTGTCGATTTTCTAAGTGGATGCCATGAATAAATATCTCAAATATGGTTTGTATTCAGTTGGCGGTTTGGTGGCTATTTTTGCCGGTGCGTTGATCTATATTGCGCTCACTTTTGACCCCAACTCTTACAAGCCGCAGATCACCAAAGCCGTCAAAGACAATACGCAGCGCACATTGAAACTGGAGGGTGATATCAAGTTGTTCTTCTTCCCCAGCATCGGTGCCCGCCTTGGTCAGGTCGCGCTGTCTGAATTTAAAAGTGAGCAAGAATTCGCCTCCGTCGGTGAGGCGCGTGTCTCCCTCGCATTTCTACCTTTGCTATCAAAACAGATTGTGGTGGATGAAGTGTCGCTGAGCGGTGTGAAAGCGCACGTCATCAAACACAAAGACGGAACCACCAATCTGGATGACCTTTTGAGCAAGGGCGCCGAAGCAGAGACTCCCAAAGAGGCCTCCACGCCGGTCAAGTTCGACATCGCCTCGGTGCGTATCGATAACACGGAGTTCGGTTATCGGGATGAGAAAACCGGCGCGCAATACAGCGTCAAGGAATTAAGTTTGCACACGGGGCGTATCGCCAACGCTGTGCCGAGCAAGATCGATTTCGCCGCGCACATTCAAGCGAACCAACCCAAGGTGGATATCGCAACGCAGTTGAAGATGACACTCACATTCGATCTCGAAAAAGGCCTCTATCAAGTGCAGGGCTTAGATGTCCAAGTGAAAGGAAATGCACTTGATATCACTAATTTGGCCGTGACGCTGGGATTGGATGTTAATGCGAATTTGGGCGAGGAGAGTTACTCGGCGAAAAAATTCGCGTTCACAGCCAGTGGCGTGAAAGGAAGAGAAAGATTCGATGCCAAGTTGGATGTACCCGCCCTGAGCATGATGAAGAACGACATCGCGGTCGAGGGAGTCGCATTGAATGCGCAACTGGATGCGGCATTCGGCAAAGTGGTCGCAACATTGTCTTTGCCTTCCATGAAAGGTGATACAGAGAAGTTCAAGTTGAGCGGTCTCACCCTCAATGCGGAAGTAACGCAACCTGAACAGGCCTTTAAGTTGAAACTCTCGACACCTATCACGGCGAATCTGAAGACACAACAGTTCAATCTGTCTGATCTCGTCATCGCAGTGAATGCGACAGGCGACAAGTTGCCCGGCAAAACGATCAACAGTGAATTGAAAGGTAGTGTGCAAGCGGACTTGGGGCGCCAAAGCATCCAGGCGAATTTGGCGGGAGGTCTGTTGCAAAGCCAAATCAAAGCCAAGTTGGGCGTCACTAACTTTGCTAAACCGGCCATCCGCTACGACTTGGAGATCGACCAGTTCGATGCCGACCTCTACATTCCCAAAAGCGCCGAGGCGAAAGTAGAAAAGACTGCCGAACCCGAACAGACATTCGATCTGTCTGCCTTGAAGCCACTCAACATCGAAGGCAGTTTGCGCGTTGGGACACTCAAAGCGGCCAATGTGAAAGTGAGGCAACTGCAACTCGATGTGAAGGCGAAAGACGGGCTGCTGAAAATTGCACCGTTCTCCGCCAATCTTTATAACGGCAACATCGTGAGCAGTATCGACGTGGATGCAGGCAAAACACAACCGGCGTTTGTTGTGAATGCGAAGCTGAATGGCATCGAGATCGGACCGCTTTTGCAGGATGCCCTGAAAATGGACTTCGTCAACGGCAAAGGCTCGGTTGCTATCAACGTCAATACCCAGGGCAACAAGGTGAGAATGTTGAAGAAAGGATTGAATGGGACGTTGGGCGTCAATCTGACTGACGGCGCAGTGAAAGGAATCAATCTTGCCAAGAGTGCGCGGGAGATTGGTAAAGGTGATAACAAGACTGAGAATGCGAGCAACACAGAGCAGACCGATTTCAGCGAGTTAAAGGCTACCTTCAAGATCAACAATGGAGTCGCCCACAACGAAGACCTCTCAATGAAGTCTCCATTCATCCGGGTTGGCGGCAAGGGCGATATCAATGTGGGTAACGACAGTTTGGATTACCTGGTGAAAGCCACAATTGCGGGAACTGCCGAAGGTCAGGGCGGCAAAGATAATGTGGGCGGTTTGACCATCCCGGTACGCTTGAGCGGTCCGTTCAACGATTTGAAATTTAAGTTGGATTTCGGAGCGGCGATTTCTGAACAAGCCAAGCAGAAAGCGGCTGCCGCAGTTGACGCGGCAAAACAACAAGCGGCGGCGGCTGCAGGCGCGGCAAAAGCCAAAGCCGCTGCTGAAGTAAACGCAGCCAAGCAAAAAGCCCGGCAAGAGATTGATGGACAAAAGGCGGCGGCCAAAGCCAAGGCTGAAGCTGAGTTGAAAAAAGGCTTGGGCGGGTTGTTCAAGTAGCCGATTGACAAGCAGCCCGAAACGATTATTGATGACATCGTTCGCTTCCCGGCTCGTTGTATGGCAACGTAAACACGGACGTCACGACTTGCCCTGGCAAGGCGGTGATGTCTACCGTGTGTGGTTGTCCGAGGTCATGTTGCAACAGACGCAAGTCGGCACGGTCATTCCGTATTTTCAGCGGTTTGTCGCAGCCTTTCCGAATATCGAATCACTCGCCGCCGCAACGCAAGAATACGTTCTGTCCCACTGGAGCGGATTGGGCTACTACGCGCGCGGTCGCAACCTGCACCGTGCCGCACAGATCATCGTCAGTGAATATCAAGGTGTTTTTCCGCAGCAGTTTGAACAGATCCAGAAACTGCCCGGAGTCGGACGCTCAACAGCCGCCGCGATCTGTGCATTGGCTTACCACGAAAGTCGCGCGATATTGGATGGCAACGTCAAACGTGTGTTGTCACGCTTTTGCGGAATTGAAGGTTGGCCGGGTGATAAAAAAGTGGAAGAAAAGTTGTGGCAGCACGCCGAAATGTTGATGCCGAAGTCCGACGTCGCTATCTACACACAGTCGCTGATGGATTTGGGGTCTACACTTTGCACGCGCAGCCGGCCCAAGTGTGTGTTGTGTCCGGTGCAGTCCGATTGTGTGGCACTGCAGTTTGACCGTGTAGCAGAATTTCCCACGGCGCGTCCGCCTAAGAACTTGCCGCAGAAGCAGGCCACATTTTTGCTCATCATGTATGGCAACGACATCTTGCTAGAGAAACGACCCAGTAGCGGTATTTGGGGTGGGCTGTGGTGTCCCCCGCAATTCGAAGACGAAGCGGGAGCCAAGGATTGGTTTGAACAAAACACAATGCAAGCGAGTGAAAGTCAAAGGCTGGAAAAATTCACCCACACCTTCAGTCACTTCAAATTGCACATTGCACCCCTGTTTATCCGGCTTCAACGCAAACCAAAACGGGTCGACAAATTCGCAGCCGAGTGGTTGGAAATAGAAGCCGTATTAAGTGCGGCGATCCCCACACCAGTGAAGAAGATACTGAGCAAAATTTATCAGAGGCAGCACAAGACGAACTAGCGTAGTTGAGCCCGGTAAACCGCGAATTGATGCGGCTATTTTCCTTGCCGATGCTCCAACCCAAGCGTCCTCAGCGTGCGGTTACGCACTTCATGCAACAGCGCCACATTGTCATCCAGAGACTCCCCGTAAGACGGGATCATCTCCTTCATTTTGCGTTTCCATTCGGCGGATGTGATGCGCGTTTTGAAACAACATTCAATCACTTCGATCATCGCCTGCACCGAAGTCGAGGCACCCGGAGAAGCGCCCAGCAAGGTGGCGAGACTACCGTCTTTGGAAGTGACAATCTCGGTGCCGAATTCCAGTTTTCCGCCATTCGTGTCGCAGCCTTTGATGATCTGTACGCGCTGTCCGGCTGCCGCCAATTCCCATTGCTGTTCTGCCGCATCGGCATAAAACTCGCGCAAGGACGCCACTCTGTCCTTGTGCGATTTGAATGCCTCACTCACCAGATATCGCGTGAGATCCATATTGTCCCGTGCCACGGATAACATCGGTTTCAGATTGGCTGTTTTGAGCGAAGAGAACAGATCGAGCACCGAACCTTCTTTGAGGAACTTGGTGGTGATACTGGCAAAGGGGCCGTACAGCAACACGGATTCCCCGCCGATAATGCGCGCATCAAGGTGCGGCACGGACATAGGCGGTGCGCCGACAGGCGCGCGTCCATACACTTTGGTGGTGTGCTGGCGCACGATCTTCGGATCGTGGCAGATCAGCCATTGGCCGCTGATGGGGAAGCCGCCATAACCTTGCGCTTCCGGGATGCCGGACTTTTGCAGCAACGGCAAAGCGCCGCCGCCCGCCCCGAGAAAAACGAAACCCGCATCGACCGACTTTATCTTGCCGGTGTGGTTGTCTTTTATCCGCACATGCCAGCGAGCGTCGGCGTGTTGCTTCAAACTCAAAAGGGTGTGGCTGAGTTTAAGTTCAAAGTTGGGCAACTTGAGCAACGCTTTCACCAGTTTGCGCGACAGGAAACCGAAGTCGATATCGGTTCCATGTTTCACCTGCGTCGCGGCCACTTTTTCATTGGGTTTGCGGTGGCGCATCACCAGCGGCATCCACTTTTGCAGCACCGCGTGATCATCGCTGTATTCCATTTCCTCGAACAGATGGTGTTTGTGCAAGGCCTTGTAGCGTTTGCGCAGAAAAGCCACGTTCGCTTCGCCCTGTACGAAGCTCTGGTGATAGACGGGATTGATAAATTTTTGCGGGGTCGGCAACAATCCCATATCGACCAAGTAGGACCAGAACTGCAACGACACCTCGAACGCCGCGTTGATCTCCAGCGCCCGGTCGATTTTGATGCTGCCATCTTCAAGCTGCGGGGTGTAATTCAGCTCGCAATACCCGGCGTGTCCGGTGCCCGCATTGTTCAGACCGTGTGAGCTTTCGTTGGCCACCTTGGCTTGGCGCTCGACCATCAAAACAGTCAACGATGGATCAAGCTGCGATAACAACTTACCCAATGTGGCGCTCATCACACCTGCCCCGACCAACAAAACATCTACTTTTTTTACTGACATGATGACTTTCCTAAACCGAACAGTCATTCACGCTCAGGCAGGAATGACGTAGTTGAAATTTACAGCATTTTACCTGTTCATCTCAGCCAGTATCTTTTCCAATCGCTTCACAGAGACAATCACGGGCGTCTTCAATTCCTGCGCGAACAACGACACACGCAACTCCTGCACCATCCATCCAAAATCCACTAGGCGCGGATTAGTCTCGCCCTGCAAAGCGGAAATCTTGCGCGACCATTGCTGTAAGAGTGGATTCAACTGCCCCATGTTCTGGGCGTCACGCACGGGATTTGCCCGCAGTTTTTCCAAGCGCACGTTGATGGCTTTCAAATAGCGCGGCATGTGCTGCAAACGTTCATACGGCGTGCGACCAATCCACTCCTTACCCAAAAGCCATTCGCACTGGCTGTGGATATCCTGCTGTACTTGTGCATGCGCTTTGAACTGCGGCAGTGTCTTCTGCAAAGATTGATACTCGGCCAGCACCGTTGCAACCAGGCGCGAGATCTCCTGCGCCACCAGATTCAAGCGTGCCTTCGCCTCCTTGCAGCGTTCGGCAAAACTCTTTTCAGTTTCGGGCCAAGGCTCATTGAGCGAACAACGGTCGAAGGTCAAGCCGATGATCTGGCGCTGTAAATCCTGTTGTGAACCGAATGGCAAGAACTGCATCGCCATCGCTTGCAGTCCCGGCAGATTCTTCTCCAGATATTTCACCTGCTCTTTTAGAGCCAGCATGAACAATCGACGCAGCCCCGCGCGGTGTGCCGACAACGCGTCTTCGCGTGTATCAAAACTGTGCAGAGTTACCGCATCGCCCTCATCCATCAATGCGTTGAAAACCGTGACGGTCTGGCCGGCACGGAGTTCGGAGCGGGTGGGTTCGAAGTCACCGAAATCCCATGTCACGGAACGACTTACCCCCTCCCCAGCCCTCCCCCGGGGGGAGAGGGAGCTAGTCTTACGGAGTGCCGGAATTAGTCCCTCTCCCTCCGGGGGAGGGATTAGGGAGGGGGAACCCACTACTTGCTTTGGCGCCCATTCACCGCGCAAAGCAGCGAAGTTGCGCGACATCCCCAGCTGTCTGCCATGTTCATCCACCACACGGAAATTCATCAGCAAATGCGGTGGTAACTGTTCCAGTCGAAAGGCGTCGAGCGGCACATCAACTTGTCTCTGTTCGCGCATGAATCGCGCCAAAGACTGCAACAAAGCAACGTCGGAGGGCTTGACCGAATTGACGAAAAATTCCGCGAATTCCGGAACCGGAACACAATGCCGCCGCAACTTTTGCGGTAACGACTTCACCAACTGAATGATTTTTTCCGCCAAAATCCCGGGCACCAGATATTCACAACGCGCGGCGGAAACCTGGTTGAGCAATGCCTGCGGTACGGTCAGTGTCACGCCGTCATCGTTTTTGCCGGGCGCAAAATTGTAAGCCAGCGCAAAGCTCACATTGTTCATCAGTAACTGTGGCGGGAACTGTTCGGTGGTGATGCCTGCCGCTTCGTGGCGCATCAAGTCGTCTTTTTTGAGGTAGAGCAATTTCGGCTGCTCGCGCTCGGCTTCCTTGCGCCATTTCTCAAAAGCCGCGCCGTTGTGCATGCCTGCGGGGATGTGCTGGTCGTAGAACGCGAAGATGAGTTCGTCATCCACCAGCACATCGGGGCGCCGCGATTTGTGTTCCAGCGCCTCGATGTCCTCAATCATCTTTTGGTTGTGCCCGAAGAATGGTGCGAGCGTGTTGAACTCACCCTCCACCAGCGCCTGACGAATAAACACCGTGCGCGACTCCTCGGGATTCATCGGCCCGTAATGCACGCGCTTCTTGGGGTTGATGAGCAGCCCGAACAGCGTACTGCGCTCCCATGCCGCCACCTGCGCCGCCTTTTTTTCCCAGTGCGCATCGAAATAACTGCGCTTGATGAGATGGGAACCGATCTCTTCCAGCCATTCCGGCTCGATGCGCGCCACGCAACGCGCGAACAACTTGGTTGTCTCCACAATCTCGGCGGCGACCACCCACTTCGCCCCTTTTTTCGCCAACACCGAATTCGAGGCGATCAAAAATTTGATCTCGCGCGGGCCGAGGTAGTGCGGCTCGCTGGTGGAACGACAACCGATGTTGCCGAGCAGGCCGGTGAGCAATGCCTTGTGGATATGTTCGTAGGTGGCGGGTTGATCGTTGAAACGCATGCCCATCTCACTCACCTGCGCATGTAACTGCTGGTACAACTCGTGCCATTCGCGCAAACGGATCGAGGACAGAAATTTTTCACGGCACTCGGTCGCCCATGATTTATTGGTCTTCTTGTGTTTGATCGCATCCTGGAACCATGCCCACAATTTCAGGTAGGCAAGAAAATCCGAACGCTCGTCGTTGAAGCGTTGATGTGCCGCATCGGCCGCCTCGCGCCGCTCGGCCGGTCGGTCGCGAGGATCTTGCAAGGACAATGCGCTGGCGATGACAAGGATCTCGTTCAGACAATGGAACTGCCGTCCAGCCACGAGCAGACGTGCCACCTTGGGGTCGAGCGGCAACTTGGCGAGTTCATGGCCCAAGGGCGTGAGCTGGCGGGTTGCTCTCTTTTCAAGAGCTACTCCCTCCCCAACCCCTCCCCCGGTGGGGGAGGGGCTAAACCCTGAGCCTAGCCGCGCTGGCTCCCTCTCCCACCGGGGGAGGGCTGGGGAGGGGGTGAGGCCGGAGTGAAGTTCTCCACCCTCCGCAATCGCACCCAACTCAATCAACAACTGGTAACCATCGGCGATGGCGCGCGAACCGGGCGGCTCGATAAACGGAAAATCCTCCACCTCTCCCAGTCCAAGCGCACTCATGCGCAAAATCACGGTGGCCAGAGACACACGAAAAATCTCGGCGTCGGTGAATTCTGGACGCTGTAAAAAATCCGCCTCCTCATACAGGCGAATACACACACCGCTCATCACCCGGCCGCAACGCCCCGAACGTTGGTTGGCCGCCGCGCGCGAGATATTCTCGATGCGCAATTGCTCAACCTTCTGCCGTACGCTGTACCGGTTGATACGCGCCAAACCGCTGTCAATCACATAACCGATATTGGGCACGGTAAGCGAAGTCTCCGCCACGTTCGTCGCCAACACCACGCGGCGAAGTCCCGACGCGGGTTTGAAGACGCGATCCTGCTCGGCGATGGACAAGCGCGAGAACAACGGCAAGATCTCGATACCCTTGTGCTGATGCTTGCGCAGCGCCTCGGCCGTGTCGCGAATCTCGCGTTCACCCGGAAGGAACACCAGCACATCACCTTTGAGTCCGCCGATAGACAATTCATCCAGCGCACTGCAAATGGCTTGCGGCACATCTTGCAAATCACCTTCTTCATTTTGTTGCGGTGGGCGGTAACGCACCTCCACCGGGTAAGTGCGGCCGGTGACTTGGAGGATGGGGACAGGTTGTGAAGTTGTGGGTTGAGCTTCGCTGCTAAAGGGTTCCCCCTCCCCAGCCCTCCCCCGGAGGGAGAGGGAGCTAGAGCGGCGAAGCTCAGAACTGAGTTCGTCTGCTCCAGGTTTTAGCCCCTCTCCCAACGGGGGAGGGGTTGGGGAGGGGGAAGCTTTTGAACTCAGCCACTCGAAAATAACCTGAAGCACCCCCTCCGTATTCGCTAACGCTTCGTTGTTCCAGAAACGCAAAACAGTAATTCCTTGCTCCTTCAACCATGCACTGCGCTTTTCATCATGCGTCAGCTGCACATCCTCTGCGTGTTGCCCACCATCCAGTTCGATCACCAACTTCGCCTCATGGCAATAGAAATCGAGGATGTACGAACCCAGTGGATGTTGACGGCGAAAACCAAAACCGAGAATTTGATTCTTGCGCAGAAGTTGCCACAGCAAATTTTCTGCATCGGTCGCGTTTGATCGCAGTTCGCGGGCGTGGGTAAGCAATATTTCCGGGAGCGCAGCGTGGCGCTTGGGCTCTTCCCCCTCCCCAGCCCTCCCCCGGGGGGAGAGGGAGCTAGAGTTACGGAGCGCTGGGTTTAGTCCCTCTCCCACCGGGGGAGGGATTAGGGAGGGGGAATACTCTTTCAACGCAGATAAGGTCGTTGAGCCACTCCCCGCAAAATGCCTGGCAAACCTGTCCGCATCCAGCGTCGCCGACGTAATGATAATTTTCAAATCAGGGCGGCGCGGCAGCAGCTGGCGCAGATAGCCCAGCAAAAAATCGATGTTAAGCGAACGTTCGTGCGCTTCGTCGATGATGAGGGTGTCGTAGTTTTTGAGCAGCGGATCGTGGTGTATTTCGGCCAGCAGGATGCCGTCGGTCATGAGTTTGATGCAGGTGTCGGGCGATACCTTGTCGTTGAAGCGCACCTTGTAGCCGACCAAGCCGCCCAACTCGGACTTCAATTCCTGCGCGATACGTGCCGCCACCGAACGTGCCGCCACACGACGCGGTTGCGTATGGCCGATGACACCCAACACCCCGCGCCCCAGGCTCAAACAGATTTTCGGCAGTTGAGTGGTTTTGCCCGATCCGGTCTCGCCGCACACGATGATGACCTGATGTTTCTCGATAGCGTGTGCCAAGTCCTCGCGCCGCGCCACCACGGGCAGGTCGGCAGGATATTCGATTGCGGAGAGTTGTTGGATGCGCGCCAGACGACGCTGGGCGATGGGGGATAAGACGGATTTCATGGCGCGCGATTTTACTGCATCGCGCTAGAACTTCTTGGGCAAACCTGCTTGTTTCAATACTGCATTGGCGGTGTGGCGTGACTTGATTTTACTGTCAACTGGAAAGCGAATCTCGGTGATTGGACTAAACCAGATTTCGTGATCGCTTTTGCCTTGCCGCTCAAAACGACAACCCGCTTGCAATAACAAATCTTTTAGCTGGGCGGTGAAACTCGCAACCATCAGGCGGATTTCCGATGCGCCACATCAAATCGACGAGAGAACAACTCGAATGGAAACTCGTCCCCATCAGGATAACCGTTCGCATCAAGCAATTCTGGAATCAACACATGCAACTTGGCAAGCAATGCCTCCTCCGTGTCTGCTTCGGCAACCAAGCCGGGAACATCATCGCTAGTAGCGACCCAAACATTGGCCTCATCGTCCCACTCTGCACGAACAAATAATGTCTTCATATTCACACCTTAAATTACTTTAAACCCTTAGCAAGCGACAAGGGGATATTGGGGCTTAACGGATTCACACTCACACGCAACCGCGCTGGCTCAACGATTAGGTCCATGTCTTCCATTGGGATAGCCCCCAACAACACCTGATTACCAATCACAAGCGCGCCAGTTGTACACTCACGACCCAGCATTGAGATTCGCACTGGCGAAACATAGTCGACCATGTGCGACTTCCCATCAGCCGTTTGCACTTCGCGCTGCGAACGTGCTTTCAGTTGTAATTGCATTGCAATATGTTCAGGAATACACAAGTGAAGCGCACCAGTGTCAACAACCGCGTTCGCATCGATTTCTTCGAGATCATCTCGCCCATCGTTAGCCAATCTTAAATCTGCGTAGGTAATGCCCATACATACCTCCATAAAGTGTCACGAGCAACTCATTCACTTTCGCAACGGATGGCGCATTGTTGCCGATACCCGCGCTTGACGCAATGAGACGTGCGCACAAAAAACAGGGGAGACCGAAGCCCCCCCTGTTTTTTTACTGCTTAGCTTTTGTGTGATGAAGGTCGCTTGCGTTCTATCATCTCCATACACGAGTTAATTTAACAACTTTGTAACCGTCGCCACAATTCCAATACCTGCAGCTATCAATGCCCCCAGTTTCATTGTTAAACGCAACTCCATCATTTTTAAATCATCCTTGGTTGCCAAGCGCTCATCAATCAATTTGGTTTGCTCTTCGGCCAAGACCTCCGCCTGAATGAGCGGCATGCCCGCCTCGGTAAGGCGCTTGATATATTTGTGCGCGTCAAATGTGAGTGAACTCATACAGCCCCCTTCAGAGTAATTGCGCTGCATTCTTGCCGAACCCCCACTTAAAAGCAAGGCAAAAAACAGGGGAGACCGAAGCCTGTCTTGAGCGACAGTCGAAAGGTCTCCCCTGTTTATTTACTGCTTAGCTGCCAAAGGAAAACCTTCGTCAATTCATCACGTACACACCTAAATGTTGTAACTGATCATGCATTTTGTCTGGCGCTAGATCCAACTCATCCGGCCAAGTGACTGCGCCATGCTCAACGAACACTGCGTTGAACTTTTCCACATTACGCAGCACTTTGAATACGCCACAATCGCGTTCCAGAAAAGCGAGCATATCCACTTGGCCTTCAGTACCATCCGCAAATTTCACGAATATTTTATACGCAGGAAGCGCCCTAACATTTATCACGCGCCATGGTATCGGCCGCCCTACTCCAGCGGCGAAATTTTCTTGGGAGTTTGTAACTGTTCGCATAATTTCCAGTCCTCCATCAGCTCAATCCAATGTTGTAATGCCCACTCGCTGACCAGCAAGGCCGCTCCGTGCGGTAATGTTCCTCGTATCACATCAAAAGTTTGGATTGCACGCAACTTCAGCGTGGGCACTAAAACCTGCCCTACCTACTTGGCTATTCCTTTTTCTTGATATCTGCCGTAAAACCAATGGGGCGACTTTCTGAAGGCGTAGTCGCCATCAACTGCCGGATGGCGTGGAGCAAACCCGTGATTGCCTGATCGTGAGAAGACACCTTGCGCTCTAACTCATCCAGCTTGCCTGCCAACTCCTGATGCGAGAACAATGCTTCGCGCAATTGCACAAAGGCGCGCACGATAAATACGCTCATCTCAGTGGCTTTGGGTGAGTTTAGAATAGTTGCCGCCATAATTGCACCGTGCTCGGTAAAGGCATATGGCATATATCGGCGGCCCCCGCGAGCATTATTTGAGGTCGCAATTTGCGACCTCAAAGCTAAATACTCCTCATCCGTTATCTGAAACATAAAGTCGGTGGGGAAACGTTCTGCATTGCGCTTCACCTGCTCGTTGAATCGTTTAGTAGTTACGCCATACAGCTCCGCCAGATCGACATCTAACATCACCTTTTGCCCGCGTATGAAATAAATACGATCAACCACCACACTAAGCGCCGATGTAGCCATGAACAATCTCCAGTAAGTATGCGAAGCAGTGTAGCAGAAACAAACAGCACAAAAAAACAGGGGAGACCGAAGTCTCCCCTGTTCATTTACTGCTTAGCTTTTGTACAGCAGCCTAAGCGTGATGCACGCCGACGGGGTGATCATCCTTATTCTTACCCGCAGCTAAAGCAAGCAACAAAGCAATCAATCCAAAGAGCAGCACAGCCCCCATTCCCAATAAGGCAGCAAGTTCGAAAGTCATCTTAATCCTCCAATGCAAGAAGTAGTGTTGCAATAATTTGACAGGCAATCCACCACAAAAACGCACTTAACAACAGGAGCGGTGCATTAATGGAATAGCCCAACACTCCGAGGCCAATCCCGCCAAATGTTGAAACCTTCTTCAACTCATCTGCGATTGATTTGCGAACTTCTTTGTTGAATTTGAGTTTCATGGATGCAGTCTAGCAAAAGCCCTACACAACTCCAAGCACAAAAAACAGGGGAGACCGAAGTCTCCCCTGTTTATTTACTGCTTAGCTTTTGTGTGATGAGTTTGCTTGCGCTAATTCATCCTACGTGAGCTTTAACTTACCAAGCTGCTTCCAACATGCCCAAGAAGCGGCTGGTTGGGCGGCCTGCCAAGTCAGCTGTTGTTCCGCTGTACTTGATGAGGTCGGCATGCAAAGCAACGTTCTGTACCAGATCGTAAACTACGGTCAAAGTCATAGCGTTGTCAGTATGCGAAGAGCCAGTTGCTGCGTTGTTGCTACCGCTCTTGGCGTTACGGTATGCACCACCGATTGTCAGAACATGAGGAATCACGCCAACTTCACCACCGATGGTGAATGCTGTACGGTCAAATGCGCCACCGGAGTTGTGAGCACTGTCTGCACCTGCGATAGACAACTTAGGAGCGGTTGCTTGTTGTACATACAACTCAGCTTCCATTCCAGCAACAGCACCTTGAGCTTGGAAGTCGATGAAGGTTTGATTGGACTCGATCTCTTGACCAGCCAAGTTGCCGTAGGAAGAACCGCTTTCCTTACCAAAACCGGCAACGATGTCAAATCCAGCGATGCTTGGTGTTGCAGCTACGCGGATGTAAGTTTGACCGAAGTTGGTAGAAGGAACGCCTTGTCCGTTCGCGCCAGGAGCAAATGAAGAAGACCACTTAGTGAAGTTGATGAAGCCCATGTCGTTTTGCACAACGAAAGCTGTACCGGAAGCTGCACCACCATCGGCACCGCGGTCAGCGTTGTACTGAACAGCGGATACTTCACGACGAGCTTCTGCCCAACGGTTAGCACGCATGATGCCGCCGCTTGACAGTTCGAAGCCGTAGGCAGCGCCCAATGCATCGGTTGTGAACGGAACGATAGTGACCTTTGCTGCGCCCAGATCAACATTCACAGGAACGCGCAGACCAGCCACACCACCTGCTGCCATGTTGTTCTCGTTCAGGAAGCCGATGGTGAAGTGTTCTGTTTCAGCGATACGGCCACCGAAGAACAAGCTCATTTCATCAGCCATCTGCCATTGACCATCTGCAGTGCCAGTTGGGCCAGTAACGCCGGCAACGAGACCACCAGTTGTACCTGTGCGTCCACCAGCACCCATATCGGCCAAGTCGATTGCGCGTGCAGCACCGTTGGTGCTGTCTTTAGCGTAGCGATATTTGAACAGGATAGAACCATTCAGTACGCCTGGAATAGACAGATGCTCGCCTTCAACTTTTTCTTGTGCGCCCATCATGGTGTAACCGGCTGCTTTGAAAGCACGGCCAAAACCATTCAGAACTGGGTATTTGATGAAGTGACATGCGGAACATGCCATACCGGTTTGACGTGCGAAAGATGGAACGGCGGATGCTTCTGGTGCGAAGGCAACTGCAGCCAATACGCCTGCCAGAGAGAGAGCTACTTTTTTCATTATTTCTCCTCGAAATATATTTGTGGAATGACCCAAATTTGAATGTCCATTCGGCTCTTGCCTTGCGAACATCGGGGCGAACCTTAGCGAAGTGTCCTAGGGGGTGTCAAAGGAATGTCATGCATTGTTGCAAATTTACAACAGGAGCGGCTTCTTAAGTTTCCCTGCACACGGGAAGCCGTCGGCGCTGGTTGTAAAAAGCAACGTTCATTTTGCTGTGCTACGATGCCCGCACACAAAATGTATGTTGGGGACTCCGCCATGAACCACTCTATTGATCTACCTCAATCTTTGCTTAAACGTCTGGATAAAGTCACCGCAGGTACGCGCACATCCCCCGCATCAATCGTCAAGCAAGCCGTCAAGGATCGGTTGGACTACGAAGAGTGGTTGCTTGAACAGGTGGATGCGGGGCTGGCTGACGTGGCGGCGGGGCGCGTTCACTCTGCCGAAGAGATGAAAAAAATTCTGGGTGTAAAAAGTGTCAAGAAGCCTTGATTATTCCACCCGCGCACGCGCCAATTTGCTTGCTATCCAATCCTTTATTGCCCTGGATAATGCAACAGCGGCAGCACGGGTCATTGAGCACATAACGGAATCGGCGGATGGCTTGATTGACTTCCCCATGACGGGCAAGCCGTGGCTGAGAGCCGGGACGCGCAAACTCGTACTCACAAAATTTCCTTACTCCATCATCTACAAACTCACCACCGCCAAGGTGATCGTGCTGGCTGTTGCACATCAGTCACGCAGGCATGCGTGATTACTGAGCTTCCCGGAATTTGAGAACAATTGCGCCGTGTTTACAACAAGCGGAGTTGAGTTGAATCCGCCGGTGCCAGTTCAAACCTTACATTGCCCGGCTGGTTCTCTCTGAGTTGCAACACATAACCCAGTTGCTGTGCCCAGCGCGCTGCCTGATATAAGCCGACACCCAGGCCATCTTCGGAGGGCAGCATGGTGCGGATTATCCGTTGTGCCAGTTTGGACGGGATGAGACTGCCGCTGTCGGTGACGCTAAACCGTAGTGGATTGAAATTCAGCGTGACGATGATGTGGGTTCCGGGTTCGCGCAATTGTTTGTTGCTGGCGTTCTCGATGAGGTTGTCGGCCGCGCAGTCAAACATGTGGGTGGGGATGTGTAGGGAGTCGGCCTTGTTTTGTGACTGTTCTTGCGTGCTGTTCTTCGACAGAGTGGGTTCCCCCTCCCCAACCCCTCCCCCGGTGGGAGAGGGGCTAAACCCCGCGCGCATCGGCTCCCTCTCCCGCCGGGGGAGGCTTGGCCTGTCCTGAGCCTGTCGAAGGAGGGAGGGGGAGACACTTTCCATCTCTAACACCCATTCAATTTCCCGATGTTGGTGGCGCTGGCGCAGGGTGTCCCACCAGAGTTGCAGCGGCATCTTGATTTCGTCGACGTTGGCTTCGGGGGCTCTCAACTTGGTCAACAAGGTTTCGATGCGTTCGGTGAGCACGGGGAGTTGCTGTTTCAAGATGGGCTGGGCTTTGGCTGCGTCGTGTTGCGCGACCGAGGTGAGCGTGAACAGGGATTGCAACATGTTCTTGAGATCGTGGGTCAGGCGCGAACCGGTTTCGTAAATGGCTTGCTGGCGGGTCATCTCGCGCAGACGTTGCTCGCGGCGTTTCGCTTGATAGAAATTGCCCATCACCTGGATGAGCAGTCGCAGATGCACCAGTACGGTGGGTGAATAGGCCTGACGCAGATATAAGGTCACGCTCAAGTCTTCTTCGACCAACTCGATAGGGTACGGAGTCATCTCGCCTAACATGCCGCGACCTTCGTCCGATGTCCAGGCCAAGCCGGTTATCCAGGGCATCTCGACCAAAAAAGACATCGCCCGGTCGAGGAACGTGTCGGGATTTTGTTCTTGCCGGGCGGCGGTTGAGATACGTTGCAACCATTCTTCAAGCGGCGTGCCCATCGACAGGACATAGCGTGTGAAGGCGGCCTGCAATCCGGCAAAACCCAAGTGCGGGTTCCACAACACCCCCAGGAGAAACAAGGCAATGGCGATGATAAACAGGGTGCGCAGCAACGCATCCAGATAACCGATGTGGCCGAGTGTCATGAAGGACAGGCTGCCCAAGACCAGCATCGTCATCAGTGTGAACAGCAGCAACACATAGACAAAGTCCACCGCCTGCGCGGCTTCTGCGCGGTCACGTTCGACGGGGATGAGTGCCATGACCACCAATAAAAGCGGCAGCGCATAGCCCATCATGTTGTTGCCCACCTCTTCGAACGTCATCAATCCGATCAGGCGGGGGGCGATGTACAGCAGCAACAGGGCAAGCAGATAGGTCATCACCAGCAGGTAATATTTGCGCTGCCAGCGGGAAGAGAAGGAGAACACGCGACTGCCGACCAGCGCGAACAGGCCGCTCACCCAGAATGCGATCAGCCACCAGTTGAGCCAAAACAAAGCCGAAAGGCTGCCGACCAAAATCAGAGCGGTATCGCCCCAGCCCAACTTGGTCTCGCTGCGCCACAGCGGTTGCCACATCAGGAACAATCCAAGGTGGGTCAACAGCAGCGGGCGCGTCCATGTGTTGTCGATGCCCAGCCACATCGCCAAATGCAGCAGCACCAGCATGGCGAAGGAGAGCCAGCGTCCCGAGCGTACCCAATGGGCTGAATTGAGTGTCAACATTCCGTCATTTCATGTCAGTGTTTCGTCATTCTTAGGTGTTCAACTTGCGATTCTTAACTCATGTTCACTTTGGATTGTCATTTCCGCGCAGGCGGGAATCCAGCAGTAACAGACAAAGCGCAAAGAGGGCAAATCCTTTAAGCAACACCGCTTTGCGGGCTTTCCAAGTGACTGGATTCCCGCCTGCGCGGGAATGACGCGTGAAATTGAGATTCACATCATGATATTTGGCACGACCCTTGCATTCAGGAACAGGCAAAGAGCAAGTCCAGTAGTTAAATCATAAATTTGTATCCGGGGGAATCAAATGAAACGCAATCAATCGGGCTTTACTTTAATCGAAATCGCCATCGTGCTGGTGATTATTGGCCTGTTGCTGGGCGGTGTATTAAAGGGACAAGAACTCATCAATAGCGCCAAGGTGAAAAACCTCGCGACCGATTTCAAGAATATTCCGGTGTTTATTTATGGCTATCAGGACAAGTATCGTTCACTGCCTGGGGATGACAAGGGGGCGGAAAGTCATGTTTCTGCCGCGACTGGGCACAATGGTAACGGCAATGGAGTGATTGATGGCTATTGGGATGCAGACAACTCCGGTACCCCCACCTCAGAATCTTCGATGTTTTGGGAGCATGTCCGTAAGGCGAATCTGGCTCCGGGCCCTACATCGGGGTCTGATCTGCTGCCCATCAACTCTGTGGGAGGCATCATCGGCATTACCAATGGGGCGACTGATAACCCTGTGTTTGGTTTGAATGGTGCTTATATCATTTGTTCAAGTGGCATTCTTGGAAAATACGCAAAACAACTTGATTTGCAGATGGATGATGGGGCTACGAGGACCGGCTCGATGCGAGTCATTCCCAATCCAACTAGTCGTCCGATGACTACGTCTCCGGTTACGCAAGACAAAACGGAAGATTTATATGCTGATTCATCCAGCGACTCGAAAAGTTACACAGTCTGCATGGGTGTTTGATTCATCTTTGCATGTCATAAAAAAGCCCGCTCTTTGCAGCGGGCTTTTTTACGCCGTCAAGCAATTGCTTAAGTGAATAAGGTGAGGCAATGAGAATTGAATTTGATCAGGAAGCCGATGCTCTTTATGTGAATTTGGCTGAAGGTGAAGTCGATAAAACCGAGGAAATAAAACCCGGAATGATTCTGGATTACGATGCCAACGGCAACCTATTGGGCGTTGAAGTTTTGTATGTGAGCAAACGTGGCACACTGCCTTTGAAAAATATGCCTCTTAACTATTTTCAGGAAACTGCTTTCCCCCTTTGCAAAAGGGGGGTAGGGGGGATTTGATGTCCGCAAAATCCCCCTCAATCCCCTTTTGCAAAGGGGGAGGCGGGTTGGCGACATTTATCCTGTGAATTGTTCAGAGGCATGTTGAAAAAAGCGGCATAACTCCCTTCATCCTTCGCGCAACCTGCGCTCCGCCGCTTCCAGCATGATCGGCTGCCCCAGCAACATCAGCACGTCACCGGTATGTAACACCATGTCGGCAGAGGGATCGCTGCCATGTACATTGTGGCGGCGCACGCCGTTTACTTCGACGTTGAATTCGTCCAACCTCATTTCGCCCAAGCATTTACCCACGGCGACATCCATTTCGCCCAGCATCACGTGGTGGAAGCGCGGTTGCAGATTTTCGGCATCCTCACTGATTTCGGGTTGTGCGGTGCGCAGGTATCCGCTGAACATGCTGTAACGTTTGGCGCGCGCTTCCTGCACTCTGCGTACCACACGACTCAACGGCACGCCCGCCATGAGCAATGCCTGCGAAGCGAGCATCACGCTGCCTTCCAGTACTTCTGCCACCACCTCGGCCGCACCGGCTTTTTTGAGTACCTCAACATTGCTGTCATCGGCGGTGCGCACGATGACCGGAAGGTCGGGGCGCGCTTTTTGTACGTGATGCAGGATCTTTAAGGCGGAGTGTTTATCGTCGTAGGTGATGACCAACGCCTTGGCGCGCATCAGGCCGGCGGCTTGCAGCACCTCATGTTTCGCGGCGTCGCCGTACACCACGCGTTCACCGGCCGTATTGGCTTCGTGTACCCGGCGCGAATCCAGATCGAGTGCGATGAAGCTGATGCCCTCCATTTTCAGGAACTGGGTTAGCGCTTGTCCGCTGCGTCCGTAGCCGCAGACGATGATGTGTTGTTTGCTGGCCATGCTCTGCACGGCGATCTGGTGCATCTGCATGGCGCGGTTCATCCAATCTTGCGGCGACAAGCGGCGCACGATGGCTTCGGCATGTTGGATCAGGAACGGCGCGAAAAGCATGGAGATGAGCATGGCGGCGAGCACGTTTTGCATCACATCCGGCGGCAAGATTTTTATGCCACCCGCCAGGGTCAGCAACACGAAGCCGAATTCGCCGGCCTGCGCCAATCCTATGCCGGTGCGCAAGGCCGAACCCCAACTGCCGCCAAAGAAGCGCACCAGGATCGTCACCACCAATGCTTTGAACGGCAACAGGATGAGCAAAAGCAACAGGATCCAACCCCATCCGGAAATGATCGCATTCATGTCCAGTAACATGCCGATGGTGACGAAGAACAGGCCGAGCAACACATCGCGGAAGGGTTTGATGTCGTCTTCCACCTGATAGCGGTATTCGGTTTCGGAGATGAGCATGCCGGCGACGAATGCGCCCAACGCCAGCGACAAGCCGCTCAGTTCGGTGAGCCAGGCCATGCCGAGGGTGAACAGCAACACATTGAGCATGAACAGTTCGGAGGATTTTTGCCCGGCGACCAGATGGAACCAGGGGCGCAACAATCGTTGGCCGAACAAAAGCAACGCGGACAGCACCACCGCCGCCTTCAGCATGGCGATCAGGATGGTATTGCTGAGTTCGGCACCACTTTCAGCCAGAGCGGGGATGACGATGATCAACGGCACCACCGCCAGATCTTGGAACAGCAGCACGCCCATTATTTTTTGTCCGTGCGGCGTGTTTAGTTCGGCATTCTCGACCAGCATCTTGCTGACGATGGCGGTGGAAGACATCGCCAGGATTCCGCCCAGCGCCAGTCCGGCTTTCCAATCCAGCATGAACAGCAGCGAGGTAATCATCACCAACACCATGGTGGCGGCGACCTGCGCCGTACCCAGGCCGAACACGATGCGTTGCATGGCACGCAAGCGCGCCAGGCTGAATTCCAATCCGATGCTGAACATGAGGAACACCACGCCGAACTCGGCGAGATGGCGCGTCTCCGGCGCGTCCGGTATCCAACCCAAGGCATGGGGGCCGATGAGGATGCCGACGATCAGATAGCCCAGCATCGCGGGCAAATGCAAAAGGCGGCACAACACCACCACACCCACGGCGGCAGCCAACAACACGAGCAGGAGATGCAGGGAGTTCGTCATGTACCGGATGATGCCTCAAGTTTTATGAGTTGCAAAATCGTTCCTGCACAAAGAGCCACTGCTATAATTTGCACTATGAATAAAACAGTCACCGCCGCACCGCACGCACTCGACCTCGCCCGCCGAGTCCTCTCCATCGAAGCCGCCGCAGTCCAAGCGCTGGTCGAACGCATCGACGATCACTTTCTGGCCGCGTTGAATCTCATCCTGTCCTGTCACGGACGGGTGATCGTGAGCGGCATGGGCAAATCCGGACACATCGCGCGCAAGATCGCCGCGACATTTTCCAGTACCGGAACGCCCGCCTATTTCGTGCATCCGGGTGAAGCCAGTCACGGCGATTTGGGCATGGTCACCGCGCAGGATGTGTTCATCGGGATCTCGTATTCGGGGGAAAGCGAAGAGTTGCTGACCATTGTTCCCGTGCTTAAACGCCAAGGCGCAAAACTCATCAGCCTGACGGGCAATCCTTCATCAAGTTTGGCGCGCGAAGCGGATGTACATTTGAATGGCGCAGTGGCGCAAGAAGCTTGCCCGATGGGACTGGCGCCCACCGCCAGTACCACGGCCGCGCTGGCGTTGGGCGATGCGCTGGCGGTGGCGCTGTTGGATGCGAAGGGTTTTGGTGAAGCCGATTTTGCCCGCTCGCATCCCGGTGGCAGTCTGGGGCGGCGTTTGCTCACCCATGTGCGCGACATCATGCACACTCACGCAGGTATCCCTGCCGTCCAAGAAAGTGCGACGCTGGCCGACGCGGTGCTGGAAATCTCGCGCAAGGGCTTGGGGATGACGGGCATCGTCGATGCGAAACATCACTTGCTCGGAATCTATACCGACGGCGATCTGCGCCGCACTTTGGAGAAACGTGTGGATTTCAGCACTACACCTATCAGCTCCGTAATGTCGCGCAATCCGCGTTGTATTGGCCCGGAGGCTCTGGCGGTGGAGGCCGTGCAATTGATGGAGCAATACAACATCAACCAGTTGCTGGTGGTGGATGCCGACACTAAATTGGTGGGTGCGTTGAACATGCATGATTTATTGAAGGCCAAAGTCATTTGATGTCACTCACCGATAAAATAAAACCACTGAAACTTGTCGCCTTCGACGTTGACGGTGTCCTCACTGACGGTGGTTTATACCTCAGCGATTCCGGTGAAGAGTTCAAACGTTTCAACTCGCTCGACGGTCATGGCCTGAAGATGCTCAAGGCAACGGGGGTGGAGTTGGCCATCATCACCGGGCGCACTTCAAAATGCGTCGAGAAACGCGCCAAGAATCTTGGTATCACGCGCCTTTATCAGGGTGTGGAAGACAAACTCGCCGCGATGACCTCGCTGCTTTCTGATCTGCAACTGGAACCGGAATGTGCCGCTTTCATGGGTGATGATGTGATTGATCTGCCAGTGATGCGCCGCGTCGGGCTGGCTTTGAGTGTGCCTGCCGCCCCGCAATTGGTACGCGACCACGCGCATTATGTGACGCAGCGCGAAGCCGGTGCGGGGGCGGTGCGCGAAGTGTGCGAGCTAATCATGGCTGCACAAGGAACGCTCCAGGATCAACTCGCTCCCTATCTAAAATGACACGCACTCGAAGTTTGGCTGACAGGTTACGCGGCATGTTGCCGTTGCTGCCTTTGGCCCTGCTGTTGCTGGCCAGTTATTGGCTCAGTTTGCAGGTGCAGCCGCTGACGCCGGTCTCCAGCGAACAGCGCCATGACGTCGATTACGTCATCGACAAGTTGAGTTCCACCACCTTGAATGAGCAGGGAAAGCCAAAACTCACCCTTGCCGCAGAGAAGATGTGGCATTACCCGGATGACGACACAACTCATTTGCAGATGCCTTTTTTGACCAGTTACTTTGCGGATCGCGCGCCGAGTTTTATCCGGGCTCAAACAGGCACCATCAACAGCCAGAGTGAAGATGTGTATCTGTATGACGAGGTCCAGGTGGTGCGTCCGGCCGAAGGTTCTGTCAGCGAACAACTTTTCCACACTGACTATCTGCATGTCGCACCCGAGCGCGACTGGGCCGATTCCGACCATCCTGTGCTGATGGTCGGCCGCAAGAGTACGATCAGCGCGGTTGGCATGGAGCTGGACAATCAGGCTCGTACCGTGAAATTATTATCCCGCGTCAGGGCGACACATGAACCCGTCAAGCATTAAACTTTTACATGCCTCTGAACAATTCACAGCATGAGTGTCAACGAACCGCTTCCCCCTTTGAACAAGGGGGGGGCAGTTTCCTGAACATAGTTAAGAGGCATCAACTTTTATTGCCGATCCTATTTTTGCTGACCTGTGGCAATGTCGCCCGCGCCGAAAAAGCAGATCGCGATAAGCCCCTTCACCTCGAAGCCAACAGGGTGGTGGTGGATGATGCCAAGCAGGTCAGTAGTTTTGAAGGGCGCGTGCAGCTGCTGCAGGGCACGATTCTTATCCAGGCCGACACGATTGTGGTCAAGGAAGACGAAAAAGGCTTCCAGCACATGACTGCGACCGGGCAACCGGCAAAGTTCCGTCAACGTTACGAAGGTACCGACGACTACGCCGAAGGCTACGGTGAGATCATCGAATACGACACGCGCAACGATTCCGTGGATTTCTTCCAACAGGCACGTGTCAAGCGCGGTCAGGATGAGGTGTCGGGTGCGCATATTACTTACAGCACCAAGACCGAAGTGTTCGAGGTGCGCGGCGATCCGGCTTTTGCCGACGACAGTTACTCTCCCAATAACCGGGTGCGCGCCGTGATCCAGCCCAAGAAAGAAAAGAAAGAGAACAAATCTTCCGCAAGGCAGGAGCCGTTGATTATTCAGCCCACACCGACTTTGACCCCTGCCAATCCTTCGTCACCTGAATAAATGAGCGAACTGCGCACGATCTCCCTAAAGAAAAGCTACCGGGCACGCACTGTGGTGCAGGATGTTTCATTGTCGGTAAAAAGTGGCGAGGTTGTTGGCCTGCTGGGCCCCAACGGTGCCGGTAAGACCACCAGCTTCTACATGATCGTTGGTCTGATTGCCGCAGACGGTGGCGAGATCCTGATCGACGAAATCAATGTCACCCACCTGCCGATTCATCGCCGTGCCCGTTTGGGTTTGGCGTATTTGCCGCAGGAGGCTTCCATCTTTCGCCGCCTGACCGTGAGCCAGAACATCGAGGCCGTGCTTGAATTGCACGGCTACGCTCCGCTGGAGCAGGATGAACGGCTGGAGGCTTTGCTGAATGACCTGCATATCGCCCATATCCGCAACAATCCTGCGATCAGTCTTTCCGGCGGCGAGCGCAGACGTGTGGAGATTGCCCGCGCGCTGGCTACCGATCCGCGTTTCATCCTGCTGGATGAGCCCTTTGCGGGAGTTGATCCGATCGCCGTGCTGGACATCCAGAAGATCATCCGTTTCCTCAAGGAACGCGGCATTGGCGTGCTCATCACCGACCACAACGTGCGCGAAACGCTGGGCATTTGCGACCGGGCGTATATCATCAACGCGGGGGCGGTCATGGCCGAGGGCAAGCCGGATGAAATCATCTATAATGAAGGCGTGAGGAAAGTATATCTGGGTGAACATTTCAAGCTATGACGCGAAAGAATCCCGGTTTTGAAAGTACTGGAGTCTCATCGTCAGACTCAACAAACTGAAGCAATGAAACCTGCACTCCAACTCAGACAATCCCAACAACTGCTGCTCACACCGCAGTTGCAGCAGGCAATCAAGTTACTGCAACTCTCCACCCTTGAGATCAATCAGGAGACCTCCCGCCTGCTGGACGAGAACCCGTTCCTTGAGCGCGAGGATGACAGTGCGAACCAGACCTACAGCGGAAGCAACAGCACCGAGACGGTAACACGGTCCGATAGCGGCGAAAACCCGGCGAACGAAAGTGAAGCGCGGACCGAAAGTTCCGATTGGACCGAACCCTCTTTTGCGTCCTTCTCCTCGGCCAACCCGGATGACGAAGACGAAAGTTTTGGCGAAGTTGCCGCCGACAGGCCGAGCATGCGCGAGCATTTGTTATGGCAGTTGAACATGAGTTCGCTGGATGTGCGGGACAAGAATCTCGTCAGCCTGTTAATCGACGCGCTGGATGAGAACGCGTATCTCTCGCAACCGTTGCATGAGATCGTTGAATTTTTGCCGGCCGAACTCGATATCACACTGGACGATCTGGAAACTGCGCTGGTGCAATTGCAACATCTGGATGAACCCGGCATCGGAGCGCGCGATCTTGGAGAGTGCCTGTCACTGCAATTGCAAGCCCTGCCCGAGGATGTGCCGGGTCGTGACCTGGCGCGGGTTGTGGTGACACACCATCTGGATATGTTAGCCGCTCGCGACTTTGCCAAATTGAAGAAGCTGTTGAAATGCGACGACAACGAACTGCGTTGCGTTCAGGATTTGATCGTGCACCTTCAGCCCAAGCCGGGAATGGCCTTCGAGCAACGCGCTGCCGACTATGTGGTGCCGGATGTGTTGGTCGAACGTCACGGCGGCATCTGGCGCGCGCGTTTGAATCCGGAAGCCATGCCGCGACTGCGTCTGAATCAGGTGTATGCCAACATTTTGCAGCAGCGCGGTGACGGCAACGCGCAGGGCATGGTGACGCAACTGCAGGAAGCGCGCTGGTTTATCAAGAACCTGCAGCAACGGTTCGAAACCATTCTGCGTGTTTCGCAGGCCATCGTCGAACGCCAGCGCCAATTTTTCGAACACGGCGACATCGCCATGCGCCCGCTGGTGTTGCGCGAGATCGCCGACCAGCTTGAACTGCATGAATCGACCATCTCGCGCGTGACCACGCAGAAATTCATGCATACCCCGCGCGGGATTTATGAGTTTAAATATTTCTTCGGCAGCGGGTTGGCGACAGAAGCGGGCGGAGCCTGTTCTTCCACCGCCATCCGGGCGCTCATCAAACAAATGGTCGGTGATGAGGATACCAAACATCCGCTTACCGACAGCCGAATGGCAGAAATCCTGGCACAGCAGGGCATTATTGTGGCCCGCCGTACCGTGGCAAAATACCGGGAATTAATGAGTATCCTCCCGGTGAATCTTCGTAAATCACTCTAACCAAAAAGGAGCAGGCAATGAACCTCAACCTCACAGGACGTCACCTCGAAATCACACCCGCAATTCGCAATCATGTGATCGGCAAATTGGACAAGGTCAAACGCCATTTCGATAATGTGATCGACATTAATGTCATCCTGTCGGTGGACAAGCTGTTGCAAAAAGCGGAAGCCAATGTGCATGTCTCCGGCAAAACAATCTTCGCCGAAACTGAAGACAGCAACCTGTACGTGGCGATTGATGCGCTGGTCGATTCGCTGGACCGCCAGGTGCTGAAACACAAGGAAAAGAAAACTGCCAGCCGCCATGACGATACCGGCAAACAAGTGGCAGCCGAGTGAAGTCAAACGGGGCGACCAAGCGGTCGCCCCGTTTTTATTTGGTGAATCAATAATGAGTCTTATCAGTAAAATTTTAACGCCTGAATGCGTCATTCTGGACAGTGAGTCCGCCAGCAAGAAACGCGTGTTCGAACGCGTCGGTATCTTGTTCGAGAACAAACACAATATCGGGCGCAGCCAGGTATTCGACAGCCTTTTTGCGCGCGAGAAACTGGGATCGACCGGATTGGGTCAGGGCGTGGCGATACCGCATGGCCGGGTGAAGGGGTTGCGCGACGCGGTCGCCGCATTCGTGAAGATGCAAAACCCGATTCCTTTCGATGCGCCGGATGGTCTTCCGGTCAATTTCATTTTTATTCTGCTGGTGCCTGAACGGGCTACCGATTTGCATTTGCAAATCCTGGGCGAACTCGCGCAAATGTTCAGCGATCAGGAATTTCGCGATCAGCTGCAAAATTCCGATGACCCCGCTGCTATCCATACGTTGTTTACCGACTGGCAAGCCTAAATCCACATGGCTCAGATCAACATCCGGCAACTTTTCGAGGACAAACGCCAGCGACTCGATCTGACTTGGGTGGCCGGTGCAGATGGCGCAGATCGCATTCTCGACAGCGAGGCGGTCAACGCTTCCAACCGGGGGTTGATCGGTCACATGAACTTGGTGCACCCCAATTGGGTGCAGGTGTTGAGCAACACCGAACTGGATTATCTGCACAGTTTGTCGCCCGCCGATCTGGCGGCGGCCTTGGCTCAACTGGAGCAAGGCAAGCCCTCGTGCCTGATCGTCGCCGGCGACACCGAGATACCCAACGGTCTGATCGAGTTCGCCAATCGCACCGTCACGCCGCTGTTCCGTTCGCCGCTGGGCAGCGTGCATCTGATGTGGATGGTGCGCCACTATATGGTCAAGGCGCTGGCGGAATCGACGACCCGACATGGTGTGTTCATTGACGTGCTCGGTGTCGGGGTGATGATCACCGGCGATAGCGGCGTGGGCAAGAGCGAGCTGGCGCTGGAACTCATCACGCGCGGCAACGGACTGGTGGCCGACGATATCGTCGAGCTGTACCGCATTTCGCCCGAGGCACTCGAAGGCCGTTGCCCGCCGTTACTGCGCGACTTCCTCGAAGTGCGCGGGTTGGGCATCCTCAACATCCGCACCATGTTTGGCGAGACGGCGGTGCGCCGCAAGAAGAGCCTCAAACTCATCGTTCACCTCTATCGCCCGCCGTTGGACGACCTTTCAAAACTGGAGCGTTTGCCGCAATCCGGCAACGAGGAGATTCTGGGGGTCGGGATCAGCAAGGTCGAAATCCCGGTGATGGCGGGGCGCAACTTGGCCGTGCTGGTCGAGGCCGCTGCACGCAATTTCGTGTTGCAGCAACGCGGCATAGACACCATGCAGGAATTCATCTCGCGGCACGAGCAACAGATGCTCGACGAATGAACATGCAATTATTTCTCATCAGCGGCCTTTCGGGTTCCGGTAAAAGTATCGCGCTGAAGACGCTGGAAGACACGGGGTTCTATTGCGTGGATAACCTGCCCGCCGAATTGCTCCCCGCGCTGATTCTCAATCTGCAGCAGTCCGGTTACACACGACTGGCGGTCAGTATCGACGTGCGCAGCGGGGTCAGTGTCCGCGAGTTGCCGCAGCATATCGAGTCGATCAAACAGCAGGGCATGGATGTGCATTTGCTGTTCCTGGATGCGCAGTCCGACACGCTGGTCAAACGTTTCTCCGAAACGCGTCGCCTGCATCCCCTTAACGACGGTGCGCGCACGTTGCCGGAATGTGTGGCGTATGAGCGTGAATTGTTGGCCGAAATCAGCGGTATCGGCCATCACATCGACACCAGTGAACTCGGCGCGAACGCGTTACGGGCATGGGTCAAGGAATTCATCAAGCTTGACCAGGCCCGGCTCACGTTATTGTTTGAATCCTTCGGTTTCAAGAACGGATTGCCGCTGGATGCCGATCTGGTTTTCGATGTGCGTTGCCTGCCCAACCCTTTCTATGATCCCCTGCTGCGTCCCCACACGGGACGTGATAAACCGGTGATCGACTATTTGGACGGCACACCGCTGGTGCAAAAAATGTACTCGGATATCCGTTCTTTTATCGAGAATTGGCTGCCCAGTTATCTTGCCGACAACCGCAGTTACCTGACCGTCGCGATCGGTTGCACTGGCGGGCACCATCGCTCGGTCTACCTCGCCGAGAAACTTGCGCAACATTTCAAGCCGCAGCAACAGGTATTGGTGCGTCACCGTGAGCTCGTATGAATCAATTCGTGCGGGTGTATTTCCCCATCTCAGGCCGGGCGACTGGCTGACGCTGTTGCTCGGCCTGATCGGCGTCACGATGTTGACGCTCAAGTTATGGAACGGCGAACTTGCCGACCGTGCCATCATCCGCAGCGGCGGCAAAATCTTCCGCGAAGTTTCACTGTCACGCGACCAACAGATCGAAGTCCCCGGCCCGCTTGGCACCAGCATCGTCCGTATCGAGAAGCGCAAAGCGCGCATTATTTCCGACCCCAGCCCGAGACAATATTGTGTGCGCCAAGGCTGGCTGCAACAGGCGGGTGAGATCGCGATCTGTCTGCCCAATGAAGTCAGTGTGGAGCTTGCTGGCAGCGCCAAGAAATATGACAGTCTCAATTATTAAGCTGAATGCAACTCCCGAGGACCATCACATCGCCAAGATGGCGGCAGTCGCGCTCGGCCTGACCGTGTTGGAGGGCGCGATCCCTTCGCCGCTTCCCGGCGTTAAACCCGGCTTGGCCAACATCATCACGCTGATCGTATTGGCGCGTTACGGTTGGCGCGCAGCGGCATGGGTATCCCTTTTGCGCGTGGTCGCGGGGAGCTTGCTGTTTGGCAATTTCCTCGCGCCGGGATTCTTTCTCAGCCTGTCCGGCGCAGTGTGCAGCCTTTTCGTGCTCGCCGTCAGCCAACACTTGCCGCGACGCTGGTTCGGCGCGGTCACACACAGCATCCTCGCCGCCTTTGCCCACATCGCCGGGCAGATGGTCGTGGTCTATCTGTGGCTCATCCCGCACAGCGGCATCGCCTACCTCATTCCCATTTTCGCCACGGCCGCATTGGTTTTCGGTACGGTGAACGGATTAGTCGCCGCGCGATTCATGGATAATGCACCTAAATCCCCTCGCCCTGCGGGAGAGAGTTAGGGTGAGGGAACACTCTTTTACGAGGATAGAAAAAATGCAAACCATCACCCTCGCATTCACCGGAGCTTCAGGATTGCCGTATGGCATGCGTCTGCTCGAATGCCTGCTGCAACGCGGTCAGCGCGTGCATCTGGTGTATTCGCAAGCCGCACAGATCGTCGCCAAGCAGGAGCTGGACTTCACCCTGCCCAGCCGCCCGCAGGACGCGGAACAGATGCTTGCCGAGCGCCTCGGGAAGTTCAGCGGGGAATTGCGCGTGTTTGGAATCCAGGACTGGTATGCGCCGATGGCTTCAGGCTCCAATCCGGGTGACGCGATGGTGGTCTGTCCCTGCACCATGGGGACGCTCGGCAAAATTGCGGGCGGCATTAGCGACGATCTTATCGCCCGTGCTGCCGATGTTATGCTCAAGGAAAAACGCATGCTGATTTTAGTGCCGCGCGAGATGCCGTTCTCTTCCATCCACTTGGGAAACATGCTCAAACTTTCCCGTGTCGGCGCTGTCATTATGCCGCCCAATCCCGGCTTTTATCACCATCCGCAGAGCGTGCAGGAACTGGTGGATTTTGTGGTGGCGCGGATACTGGATCATCTGGGTGTGCAACAGGACTTGATGGAACCTTGGGGGGCAAGAGTAGGCGAACCCTAATAAGATTGAAGGCAAGGTTGGGAATTTTGCAACTCAATTAGGGGAATTCCCGGTGCGGATTGTTGTTAACTATGTCGTAGAGCGCGTGTTAAGGGACCCGCATTCACGGGTCTATAATCGGCGCACGATGCGCACCCAATTCTGAAACGGGGGGGATATGGACAAACAATTGCGTGAGGCAGCATTGCAGTATCACCGCCAGACTCCGCCGGGAAAGATCTCGGTGAACGCGAGCAAGCCGATGTATACGGCGCGTGATTTGTCACTGGCGTATTCCCCCGGTGTGGCGGCGGCCTGCGAGTTGATCGTGGACAATCCGGCCGAAGTGCGCAATATGACAGCGCGCGGCAATCTGGTGGCGGTGATCACCAATGGCACGGCGGTGCTGGGGTTGGGTAACATTGGCCCGCTGGCGGCCAAGCCGGTGATGGAAGGCAAGGGCGTGTTGTTCAAGAAGTTCGCCGGCATCGATGTGTTCGATATCGAGATCGCCGAGAACGACCCGGACAAACTGGTGGACATCATCGCCGCGCTGGAGCCGACCTTCGGCGGCATCAATCTGGAAGATATCAAAGCCCCCGAGTGTTTCTACATCGAAAGCAAATTGCGCGAACGCATGCGCATCCCGGTCTTCCACGACGATCAACATGGCACTTCCATCATCGTGGGGGCGGCGCTGTTGAACGGACTCAAGGTCGTCGGCAAACAGATTGACAGTATCAAACTGGTAGCGAGCGGCGCGGGTGCGGCGGCGTTGGCCTGCCTCGACATGTTGGTGGTGTTGGGGGTGAGGATGGAGAACATCATTGTCACCGATATCAAGGGCGTGGTTTATACCGGCCGCAGCGAAGAGATGGATGACAACAAGGCGCGCTACGCGAAAGCGACGACTGCACGCTCGTTGAACGAGGTGATCGTCGGCGCGGATGTGTTCCTCGGGTTATCGGCGGGCGAAGTGCTGAAGCCGGAGATGGTGGAACAGATGGCACAGCGTCCGCTGATTTTTGCACTGGCGAATCCCACACCCGAAATATTGCCCGAACTGGCCAAGCAGGCACGTCCCGATGCGATTCTTGCCACCGGCCGTTCGGATTATCCCAACCAGGTCAACAACGCATTGTGTTTCCCCTATATCTTCCGTGGCGCGCTGGATGTGGGGGCGACCAGCATCAACGAAGCAATGAAGATCGCTGCCGTGTATGCCATCGCCGAACTGGCCGAGGCCGAACAGTCCGAGGAAGTGGCGGCAGTGTACGGAGATGAAAACCTCACCTTTGGCGAAAACTATCTGATCCCCAAACCGTTTGATCCGCGCCTGATCTCCAAGGTCGCGCCTGCGGTCGCACAAGCGGCGATGGACAGCGGGGTGGCCACCCGGCCGATCACGGATATGGCAGGTTATCTCGAACAACTGGGTGGTTTTGTTTACCACTCCAGCATGTTGATGAAGCCGGTGTTCGAATTGGCGAAGAAGAAACCGAAACGTCTGGTGTATGCCGAGGGTGAGGAGGAGCGCGTGTTGCACGCGGTGCAGACCGTGGTGGACGAGGGCTTGGCCTTGCCGATCCTGGTGGGTCGCCCGGCTGTGGTGGGAATGCGTATCGCCAAGCTGGGGTTGCGTATCCGTCCCGGCGTGGATTTTGAACTGGTGAACCCGGAAAGCGATCCGCGTTACCGCGAATATTGGATGGAGTATCACCGCTTGATGGCGCGCAAAGGGGTGACGCCGGAAGTGGCGAAGCGTGAGATGCGCCGCCGCAGCACACTCATCGCCGCCATGTTGTTGCGCATGGGTGCGGCGGATGCCATGTTATGCGGCACGGTGGCGCAACCGTTGTATCACTTGCGTTACATCGACGAAGTGATCGGCCATTGCCCGGGAGGCAAGGTGTACGGCGCGATGAATATTCTGTTATTGCCCAAGCACACGCTGTTCATCTGCGATACCCATGTGAACCTCGACCCAACGGCGGAGGAGATCGCCGAGATGACTTTGCTGGCGGCGGAAGAGGTGCGGTATTTCGGCATTACACCGAAAGTGGCGTTGCTGTCGCATTCCAATTTTGGCAGTCACGACAATGCTTCCGCGCGCAAGATGGCACGTGCCCGCGAGTTGCTGGAGCAGCAGGCGCCGGAGTTGGAAGTAGAAGGCGAGATCCACGGTGATGCGGCTTTGTCGGAAGAGATGCGCACGCTGTTCCTGCCGGGGTCGCATTTGAAGGGGCAAGCCAATTTGTTGGTGATGCCCAATCTGGATGCGGCCAATATCGCCTACAATCTGCTGAAGATGACGGCGGGCGACGGTGTCACTATAGGCGGTATCTTGTTGGGGGCGAACAAGTCGGCGCATATTTTGACTTCCACCGCGACCGCGCGGCGTATTGTTAATATGAGTGCTCTGGCGGTGGCCGGAGTCGTAACCAGGAGTGAATCATGAATAAACAGGAAGTGGAACTGCTAAGCCAAGAGATCGAAATATTGATGGCGGAACGTGCGCGTTTGCTTAAAGTGGTGGGTGCGGCAGCGGTGCTGGTGGCGAATGCCGATGCCAAATTGCTGCAAAAGAATGCGGTGGATGCTGCGGAGATGTTGTCCGAGTTGCTGAATGAACTTCCGGAAGAAACCTTGCAAGATGCGTTGGAGTCGGTAAACGCACAAACAATTGATTAACTGATCGGACATGGCAAGACAGAAAGTCGGTCTAATCCTGACAGGCGGTGGAGCACGGGCGGCCTATCAGGTCGGCGTGCTCAAAGCGATCGCGGAGTTCCTGCCTTTCCGCACCCACCTGCCTTTCGATGTGGTGTGCGGTACTTCCGCAGGCGCGCTCAACGCCGTTACGCTGGTGGTGAATGCCCGGCACTTCCGCAAAGGCGTGCGTTACCTCATGACCATCTGGAACAACGCTCATGTCAGCGACATCTACCGCTCGGATTTGCTCGGGGTGCTGAGTAACAGCGCGCGTTTGCTCATGGGTATGTTGTTGAGTGTAATGGGGAGTAATCGTCTGAACCGTGTATCGCTGCTGGATAGTCGTCCGCTACACAATTTCCTGGAGCAGGCGCTGCCGTGCGAGATGATCCAGGAACATATCGATGCGGGTTTGGTGCATGCGGTCAGTGTCACGGCATCGGGGTACGGGTCTGGACATTCGGTGACTTTTTATCAGGGGGTGGCCGACATTCGTCCTTGGAAGCGCGCGCGCCGGGTGGGTATCCCAACCCAGATCAGCATCCAGCATTTGCTCGCTTCTTCCGCCATTCCATTTATGTTTCCTTCGGTTCGCGTCAATCGCGAATTTTTCGGCGACGGTTCGATGCGCCAGATTGCACCCATCAGTTCGGCGTTACATCTTGGAGCGGAGCGTGTGCTGGTAGTGGGGGTCGGGCACGGGGCTTCGGTCGAAGACGAGAAGCGCGCCAAGATTGAACACTATCCTTCACTTGCCGAGATCGCCGGTCATGCGCTGGACAGCATCTTCATCGACGGGCTGGAAGTCGATCTGGAGCGCTTGCGGCGCATCAACCACACCATCAGTATGATCCCGGAAGAGCTGCGCGGGAGGATCAGTCTGCAACACGTTGAAGCGCTGGTCATCACGCCCAGTCTGCCTTTGGAAAAAATCGCCGAGCGTCATGTTACTCGCTTGCCTTGGACGATCAGGATGTTGTTGCGATTGGTCGGGGTGATGCGCGGTAGCGGCGCGAATCTGGTGAGTTATCTGATGTTCGACAAGCATTACTGCCGTGCTCTGATTGATCTGGGATATCAGGACGCCTTTAAACGCCGCGAAGAGATCCTGAGTTTCTTCGAGCAGAGCGGCAAAGCGTCAAGCAATGATATGCCGCAATGAAACAGCACCCGCCCGCTCACCCCAAACCGTTGACTTTCTCCCTCCTCAGATTGCTTGCGGATGGCGATTTTCATTCCGGTGAAGACATGGCGCAGCGTCTTGGATTGTCGCGCACCAGCGTGCATAACGCGCTTCATGCCGTGGAGAATTTTGGCATCAAGTTGCACAGTGTGCGCGGGCGCGGCTATCAACTGAGCCATCCTTTGTATTGGTTGGACGCAGGAGAAATCGGGGCGGGATTGGGTGAAGCGCGCGACGTGTTGCAGATTGAACTGTTAGACCACGCGCCTTCGAGTAATGCCTTGCTGATGCAGCGCGCTGCGCTGGGTGCGGCGAGTGGCAGCGTACTGGCATTGGAGTGGCAAAGTGCCGGTCGCGGTAGGCTGGGCAGGGCATGGCATTCCGGCTTGGGGGATGCGCTTACTTTCTCATTGCTGTGGCGCTTCGAGTGCGGTCTGGCAGCACTCTCCGGATTGAGTTTGGCGGTAGGTGTTGCTGTGGTGCGCGCATTACATGAGTTGGGTGTGCCCGGTGCGGGCTTGAAATGGCCGAACGATGTGTTGTTAGGTCGCGGGAAACTCGCCGGAATTCTGCTGGAGGCGCAGGGCGATATGCTGGGGCCCAGTGCGGTGGTGATCGGCATCGGTTTGAATCTGACCCGACCCAAACAGGCAGATATTGAAATCGACCAACCGGTGAGTGACCTTGCCTCGTGCGGCATTCCTTTGCAAGATCGCAATCGGGTGTTGGCCTTGTTGTTGAAACACTTGGTGAAGATATTGCGTGAATTCGCGTTGCACGGATTTGCTCCGTTGCGCGCCGAATGGGAGAGTGATCACCTGTTTCAGCAGCGTGCTGCCAAGTTGCTCTTGCCGGATGGTGCAACCGTCGAAGGCGAGGTGCAGGGCGTGACCGATGAGGGTGCATTGCGTTTGCTCACGTCTTCAGGCGAGCGCATTTTCAATGCGGGCGAGATCAGCCTGAGGGGGCTTTAAGGTGTTGTTACTGGACGTGGGAAACAGTCGCTGCAAGTGGGCACGAGTGCATGCGGGTGCATGGACGCATCAGGGCGCGTTTGGCAACACCGAACCGGATGCGATGCAATCGGCATTTTCCCAACTGCCGCGTCCTTCGCAGATACTGGTTTCCAATGTTGCCGGCGCGCAGATGGCCGAGCGTCTGCACAGAATATTTTCCGGATGGGAGTGCACAATTGAGTTTGTCACCCCACGGCTGAAGCAATGCGGCTTGCGCAACGGTTATCACTCTCCTGAGCGATTGGGTAGTGACCGTTGGGCCGCGATGATTGCGGCTTGGCATCAGGTGCGCGGCGCCTGTCTGGTGGTGAATCTGGGCACCGCGACAACGGTGGATGCTATCTCGGCGCAAGGTGAATTCATCGGAGGGTTGATTCTGCCGGGGGTCTATCTGATGCGGCAAAGTCTTCTGGGGAGTACAGCGCAGCTTGCAGTGGAAAATGGGGCGTTGCGCGATTTCCCTCTGAATACAGAAGATGCCATTCAAAGCGGTTTGTTGGGAGCGACTTTGGGAGCGATCGAAAGGCAATATGCGTTATTGGCTAAACAAGATGCGAATGCACGTTGTATTGTGAGTGGCGGTGCGGCGGAAGTAATTTATCCCGCTTTGAAATTGCCCCACGCGCATATCGATAATCTCGTGTTACATGGCTTACAGATCATTGGGGAAAATAAAGAATGACCAAATGGATCCTGGGTTTGTTGCTGCTGGCGAATGTGATTCTGTTCAGCGTGATGCAATGGGGACGTGAATTGGCGGTGGATGCCGAGATCCCCACGGTACGAGCCGAGTTCAATGCGGAAAATATTCAGTTGCTGAGCGGAATTCCCAGCGCGGTGGTGCAAACGGCCTCCGAAGTTGTCACGACGGTCGTGGGATCTTCTGTAACTGAAATTCAACCCGCTTCGATATTGAGTCAGGAATTGAAGGTTGTCCCCAAAGAGCTTAAGCAATGCGCGGCATGGGGTGAGTTCTCGGGCAAAGGTCTGGCACAAGTGCAAGCCGAACTGGCCGCGTTAGTTCCGGCAGAGAACCTGATACAAACCACGGTGGAGCATGCCAGCGGTTACTGGGTCTACATCCCGCCGCTGAAGAAAAAAGCCGAAGTGCAAAGCAAGATTGAACAGCTGAAAAAAATGGGCGTCGATGATTATTTCGTGGTACTGGAAAACGGTGCGTGGTTCAACGCGATTTCACTGGGCGTGTTCAGGACAGAAAAGTCGGCGCAGCGATATCTGGAGAGCTTGAAGCTCAAAGGTGTGCGAACCGCTCAAGTGGGTGAGCGCAAGAGCAAACTCAAATTTACGCAGTTTTCGTTGAAAAACCTTGACGGAGCCGGCGTTGACAAGATCCGTTCTCTGCAAAGGGAATTTCCAGACAGTGAACTTAAAATAGAGAACTGCAATTGACATAAAGGGGCGAAATCAGCACAATGCCGCCCTCTTTTTGGGTAAGCACTGCTTGGGCCTGTGGAGAAAATTCGGTGATATAGCTCAGTTGGTTAGAGCACAGCACTCATAATGCTGGGGTCGGTGGTTCAAGTCCACCTATCACCACCAAATAAAAAAACTCCAGCCTAGGCTGGAGTTTTTGTTTTCTAAGACCGGATGATTATTGGTCAGAGAACAGTTGTTTTAGCATCCACAAAGAGAAACCAACAGCGATGAGTGCGGTACCGATTGCGGAAATATCAGCGATAAATGACATAATTTTCTCCTCCCCAGAGATTTAAGTTGAACATACCAACAAATACTACGGGGGGAATCGTAGCACATAAGGTGTTTAGGGAAAGTGCTTCAACTATAGAGTACCTGACCAGAAGGCTTGGCCTTTGGTGTGGAGGGATGCTGAAAGGGGTGAGTTGCGTGTCGCGAGAGGTTATTTATCGCTCCCGCGACAGGCTTGGCATTAACTACTTTTGACTGTTTGGATTGTGATCCAGATGGCGAATCCGACTGCGAAGACTGCTACGCCGACTGCTGAAAAATCTGCTAGGTATGACATTGTTACTCCCCCTGTTGAGCTTATGATTGGATTTGATTACGGGTAGCATTAGTTGACTAAAGCTTCGTGAATTATATGAGCAAAATAGTATACTAATGACGCATCTTTACTAAGGCTTAGTAATATAAGGTCAATATTTCTCAATGGGTTATTAGAGGTTTTTCAGGAATTGTATGGCGCAGAAAAAGCTGTATATAAAAACTTACGGATGTCAGATGAACGAGTATGACTCGGACAAGATGACTGATGTGTTGCGTGCGTGTGAAGGCATGGTGCTGACCCAAAAACCCGAAGACGCCGACATGATCTTGTTCAACACATGTTCGATCCGTGAGAAGGCAGAAGAGAAGGTGTTCTCCGATTTGGGACGCGCCCGTGCGCTGAAGCAGGCCAAGCCGGGGATGCTGATCGGTGTGGGTGGCTGTGTCGCCAGCCAGGAAGGCAAGACCATCATCAAACGTGCACCGTATGTGGATTTTGTTTTCGGGCCGCAGACTTTGCACCGACTGCCGCAACTTATCGCCGACAGGCTGGCTACGGGCAAGCCGCAAGTGGACATCAGTTTTCCCGAGATCGAAAAGTTCGATCATCTGCCCGCCGCTCAAACCGCGCACGGATCCGCGTTTGTCTCGATCATCGAAGGCTGTAGCAAATACTGCTCATTTTGTGTTGTGCCTTACACGCGCGGCGAAGAGGTTTCGCGCCCCTTTGCCGACGTGATGCAGGAAGTGAGGAGCCTGACTGCGCAGGGTGTGGGCGAGATCACCCTGTTGGGGCAGAACGTGAATGCGTATCGGGGCGAGACGGAAGATGGTGAAGTCGTCGATTTTGCATTCCTCGTGCAGGCGGTGGCGGCCTTGCCCGAAGTTCAGCGCCTGCGTTTTACTACGTCGCACCCGCGTGAGATGTCGCAGCGTTTGATCGATCTGTATGCGTCTGTTCCAAAGTTGGCCAGTCATCTGCACTTGCCGGTACAGTCGGGCTCGGATCGGGTATTGGCCGCAATGAAACGCGGCTACACCGTGTTGGAATATAAATCGGTCGTGCGCAAGCTGCGCGTGGTGCGTCCGGATATTTCCATCACTTCAGATTTCATCATCGGCTTTCCCGGCGAGACTGAGGCCGATTTTGAGGCAACCCTGAAACTGATCGATGACGTGGGTTTCGATGCCAGCTTTAGTTTTCTGTTTAGTGCGCGTCCGGGAACACCGGCAGCCGAAATGACCGACGACACGCCTCACGCGACCAAACTTGCCCGCTTGCATCGTGTGCAGGAACGGATCGCACAATTGGAAAGACAAATCAGCGATGACATGGGCGGCAGCGTGCAACGCGTGGTGGTTGAGAATATTTCGCGCAAGAACGCGTTGGAGTTGGCGGGTCGCACCGAGAACAACCGCGTGGTCAATTTCGTCGGTTCACCCGGCATGCTGGGACGTTACGTGGAGGTGCGAATCCTGTCCGGAACCATGCACACACTGCGCGGAGAGTTGGTGGTTCCGCCATGAAAGACGCGGTTAATCTTTCATTCGAACCGGTAGACAACGCTCGGCTGGCCAGATTGTGCGGTGCCTTTGACGAAAATCTGCGCCAGATCGAGACGGCACTGGAAGTGGCTATCTCACGCCGGGGCGAACGCTTCAGTATCAGCGGTGACCAGGCAGAATTGGCGCGCGAAGTGCTGGAACGTTTCTATCTCGAAGCGAGGAACGACATCACGCTGGAGCGTTTGCAATTGGGTTTGATCGAAGCCATGAAACACGATCTTCCCGATGCACAAAGCGAATCAGTGCCGTTGTTGATGACACGCAAAGCCGAAGTGCGCGGTCGCACGGTGCGCCAAAACGAATACCTGATGGCGATTCAAGAACACGATATCACCTTCGGCGTCGGCCCGGCCGGTACCGGCAAGACCTATCTCGCGGTGGCCTCGGCGGTGGATGCATTGCAACGCGATACGGTGAAACGTCTGGTGCTGGTGCGTCCGGCAGTGGAGGCGGGTGAGCGTTTGGGTTTTTTGCCGGGCGACATGGCACAGAAAGTAGACCCCTATCTGCGTCCGTTGTATGACGCGCTTTTCGATCTGATGGGCACGGACAAGGTAGCCAAAGCGTTCGAAAAGGGCGTGATTGAAATTGCGCCGCTGGCCTACATGCGCGGTCGCACGTTAAACCACTCTTTCATCATATTGGATGAGGCACAGAACACCACGCCCGAGCAGATGAAGATGTTCCTCACCCGCATCGGCTTCGGTAGCAAGGCGGTCATCACCGGCGACGTGACACAGATCGACCTCGGACGCGGGCAACGTAGCGGCCTCAACGATGCACGCGTCGTGTTGAAGGATGTGCGCGGTATCGCCTTCCAAAATTTTCTTGCGGAAGATGTGGTGCGCCATCCGCTGGTGCAGAAGATCGTCACCGCCTACGAGAAACACGAACAAGAAAAACAATGAACGGGTCGACCAAACTTTCGCTGTCGGTGCAATATGCCAGCAATGCTAGGAATCTGCCCACCCGGCAACAGTTTCGGCGCTGGGTGAGTCTTGCGCTGGAGCAAGATGTGCAGATGGCCTTGCGTATCGTGGATGAGATCGAAGGCCGTGTTTTGAACCTGAATTATCGAGGCCGGGACTATGCGACCAACGTGCTGACTTTCGTCTACGACGACACGCCGCCGCTGCTCTACGCCGATGTGGTTATTTGCGCGCCGGTGGTGGCGCGCGAGGCCGCCGAACAGAACAAGGATGAGCTTGCGCACTACGCGCATTTGACGATCCATGCGACGTTGCACCTGCAGGGTTACGACCATGAATACGAGTCCGATGCCGAAATAATGGAAGCGCGCGAAACTGCGTTGATGAAAAAATTAAGGTATCCTGCGCCCTATCTTGTTCTCGATGTTAAGTAATGGACTTTTCGGAAAGTAGCAACAAACCCACCCTGTTAGAACGTCTCTCCACGCTGCTGTTGCGCGAGCCGGAAGACCGCGACCAACTGGTCGCATTGTTGTACAGCGCCTACGAGCGCAACCTGCTGGATGCCGATGCCCTGTCCATGATGGAAGGAGTCATCCAGGTCTCCGAACGTCAGGTGCGCGAGATTATGATTCCGCGTGCGCAGATGGATGTTATCGACATCAGCCAACCGCCGGAAAAATTCATTCCCTACGTCATCGATACCGCACACTCGCGTTTCCCCGTGATCGACGGCGATAAAGACAACATCATCGGCATTCTTCTGGCGAAAGATCTGCTGCGTTATTACGCGGGAGAAGAATTCGACGTGCGCGACATGTTGCGTCCCGCCGTGTTCGTGCCGGAATCGAAACGCCTCAATATCCTGTTGCGCGATTTCCGCAGCAATCACAACCACATCGCGTTGGTAGTGGATGAATACGGCGGTGTATGCGGCATGGTGACCATTGAAGATGTGCTGGAGCAGATCGTCGGTGACATCGCCGACGAATATGACTTCGACGAAGACGAAGACAACATCATCCGCCAGGACGATGCGCACTGGCGCGTCAAGGCGGATACCGAGATCGAAGACTTCAACAAAGTGATGGGCACCGAATTCAGCGATGAAGAATGTGACACCGTTGGCGGTCTGGTATTGCAAGCCGCCGGACAGTTACCGAAACGCGGGGAAAGCATACCGTTTGGCGAGTGGCAATTCACCGTACTGCGGGCCGACAGCCGCAGGCTGCATTCTTTGCTGGTGGAGCGCACGCTGCTTGAGACGGGTGACGAGAAAGAGTAACTCGCCGCCGCAGCTGTATCAGAATTGCTCATCCTCGCGCAGATAACGCCATTCCCCCTGCGGCAGATCGCCCAGCCTGACTTTGCCGATACGCACGCGCTTCAATGCGCTCACCTTCAATCCCACCATCTCGCACATACGTCGAATCTGCCTCTTCTTGCCTTCCTGCAGGATGAAGCGCAGCTGGTCGTCGTTCTGCCAACTCACTTTGGCGGGTTTCAGTTTTTTTCCATCCAGCGTCAAGCCGTGATTCAGCAACGCGAGGCCGTTGCCGACGAGTTTGCCTTGCACGCGGACCAAATATTCTTTTTCGACGGGCGAATCTTCGCCCACGAGTTGTTTGGCGACACGACCATCTTGGGTGAGCACCAGCAAACCGGTCGAGTCGATATCCAGGCGACCTGCGGGCGCGAGGCCGAGTAGCTGGCTGCGATGAAACCGCATCGGCGTGGTGTCCTGCTCCCAGCGCGTGGCGGCATCCAACAGCAGAATGGCCGGTTTGTAGCCTTCCTCCGCCTGTCCCGAAACAAAGCCCACAGGCTTGTGCAGCAGGATGGTGACACGCCCCTGTTGCTTGGCCTGTGCGGCCTTTTCTAAGGTGATTTTTTGCGTCGGCAGAATCTTGCTGCCAAGTTCGCTGACGATCTCGCCGTCCACCTTCACCCAACCTTTGGCGATGTAGTCGTCGGCTTCACGGCGCGAGCACAGTCCCTGTTCAGACATTAATTTTGAGAGTCGTATTTTTTCCATTTTTTAGTACACCTATGGCAATTCAAACTTTGTCGTTCCCGCGCAGGCGGGAATCCAGCAATGAAATCAAACCTCGCGTAGCGGGGACAAAGCCCAACTGCACTTTTGATAAACCCACTGGATTTCCGCCTGCGCGAGAATGACGGAACACTGCATATTTTTCCTATCCCAAAACCGGAAACAAGCCGCGCAATCCCCCGGCCATAAATTCCACCGCGATCGCTGCGAGCAACAACCCCATCAGTCGCGTAACGATGTTGCTGCCAATCCTGCCCAGGCGTCGCGAGACCCACGGTGCGATGAGGAAGGTGATCCAAACGGTAAGGCTCAAAGCAACGATGACCAACACCATCACGCCATAGTGCCCCGCCGTATTACCCTTGTGCGCATCGAGAATCACCGTGCTGATTGCACCCGGCCCGGCCAACAGGGGGGTGGAAAGTGGCACGATGGCGACTGAGGATGTGGCATCACCGTCGGTGCTCTCGTCCGGCGTGAGGGTCGGTTTGTTACCGATGAGCATGGTGATGGACATCAGCAATAGCAGGATGCCGCCCGCAGTACGGAAGGAGTGAATGCTGATGCCGAAGAAGGAAAGGATCGCTTCGCCCAACAGCAGGGCGGCAAGCAAAATCACCAGTACCGAAAGCGAAGCCATGCGCCCCACACGTTCGCGTTTAAGCGCCGTCATGCCGCCGGTAAACGCGATGATGATGGGAATGATGCCGACCGGATCAATGATCGCGAACAGGCTGATAAATATCTTGGTGTATTCGGTGAAATCGAGCATGAACGGTCAGACCAGGTGATCGACCAGTTGACCTACCGCCATGCGCAAGCGGCGCGACAAACTGATGGCGATGGCGCGGATGATACGCGCTGCGATGCGCGGATGTTCTTCCACCATTTTGTCCAGCGCCTCTTTCGACAATGTCAGCAGGATACATTCCGAGGCGGCTTGGCATGTCGCCGAACGGCGCTCGCCGTCCAGCACTGCCATCTCGCCAAAGGCGCGGCCCTGACCCAGCTTCACCATCTCGACCAACGCGTCATTCTGATTGGCTTTGATCACCGCGATACTGCCGGAATGCACGACGCACATGAAAGCACCAATATCCCCCTCGTTGAAGATGACCGCATCGGCGTCGATTTTGTTGACGCCGAAATAATGCGCGGCAGCGCGCAACTCCGCCGCAGACAGGTGATTAAACAGGTCGCAGTCGATCAGCATGGAGCTGATTTCTTCAAGCAGGGCGGAACGGTTGGACATGGGGTGAACAGGTTGGCGGTGACGTGCGGCGGAAGTTACACCGTATAATCCGGCGAATCAACTCTATCGCCATTATCCGTGAAAAGAATCATCTCCTCCCCGTTTGTGATCGCCTTCATCGCGGGTGCCTGTGCCGTCTTCGGCTTCGCACCCTTCGGCATCTTCCCCTTGCCCATCCTCGCACTTGCAGTGTTGTTCCGGTTGTGGAGCCAAGCCGAGCGCCCCGCCCAGGCCGCATGGATAGGCTTCGCCTTCGGCATGGGTTTGTTCTGCGTTGGTGTCAGTTGGATTTATGTTGCACTGCATGAATACGGATACATGCACCCCATCCTGGCGGCAGTGGCAACGGCACTGTTCGCCGCAGTGAATGCGGCACTTCCGGCTTTTGCAGGTTACGTACAGGCGAAATTCAGGCCGTTCGCCCTGAGCGTGTCGAAGGGGCGTTCATGGATATTGCTGGTCTTGCCCGCGATCTGGATGCTCGCCGAATGGATACGTGGCTTTTTATTCACGGGTTTCCCTTGGCTCACCATTGGGTATTCGCAGGTGCCAAATAGTCCGCTGGCGGGCTACGCGCCTGTGCTGGGGGTGTATGGCGTGTCACTTTTTGTCGCGGTGAGCGCGGGGATATTATTGGTTTTGTGGAATGCCCGCTGGAGCAGGCCGGGTAAGATCGCCTTGTGGGTGCTGATTGCGCTGTGGATTTGCGGCGCGCTGTTGCGCACGATCGAGTGGACACAACCTCAAGGCGACACAATTAAAGTGAGTCTGCTACAAGGCAACATCGCGCAAGACGACAAGTTTGCAGAAGGCTCTCTTGTCGGAACGCTGGAAACTTACCGCCGCCTGACGCAAAGCAGCGATGCACGCCTCATCGTCCTGCCCGAAACGGCTTTGCCAATACTGCGAGACAACGTGCCGGATTACTATCAGAACATTTTGAGCGAGCACGCGCGCAAGAATGGTGGCGACATCCTCATCGGCGCTTTTGAAAAAGACAACGGCCACTACTACAACAGCGTTTATTCGCTGGGAAGTTCGCACAGTCAGCACTACCGCAAAGATCACCTGGTACCCTTCGGCGAGTTCATTCCGCTGCGAGACGTGCTCGGCTGGCTCATCAACGAGGTGCTCAATATCCCGATGGGCGATCTTGGCAGCGGTGGCGCAACGCAAAAGCCGCTCAATGTCGCCGGACAAAAGGTCGCGCTGGATATTTGTTACGAAGACGCCTTCGGTGAAGAGATCATCCGCGCGCTGCCGCAAGCCACACTGCTGGTGAATGTAACCAACGATGCCTGGTACGGCGATTCGCACGCCGCGATGCAACACAACCAACTGTCGCAGATGCGCGCGCTGGAAACGGGGCGCATGATGCTGCGTGCCACCAATACCGGCGTCACCTCCGTCATCGGCGTGGATGGCCGTATCCAAGCCATGTTGCCACAGCATCAGGAAGGTGTGCTCACCGCGCAGGTGCAAGGCTATACCGGCAGTACGCCGTATGTGTATTGGGGGAATGTTGCGCTGTTGGTGTTGCTTGCGTTGATGCTGGTAACTGTCGGGTGGCTGCAATGCACTCCCTCTCCCACCGGGGGAGGGCTGGGGAGGGGGAACACTCGTGGCAAACGTGTATGAGCTGGTGCTGCTACCTCCTGCAATGCGCAGACGACACGTTGTACTGTGGCATCACCAACGATCTCGATAAACGTCTTGCCGCACACAATGCGGGAGAAGGGGCCAAATACACGCGCGGGCGTACTCCGGTGAAGTTGCTGTATCGCGAACCCTGTGACGACAAATCCGCTGCACTCAAGCGCGAGATGGAAATCAAGAAAATGCCTAGGAGTGAAAAATTGAAATTGTGCGCGATTGCTTTACGGCATCACAAATAATTCAATTTCGTCATTCCGGCATAGCGTGTGTTGTTGGGGCTATGTCAATTCCGCCCAGCCTTTAGCTGGTTACGGATTGCCTGCCGTTGTTATCACCCCCTTGCAACCACGGGATACTCCTTGCAGCAGGCCGAAATTCAGTGCGTTCAATTGGCCGGACACCGGCCTTCTTTGATGTGACGAACTGTTAGAGATGACCTGTACTGTTTCGCTGAAGTTAAGCAGCAGGATCGTAATCATGACGAAACTTTGATTGACCTCCTGTTGAGGCATGTATAGACTCGCGTTTATACATTTCACATAAGGAGAGATTCATGTCCGAAGCCGTGTTAGACATCAAGCAGTGGGGCAATAATTTGGGGGTTCGTTTGCCCGCAGCGGTGGCGCGGGAGGCGCATCTGCATGTACACCAGCGTGTGCGTGTGACAGTGGAGGGCAATCAAGTTGTCATCAAGCCGTTTGAGGATACTCGCCTGACGTTGGAGCAACGCGTTGCTGTTTACGATGTAAAGCGGCATGGGGGGGAGCAAATGACCACCACGGAGGCTATCGGAGCTGAGAAGTGGTAGTCGCACAAAAGCCAATAGCTAAAAAGTGCTGGGTGCCTGATCGGCAAGATGTCATTTGGATTGATTGCAATCCGCAGGTGGGGCAAGAGATGCGGGATGTGCATCCGTTTTTGGTGCTTTCGCCTCGCATCTTCAATGAAAAAACCTCGCTGGTCATCGGTCTTCCCATGACGACTGCGCAATACAATTCGGATAACCCATTCGCCGTTGTCGTAGGCAAAGCAGCAGGACGCAAAGCCGGGCAAAACAGTTATGTGCTGTGCCATCAACCCAAATCATTCGATTGGCGTTTACGCAAAGCCAAGGCACATCCGATGAAGACACTCCCTGATGCCGTGTTTGCAGAAATTTGCGAACGGCTCAATCAGATCATTCAGTTAGGCTGATTCCCTTCAGGGGGTGACGTTCTGGCCCGAAAACCCGTAAAATGCGCGCCTTCGAAAATAAGCTGGTTTAGTACATGCTCACCTTTCAGCAAGTCATCCTGACGCTACAACATTTCTGGGATAAGCAGGGCTGCGCGTTGCTGCAACCCTACGACATCGAAGTTGGCGCGGGCACCTTCCACACGGCGACCTTCTTGCGCGCGATCGGCCCCGAGCCTTGGCGCGCGGCGTATGTGCAGCCGTCGCGACGTCCCAAGGATGGGCGTTACGGCGAAAACCCCAACCGTTTGCAGCATTACTACCAATATCAGGTGGTGCTGAAACCTTCCCCCGACAATATTCAGGAACTCTATCTCGACAGCCTGCGCGCGTTGGGCATCAACACCGGCGAGCACGACATCCGCTTTGTCGAGGATGATTGGGAATCGCCCACGCTGGGTGCGTGGGGGCTGGGCTGGGAGGTGTGGCTGGACGGCATGGAAGTGACGCAGTTTACGTATTTCCAGGAAGTGGGTTCGCTCACCTGCAAGCCGGTGCTGGGCGAAATCACTTATGGTCTGGAACGTCTGGCCATGTATCTGCAAGGCGTTGAGAACGTGTTCGATCTGGTATGGGCGAAAAACGGCGACACCGTGGTGACCTATGGCGATGTGTTCCACCAGAACGAAGTGGAGCAATCGAAATACAACTTCGAACATTCCAACGTCGATATGTTGTTCCGCCATTTCACCGAATACGAAAGCGAAGCCAAGCGCCTGATGGATGCCGGATTGGCCTTGCCCGGCTTCGAGATGGTGATGAAGTGCTCGCATACTTTTAATCTTTTGGATGCGCGCGGCGCGATCTCGGTGACGGAACGCGCGGCCTACATCGGTCGGGTGCGGGCGCTGTCGCGGCAGGTGGCGCAGGCGTATTACGATTCACGCGCGGCATTGGGTTTTCCCATGGCTAAACACAGGGAGAATTCCAATGACGAATGAGACGTTGCTGATCGAGTTGCTCACCGAAGAGCTGCCGCCCAAAGTGCTGGAAAAACTGTCCACCACGTTCGCCAGTGAAATATTCAACGCGTTGCGCGAGCAGGCTTTGCTGGGCGGGGCCAGCGTGGCGACACCGTATTGCACACCGCGCCGCTTGGCAGTGAGCATCACCCAGGTGGCCGAGATGCAGGCGGACCGGGTGATCGAGCGCAAGGGGCCGGCAGTAAATGCGGCGATTGACGCGGCAGGTAAACCTTCCAAAGTGCTGGAAGGTTTCATGCGTTCGGTCGGAACCAGCATCGACCAGCTGAAAACGGTGGGCGACGGCAAGGCGGAATATTTCGTGGCGCGTATCGAGCAGAAAGGCAAATCGCTGGACGAATATCTGCAGGAGATTGTGATACAGGCGCTGAAGAAATTGCCCGTGCCCAAGCTGATGCGCTGGGGCGATTCCGATCATCAATTTGTGCGCCCGGTGCACGGTCTGACCATTCTGCACGGGGGACGTGTGGTACCGGCGGAAGTCTTGGGGCTGAGCAGCGGCAACGTCACCAGCGGCCACCGCTTCATGTGCAGCGAGCGCGTCACCATCAATCATGCGGAAAACTACGAGGCAATATTGGCACGCGACGGGCGCGTGATCGCCAGCTTTGCCCAGCGCAGGGACAGTATTGCCGCGCGTTTGGACGAACTGGCGGATGAGCACAAGTCGATCTGGATCGGCCACGCCAATTTCGATTTGCAAAAACTGTTGGGCATGTCCAACGAAGAGCGCAGTGTGTTGAGCAGCCTGCTGGATGAAGTGACGGCGCTGGTCGAATGGCCGGAAGTGTATGTCGGTGAGTTCGAGACAGAATTCCTCGAAGTGCCGCAGGAATGTCTGATCCTCACCATGCAGCAGAACCAGAAATATTTCCCCTTGCTGGACAGTCACGGAAAATTGCTGAACAAGTTCCTCATCGTCTCCAATATGCAGGTGAGCGACCCGCATCACATCATCGAGGGTAACCAGCGCGTGGTGCGTCCGCGCCTGGCCGATGCGCGTTTCTTCTTCAATCAGGACCGCAAACAGAAACTGGAATCGCGTGTCGAAAAACTGGGCAGAGTGGTCTACCACAACAAGCTGGGATCGCAGTTGCAACGCGTCGAACGTATCACCACGCTGGCCGGCACCATCGCGAAACTGCTGGGTGTGGACAAGGCGGATACCGAAATGGCCGCGCGCCTGTGCAAGGCCGATCTGTTGACCGACATGGTGGGCGAGTTCCCCGAACTGCAGGGCATCATCGGGCGCTATTACGCGTTTTACGACGGCGAGAAATTCGACGTGATGAACGCCATCGAAGCGCATTACCATCCGCGTTTTTCCGGTGACACCTTGCCGCAGGGCGGCGTGGCGTGTGCGTTGGCGCTGGCCGACAAATTGGAAACGGTCATCGGCATTTACGGCATCGGCCAAGTGCCCACCGGCGACAAAGACCCGTTCGGATTGCGCCGTCAGGCGCTGGGTATCTTGCGCATCCTGATCGAGACACCGCTCGATCTGAACTTGCATGCCTTGCTCAATGCGGCGGCGGATAATTTTCCGGCGGGCATGTTGAGTGCAACAGTGGCGCAGGACGTGGAAGTTTTCATGCTGGACCGGTTGCGCGGTTATCTGCGCGAGCGCGGTTTTGAAGTGTCCCATATCGAAGCCGTGCTGGCGGTTTTGAACGGCCGTTTGCATGAGGTCTTGCCGCGTTTGCAGGGCGTACGAGTCTTCGCTGCCCTGGAGTTGGCCAAGGAGCTGGCGGCGGCGAACAAACGTGTGCAAAACATCATGCGCAAGAACCGCGAAGAGTTGGGCGATCTTTCGCACAATGCGATTAATACGACCCTGCTGCAGGATGACGCCGAACACCAGTTGTACCAAGCCATTCAGGACATTACCCCGATGGCGCAAAGCTATTTCGCGCGCGGAGATTACAGCAACAACCTGAAGACGCTGGTCACGCTCAAGCCGTTCATCGACGATTTCTTCGACAAGGTGATGGTGATGGCGGAAGACAAAGCATTGCGTTTGAACCGTGCCGTGTTGTTGCAACAACTGGGTCGGCTGATGAACCAGTCGGCCGACATTTCGAAGCTCGCGGCATGAAACTTATCATTCTGGACCGCGACGGCGTCATTAACTACGATTCCGACCAGTTCATCAAATGTGCCGAAGAATGGATTCCGATCCCCGGCAGTTTGGAGGCCATCGCGCGGCTAAACCAGTCCGGGTATCGCGTGGTGGTGGCAACCAACCAATCCGGTATCGGGCGCGGCCTGTTTGACATGCCGACACTAAACGATATCCACGACAAAATGCACAAGTGTCTGGCTCAGGTCGGTGGGCGCATCGATGCGATCTTCTTTTGTCCGCATACCAATGACGTCGAATGTGCCTGCCGCAAGCCGAAAAGCGGCATGATGGAAGAAATCGCCACACGTTACGGAATCAGCCTAAAGGATGTCCCTGCGGTGGGGGATTCACTGCGCGACCTGGAAGCTGCTGCCCGGTTGGGCGCGCAACCCTACCTGGTGCTCACCGGCAAGGGCGGCAAGACACAAGCCAAAGGCGGTTTGCCCGAAGGCACTTTGATTTTTCCTGACCTCGCCGGTGTGGCGGCTACCCTGATATGAATCTGATCCGTTCTGTCTTGTTCTTTTTGGCGCAAGCGTTATTCACCATGCTGTACGCGCTGTTGTCACCGTTCATCTTCCTGTTCAACCAGCACACCCGGCACAGTTTATTGTCCGGATTCGCGCCGGGACTGTTGTGGTTGTTGCGTGTCATCTGCGGCATTCGCATGGAAGTGCGCGGCCTGGAGAATATCCCCGAACATTCTTGCGTGGTGTTGAGCAAACACCAGTCGGCCTGGGAAACGCTGGCGTTGCAAACCGTGCTGCCACCGCATTGCTGGGTGGCCAAACGCGAGTTGTTGTGGATCCCGTTCTTTGGTTGGCTGCTCGCCTTGTCCAGCCCGATCGCGCTCGATCGCAGCAAGGGCAAAGAATCCATGCGTCAACTGCTGGAAAAAGGAAAGTCCAAATTGCAGCAGGGATTCAGTGTGGTGCTGTTCCCGGAAGGGACGCGCATCCCGTTCGGACAACGCGGAAAATACAAGATCGGCGGCGCACTGTTGGCCGAGCACAGCGGCGTGCAGGTATTGCCGGTGGCACACAATGCGGGGAAATTCTGGGGGCGCAATTCATTCATCAAATACCCGGGCACGGTGGTGATGAGCATCGGCAAACCCATTGACACCTCCGGGCTTAAAGCCGACGAGATCAACCGCCAAACGGAAGACTGGATCGAAGGCGAGATGACCAAGCTGGGATGATGTTGCGCACACTCCTCCGCAAAGTACCTTCTCCTGCTGTTGAGCAACGCACGTTGCAACTCGCAGAAAAACACATTCAATACACACTCAAACGCAGCAGCAAACGCCGCAGTATCGGCTTGCGTATCGACGAGCGCGGCCTGACCGTGAGTATCCCGTTGCGTGCCACCGACAGCTGGCTGCAAAGCGTGTTGCGGGAAAAGGCCGACTGGGTAGTGCAAAAACTCGACAGTTGGCAAACCAAGAAACCGCCGCGTATGTCGTGGGCAGGTGGTGAGCGCATTCCGTTTCGCGGCGAAGAATTTATTCTGCTGTTAACGCCCAGGGTTCGCGGCGCAGCCCCGCAATTGCAGGAAGAGACCTTGCGGGTGCCGGTCGGCGTGGACGCGGATGCGGCGCACATCGAGAAAGCGGTGACGCTCTGGTATCGGAGCGAAGCCTTGCGCGTGTTCAAAGAATGCGTGGAACACTTTGCACCGTTGATGCGGGTGTCACCGCGTGAACTAAAACTTTCAGCGGCGCGCACTCAATGGGGCAGTTGCACGGCTCGCGGCGTGATCAGACTCAATTGGCGTTTGGTGAAGATGCCGCTGCATTTAATCGACTACGTGGTGGTACACGAGTTGGCACATCTGGTCGAAATGAATCACTCCTCCGCATTCTGGCGTGTAGTGCAAAGCGTGTGTCCGGATTACAAGCAGCGCCGCGCCGAATTACATGGCTACGGTATTTCCGAATGATGCGGCATTCCTCTCCGGGAGGTTGGATAGGCGGACTATGAAACCGCGTAATGCCGTTAATGTTTTTCCGCGCTGGCCAAAATCGTTCCGGATCTACGCGGGGTGAAAGCCCAATTTCTTCCCTGTTCCGAGTTGTACCAATTCGGCAAGTTTGGCATACAGTTCGCAGCCGTCACGCTGGCTTATCCAGTTTCCGTCCTGAAAGCCAAAATGAAACCCGCCCGATTTGGCGGCCAGCCAGATTTCCCGGTTGGGCGCATGGCGGTTGACGATGAGTTTGCTACCGTCCCCGAATTCGATTTCCATCACAACCCCGTTGCTGTCGTAATCGATATCGGCATCGCTCGCATCGATGACCTGTTCGATGTGTGAAAAGACGGCATCGGCCAGTATGTTGAATTCACTTTCTGACATGGTAAGTTTCCTAAGTTAGGGGGGTGGCTTATGCCGCCGAATTCGTTGTCCGGCTGTTCCGTCATATAATCCCGCGCGTTCGTTTTACGGAAAGTAATCATCATGCGTGTCGCCGGTATTATGTTGCTGTTGCTTGTGGCCTTGCAAGGGTGCGGGCGTAAAGGCCCGCTGTTCCTGCCGCCTCCGCCTTCTTCGGCGCAAGCCACTCCCGATCAATCTGAGCCAACCAAATAAACATGAACCCCTATTTTCACTACCAAAAAGATCAACTGTTCGCCGAGGGCGTCAACCTGGCTGAAATCGCGCTGCGCTTTGGCACGCCGTGTTATGTCTATTCGCGCGCCGCGCTGAGCGAGGGGTATCACCAGTTCGCGCAAGCGTTGAAGAGTCGTGAGCACCTCATTTGTTACGCGGTAAAAGCCAACTCGAATATTGCCATCCTCAATCTGTTCGCGCGTCTGGGGGCGGGATTCGATATCGTCTCGGGGGGGGAATTGCAGCGTGTGTTGGCGGCCGGCGGGGACGCGAACAAGGTGGTGTTTTCCGGCGTGGGAAAAAGCGAGGCCGAGATGCGCCAAGCATTGCAGGCCGGGATTCTATGCTTTAACGTCGAGTCGTCGCCCGAGTTGGATCGCCTGAATGAAGTGGCCGCTAGCATGGGCAAGATTGCGCCGGTCAGTTTGCGCGTGAATCCCGATGTGGATGCCAAAACGCATCCGTATATTTCTACCGGCTTAAAACAAAACAAATTTGGCGTCGCGTACACCGAAGCATTGGCGCTGTATCGCAGGGCCTCGACCCTGCCCAACGTGCGTGTCACCGGCATGGATTGCCACATCGGTTCGCAACTTACCGAGACTAGCCCGTTCATCGCGGCGGCTGAAAAAGTGCTGGTGCTGGTGGATCAACTCGCCGCCGAGGGCATCGTGTTGGAGCATCTCGACCTGGGCGGTGGACTGGGTATCCGTTACGACAAAGAGACACCGCCTTCCATTGATACCTACGCGCAAGCCTTGCTGGATGCGTTAAAAGGCAGGCCGGAGAAACTGCTGGTAGAGCCGGGCAGGGTGCTGGTTGGCAATGCGGGTGTACTGCTGACGCGTATCGAATATCTCAAACATGGAGAAGAAAAACATTTCGCCATTGTCGATGCCGCGATGAACGATCTGATGCGGCCGGCGCTTTACGATGCCTACCATTCCATTCTTCCGGTACAAAAGAATGCGCTGCCGATACAGAATTACGACGTGGTGGGGCCGATCTGCGAAACCGGTGATTTTATCGGACACGACCGCGAACTGGCCGTGGGGCAAGGCGATGTGCTGGCCGTGATGTCTGCCGGTGCGTACGGAATGAGCATGAGTTCCAACTACAACACACGGCCGCGAGCGGCTGAAGTGATGGTCGACGGTGCGCAGCTGCATGTCATCCGTGAACGCGAAGATGTGTCTCAACTGTATGCCGCAGAAAAAATCATCAGTTGATTTTTTCACACAAAATTCACAAATCTGTTGCGCAATAAAAATATTCGCGCATAGAATGCGTTCACCGTGCGTGTCGGGAGATTTCAATCAGTTGGAAGGCGCATCGGGAGTGCGGTGGTTGCACGAAAAAGTAGTACCTGGTTAGTCCATCAAACTTTAATAAGGAATGAAAATGGCAACTGCAGATACCAAAACAAAAAGCACCACTACCAAGAAACCCGCCGCCAAAAAAACCGTTGTAAAAAAAGCAGTCGCAGCAAAAAAGCCGGCCGTCAAAAAAGTAGCTGCCAAGAAACCCGCTGTAAAAAAAGCAGTTGCTGCAAAAAAGCCGGCCGCTAAAAAATTGGCCGCCAAGAAACCGGCAGTGAAAAAAGCAGCCGCTAAGCCAGCCGCCAAAAAAGTAGCCACCAAGAAACCGGTAGTGAAAAAAGCCGCCGCCAAGCCAGCCGTCAAAAAAGTAGCTGCCAAGAAACCGGCAGTGAAAAAAGCAGCCGCCAAGCCCGCCGCCAAAAAAGTAGCCGCCAAGAAACCGGCAGTGAAAAAAGCAGCCGCTAAGCCCGCCGCTAAAAAAGTCGCCACCAAAAAACCGGCAGTAAAAAAAGCAGCAGGTAAAGGCATCCTCGGCGCCTAGGCTTCGTAGATCGGGGCGGGCGCCGGGTCGTAAAGCGATCGCCCTTTCTGCGAAATCCGCATCAAGCGGGGTGGTTGGTTTCTTCCAAGGTTTGTTGATTATTTTCAACAAACGTTTTTTGTTTTCCCGAGTATTTCTTACGACTTTTAGCAGTTCGGCCTAGCGGGGATGGAGGCGCGGGAGGGCTTGCATCAGTTCGTCAGTTCAATCGACACCCTGTAGCTTAGCAAACCCAAACCAACCCAATTCTCGTTTCGTCCTCTGGTTTCCGCTTCGTAGGCAACCACAAGAGCGTGTTAGGTGCCGCAATTCACACCGAACAAAAGACGGCAAAACTGCGCGGCCTTAAGCCCGATGTTTCAACCCGGCACCTCAGTCAATATACTTTTCGTTGCGCAATGTCTCGATGATCTCCGGAATAACGCCCGGATCATCAATGGTCGACGGCACGGTATATTCTTGTCCATTCACTATTTTGTTGAGTGTCTTGCGCAGAGTCTTGCCGGATCGGGTCTTAGGCAGTCGCTTCAGGATGACCGTGTCCTTGTAACAAGTGATCGCGCCGATAGCATCGCGCACACGCGCCACGAGTTCCTTTTGTAACACCGCGTCCTCAATATTTACCCCGGATTTCAATACCACCAAACCCATCGGCACTTGCCCTTTCAGTGCGTCGTCGCGCGCGATGACGGCACACTCGGCGACCGCCGGATGCCGTGCCACCACTTCTTCGATTTCGCCCGTGGAGAGGCGATGCCCCGCCACGTTGATGACATCGTCCACGCGACCCATCACGAACACATAACCTTCATCGTCTATGTAACCGCCGTCGCCCGTGGTGTAGTAGCCGGGCAGGAATTGCAGATAGCTCTCGCGGAATTTGTTGTCATCACCCCACACGCGATTCATGCAGGAGGGCGGCAACGGCAGCTTGATGGCGATGTAGCCTTGTTCGTTGGTCGCCATCTGCTTGCCGTTTTCATCCAAGATGCGCACATCGAATCCCGGTGTCGGCAAAGTAGAAGATCCAAATTTTACCGGCTTGGGTTCAACGCCCCACAGATTGGCGGTGATGCCCCAGCCCGTTTCGGTCTGCCACCAGTGATCCACCACTGTTTTTCCGCTCTTCTCGGTGAGCCATTCTTGTGTCGGTGGGTCGAGACGTTCACCTGCGGAGAAGATGACTTGCAGTTTGCTTAAGTCGTAAGGCTTCATCAGCAAGGCATCGGGGTCTTCTTTTTTCACGGCGCGGAACGCGGTCGGTGCGGTGAAGAACGACTTCACGCCGTACTCCGAGATGACGCGCCACAACGCGCCCGCATCCGGCGTCATGATGGGTTTGCCTTCATACACGATGGTCGTGCAGCCTTGCAGCAACGGGCCGTACACGATGTAAGAGTGGCCGACCACCCAACCCACGTCCGAGGCAGCCCAGAACACATCGCCTGCATCCACGTTGTAGATGGCCTTCATGCTGTATTTCAACGCCACCGCATGGCCGCCATTTTCACGCACCACACCTTTGGGTTTGCCCGTGGTTCCGGAGGTGTAGAGGATGTACAGCGGATCGCTGCCTTTCACCGGCGTACAACCTACAGCCTTCGCTTTTGCCAGCAACGTCGCCCAGTCAAAGTCGCGTCCGGCAGTGAGCGGGGCGTTGCATTGTGGACGCTGAAAGATGACGCAAGTCGGTGGTTTGTGTTTCGCCAATTCGATGGCCTTGTTGAGCAATGGCATGTATTCGATGACGCGCTTCACCTCGATGCCACACGAAGCGGTGAGGATGACTTTCGGTGTCGAATCGTCGATACGCTGTGCCAACTCAGGCGGCGCGAAACCACCGAACACCACCGAGTGGATCGCGCCCAAGCGTGCCACGGCCAACATCGAGATGACCGCCTCGGGGATCATCGGCATGTAGATGATGACGCGGTCGCTTTTGACCACACCCAAGTCTGCCAGCATGCCCGCCGTGCGTGCCACCTCATCGGTCAGCTCTGCATACGTGTACTTCTTTTTAGTATCGGTGACAGGGGAGTCGTAGAGGATCGCCGTCTGATCGCCGCGCCCGTTCTTTACGTGATAGTCCAGCGCCATGTAGGCCGTGTTCATCTCGCCATCGGCGAACCAGTGACCGATGCCGTCCGCATCAGTCGTTAGGATCGTCTGCGGGAATTTAAACCACTCCAGTGCTTTGGCTTGGTCACCCCAGAAGCCTGCCGGGTCTTGCATCGAACGGTCGTATTCGGTTTGGTAGCTCATCTTCTTCTCCCCTTTTTTGTCATTCCGGCGCAGGCCGGAATCCAGTCAATCAAACAAATCCTTGCGTAGCAAGGTCAACCCCCCCAAAGGCATGTTAATAAAGGCGCTGGATTCCCGCCTGCGCCGGAATGACGCGGTTTTAATTGATGCTGAACAACTCCATAAACGTATTCACCGGTGTGGCTTCCAACTTCTGCTTATCCAGACACAGCGCCATGATCTCTTGGCAGCGATGCTCGGGGAAGCGGGTGCGCAGATTGCTCAGGAACTTCTGCTCCAACACGGGGATACCTTCGGCGCGACGACGACGGTGGCCGATTGGGTATTCCACTTCGATCTTGTCGGTGCTGCTGCCGTCATTGAAGAACACTTGGATCGCATTCGCGATGGAACGTTTGTCCGCTTCCAGATATTCGCGGCTGTAACGCGCCTCTTCCACAATTTCCATCTTCTCGCGCAATTGGTCGATGATGGGATTGCTGTTGTGGAAGCTGTCTTCGTAGTGTTCCGCCACCAAGTCGCCGAATGCCAATGGCACGGCCACCATGTACTGGATACAGTGGTCGCGGTCGGCAGGGTTCGCCAATGGGCCCACCTTGGAGATGATGCGGATGGCGGACTCGTGGGTGGTGATGGCGATCTTCTTGATGTCCTGCAACCTATCTTTCACTTGTGGATGCAGGCGCACCGCGCATTCACAGGCAGTCTGTGAGTGGAACTCCGCAGGGAAGGAGATCTTGAACAGCACGTTCTCCATCACGTAGCTGACATACGGTTGCTTCAGCGCGAACTTGCGTTCTGCTTCGGGTTTGAATTTTTGATCTTTGTTGGTCTTGTTGAACAACACATCGTAGAAGCCCCACTGCGGCGCAGTCAGCACACCGGGGATGCCCATCTCACCTTTAAGGGTGATCATCGCCAAGCGCACCGCGCGCGATGTCGCATCACCTGCCGCCCACGATTTGCGCGAGCCCGCATTCGGCGAGTGACGATAGGTGCGCAACGATTGACCATCGACGAAAGCTTGCGACAGCGCGTCAATGACTTGAGCTTCAGTGCCGCCCAACAGACGTGTCACCACCGCCGTGGAAGCGACCTTCACTAGGATGACGTGGTCGAGACCGACGCGGTTGAAACTGTTCTCCAATGCCAACACGCCTTGGATTTCGTGCGCCTTGATCATCGCGGTCAACACATCGCGCACGGTCAGCGCAGGTTTGCCTTCCGCCACGTTGCAACGGCTCAGATAATCCGCCACCGCCAAAATGCCGCCGAGGTTGTCCGAAGGGTGGCCCCATTCGGCAGCCAGCCAAGTGTCGTTGTAGTCCAACCAACGGATCATCGCGCCGATGTCCCATGCGGCTTTGACGGGATCGAGCTCATGCGACGTACCGGGCACGCGCGCACCGTGACGTACCGTCGTGCCGGGTACGATAGAACCCAGATGTTTGGTGCACTCAGGGAAACGCAACGCCAGCAGGCCGCAGCCCAACGTGTCGATCAGGCAGTTGCGCGCGGTGTCGTAGGCCTCGTTGGATTTGATCTCCATGTTGCATACATATTCCGCGATATCCACCAACACTTGGTCGGGGGCAGGGCGGTTGTTCATCTCTACATTGGTGCTCATTTTTTCTTTCCTTGAATTAACGATTTTGAATGGGTACCCAAGCCAGATTCTCCGGCCCGATGTAATTGGCGCTGGGGCGGATAATTTTTCCGTCGGCGCGTTGTTCCATCACGTGTGCGCCCCAGCCGGTGACGCGTGAAATGACGAACAGCGGCGTGAACATCTCGGTCGGTACGCCCATCTGGTTGTACGACACGGCAGAGAACCAATCCAGATTCGGGAACATCTTCTTCAAGTCCCACATCGTCGTCTCCAAACGCGCGGCGATGTCGAACATCAGCGTATTGCCGTTCTCTTTGGACAGACTTTGCGCTACACGTTTGATGACTTCGTTGCGCGGGTCGGAGATGGTGTACACAGGATGGCCGAAACCGATGACGATCTCTTTGCGCTCCACACGTGCGCGGATGTCGGCTTCTGCTTCGTCCGCACTCTTGTAACGGCTCTGGATGCGGAATGCCTCTTCGTTCGCCCCGCCATGCTTGGGGCCGCGCAGCGCGCCGATGGCACCGGTGATGCAGGAATAGATGTCGGAGTTGGTGCCCGCGATGACGCGTGCGGTGAAGGTGGAAGCGTTGAATTCATGCTCGGCGTACAGGATGAGCGAGGTGTGCATCGCACGCACCCAAGATTCTTTCGCTGGCTTGCCATGCAACAGATGCAGGAAGTGTCCGCCGATGGAATCGTCTTCGGTCACCACGTTGATGCGTTTGCCCGAGGTGGTGAAGTGATGCCAGTACACCAGCATCGAACCGAAACTCGCCATCATGCGATCAATGATCTCTTTGGTTTTTTCAGCATCGTGTTTCTCGGATTCTTGCTCCACCGTGCCGAGCACAGAACATCCCGTGCGCATCACATCCATCGGGTGTGCGTTGGCAGGCAGTGCTTCCAGCGCTTGCTTCACTGCGGGTGGTAGGTCGCGCAGCGTCTTTAGTTTTGCTTTGTAGGCAGCAAGTTGAGCGGCAGTCGGCAGCGTGCCGTGGATCAGCAAGTGGGCGATCTCTTCGAACTCCGCCTTCTCGGCGAAGTCGAGGATGTCATAGCCGCGATAGTGCAAGTCGTTGCCCGTGCGTCCAACCGTACACACCGCCGTGTTGCCCGCCACGGTGCCGGATAGTGCGACAGATTTCTTGGGCTTCGGTAACGTGGATTCTTCTGCCATGGTTCTCTCCCTTAAATAAAATTCATTGAGTTTTGCTTTTCAAATTCAGGGTGGAGTTGTCATTTCAATTGTGCCTCCTTCCCAACCCTTCACCCAGTGGGTGAAGGGCTTTGCTTCCCTTCCCTCTCCCATCGGGGGGGGATTGAGAGAGGGGGAACCCTCTCGATTATTCAGCACCCTTTTCCGCAAACAATCTATCGAGCTGCTGCTCGAACTCGTGATAACCGAGATAGTCGTAAAGCTCCATGCGCGTCTGCATCGTGCTCACCACGTTTTGCTGCGTACCGTCGGCGAGGATGTGCTGGTAGACATTGAGCGCTGCCTTGCTCATCGCGCGGTAGGCGGAGAGGGGATACAGCACCAACTGCACACCCACGCCAGACAACTCCTGCGTGGTGAACAACGGTGTCGCACCGAACTCGGTGATGTTCGCCAACAAAGGCACGTTCACCGCCTTGGTGAATTCTTTGTATTGCTCCAGCTTGGTCATCGCTTCGGGGAAGATCATGTCTGCACCCGCTTCCACGCAAGCTTGCGCACGGTCGATGGCGCTCTGCATGCCTTCCACCGCCAGCGCATCAGTGCGCGCCATGATGACGAAGCTGCTATCCACGCGCGCATCTACTGCCGCTTTCACGCGATCCACCATCTCGTTTTGGCTGACGATGGCTTTGTTGGGACGATGGCCGCAACGCTTCTGCATCACTTGGTCTTCGATGTGGAAACCGGCCGCACCCGCTTGTGCTACTTCGCGTATGGCGCGCGCGATGTTGAATGCGCCACCCCAGCCTGTATCCACGTCCACCAGCAAAGGCAGGTCGCTCGCGGCGGTGATGCGGCGTGTGTCTTCGCACACGTCATGCAGCGTGGTGATGCCGAGGTCGGGGATGCCCAATGAAGAAGCTGCCACACCACCGCCGGAAAGGTACAGCGCCTTGTGCCCGCTCTTCTGCGCGAGGATGGCGCAGTAGGCAGTGACCGCACCGACCACTTGCAGCGGGGAATTGTCTTGAACGGCTTGGCGCAGTTTGTTGCCGGGGGTGTTTGCTGTTTTGCTCATTATCGTTTCCTCACATAATTCAAAATTTCGTCATTCCGGCGCAGGCCGGAATCCAGCAGTTAAAACAATTCCGCGTAGCGGACAAAACTAAACTGCATATTGAATAACTGCACTGGATTCCGGCCTGCGCCGGAATGACGACTATGCAAAATCATGCCGCCTCTTCCTCTTTATCAATCATCTCGCTGATGCTCTTCCACGCGCCTTGGATGTGGCGACGCATGAGGAGCTCGGCCAGTTCGCCGTCGCGTTGTTGCAAGGCGGCGACGATTTGGCGGTGTTGTTGCAATGCGGGTTGGGTGCGGGTGGCTTTACGGCTGGTGCGATATCGGCACATGCGCAGGAGTTGGTATTGCTCACTGCCGAGCATGTCCATCAGCATCTGGTTGCGGCTGCCGCGTGCGATCTGGTAGTGGAAATCGAGGTCGCCTTCGCTTTGCGAATAGACCTTGCCGCCTTCTTTCTTGATCTGCACTTCGTGGTTGTCGAGCAGCTTGCCCAATTTGGAAATTTCTTCATCGGTCATCTGCGTGGCGGCGAGACGGCAGGCCATGCCTTCCAGTGCTTCACGCACACCGTAGATATCGGAGAGGGTCTTGCGATCCAACACCACCACGCGCGTTCCAGCGTTGGGGATGCGTGTCACTAAGCGCATCCCTTCCAGATGGCGCAGGGCTTCACGCAAAGGGCCGCGTCCCATGCCGAAGCACTCTGCCAGCTCAGCCTCGTTCAGCTTCTGGCCTTGCGCCAGCTCGCCGGTGACAATGCTGTGCGCCAGACGATGCGCGGCAACGTCTGCGAGAGTGCCTTGTTGCGGAACTTGAATCAGCATGGTGTTCACCAAGATTGTCGACAATTGGCGCAATCCTAGCACTAAATAGCGGTTATGTGACAATAAATATATGATTATGTCGACAAAAATGGCCTATTGCGGGTGGGAGAGCAACACCTGACCAATTGAAATATCAAGAGTTTAAGCCGGGAGGCCGTTACGGTTTACGGGTGGTGAAGCAACAACTACTTCCTGCGATAGGTTACGAAGTGGTAGTTAAGTGGAGTGGGGGATTCTTGCGAGCGCGACTCACGAGCGGTCTCCAACCACTTGCTTGTGTCGAATTCCGGAAAATACGCATCACCCGCCACTTCTTGTTGAATCTCGGTGATGTAGAGCGTCTTGGCAAACTCAAGCGATTGCGAGTAGATGTCCGCACCACCGACGATGAAGGTCTGCGAATCTTTGGCGCAAACCACAATGGCATCAGGCAGCGAAAAAGCGATGAGACAACCTTCGAGCTTCAGATTCTTGTCACGCGTGACCACAACCGTGGTGCGGCCGGGTAAGGGTTTGCCAATGGAGTCGTATGTCTTGCGCCCCATGATCATGTGATGTCCCATGGTCAGTGCTTTAAAGCGTTTGAGGTCTTCCGGACAACGCCAAGGAAGTGTGTTGTTCACCCCTATCGTGCGGTTCTTCGCCATTGCAACGATGATGGAAATACCCGTTTCGGGCTGCGCGGACAGGTTATCCGTGAATTGTCCGGACATCGCTATTGACCATCTGTCGTTAAAGACTTTTTGATGCCCATGAGTAATTTTCCGACCTCGTTGGTTTGGGCTAAAAGTTTGGAGACTTCATCCGCGCTCACAAAACTCAACCTGAACGCAAGCTGTATTTGCGTCTCCAATTCCATCAAGGCGCCGTATGAAATGGAAAGGTGGGTTAAATAGGCTGCGGTCGATTTACGACCATGACCGTCGGCGATATTCGAAGGTATTGAAATCGCCGAGCTTCTAATTTCGAATGAAAGTCCCAAACGCTCTTCGATCGGGAAGCGGGATGTCAATTTGTAAATATCCGTCGCCAGATCCATCGATTGCTGCCAAACGGTTAATTCGCAATATTTCATCTGCCATTCATTCCTGAAAATTGTTCAACAAGTTCAAACCGCCACCGGCGCTTTGATCGCCGGATGTGGATCGTAACCTTCCAGGATGAAGTCCTCGAATTTGTAAGCGAAGATATCTTTCACTGCGGGATTGATCTTCATAGTCGGCAAGAGGCGCGGTTGACGTGAGAGTTGCAATTGGGTTTGATCCATGTGGTTCGAATACAAATGCGCATCGCCAAAAGTGTGCACGAAATCACCCGCTTGCAAATCGCACACTTGCGCCATCATCAGGGTGAGTAACGCATAACTGGCGATGTTAAACGGCACACCGAGGAAAATGTCGGCACTGCGCTGATACAACTGGCAGGACAATTTTCCATCAGCCACATAGAACTGGAAGAAGGCATGGCAGGGGGCGAGTGCCATTTTGTCCAACTCGCCGACGTTCCAGGCCGAGACGATGATGCGGCGCGAATCCGGGTTGTTTTTGATCTGGTCCACCGCGATCTTGATCTGGTCGATTACGCGTCCGTCCACTGTTTCCCACGAACGCCACTGCTTGCCGTACACCGGGCCGAGGTTTCCGTGCTCGTCCGCCCACTCGTCCCAGATGCTGACGCCATTTTCTTTGAGATAACGGGTGTTGGTGCTGCCCTGCAGGAACCAAAGCAATTCATGCACGATGGATTTCAGATGACACTTCTTGGTGGTGACCAGCGGGAATCCTTGTGAGAGATCGAAACGCATCTGGTAGCCGAACACACTGGTGGTGCCGGTTCCGGTGCGGTCTGATTTACTCGTTCCGGTGTTGAGGACGTGCTGCATTAAATCCAGGTATTGGCGCATGTTGAAGCTCGTATAATTGCGGCGTTTTGTGACTTTTTGAGGACGCAATGCTAGCACACCTGACCCTGATTCCAGCCCTGCCCAAGAGCTTGTCCACCATGCATTTGCTGGTGCTGTTGCCCAAAGCGAAAGCGCTTCCCAAAGATTTGCCACAAGGCGAATTGCTATCAGCTGTGCTCAAGCGCCGCGCTTTGAAGGCGGATGAACTGGCCAAGTCGCCGGTTGTCGCCAATACGGCGGACGGGTCGCTGGTGGTGTGGGCAATGCTGGATTTCGAAAAGGAAACCTTCGCGCAACAGACCCAAATTCGCAAGGCGCTGCAACTGTTGTTGGACGAACATCCAAAGAGTATCGAAATCGCGGTTTCCGGAGATGCAACGCAGCGTCAACGCATGGCGGAACTTGCGGTGTATGGCGCGTGGGTGAACGGTGCGTTACTGCCGGTGTACAAGAAGAAAGACGAGCGTAAAACACTGCAAAAGATCGGGCTGTATGGATTCGCTGACAAGAAGCTGTTCGACACTTTGCAAGCGCAAGCCGCAGGCAATCTGTTGTGTCGCGAACTGACCGTGTTGCCTCCCAACGAATTGACCCCCGGAACATACCGCCAGCGTGTGAAGAAGTTGGCGCAGGAAAACAGCTGGACGCTTGAAGAATTCGACATGAAGGCGCTGCGCAAGATGGGCGCGGGCGCGTTTGTGGCGGTGGCACAAGGCAGCGATCCGGAAGACGCGGCCATCGTTCATCTTTCGTACAAACATCCAAAGGCTAAACAGTCGGTGGCACTGGTGGGCAAGGGCATCTGCTTCGACACTGGGGGGCACAACCTCAAGCCTTCGCGCTACATGCACAATATGCACGAGGACATGAACGGTTCCGCCGTCGCGCTGGGGATTCTGCTTGCCGCCTCGCGGCAGAAACTGGCGGTGAACATCGACTGCTGGCTGGCGGTCGCGCAAAACCATATCAGTCCGAAAGCCTATAAGCAGAACGACATCGTCAAGGCGCTCAACGGCACCACAATCGAGATCATGCACACGGATGCCGAAGGCAGGATGGTGCTGGCCGACACGCTCACACTGGCCTCACGTGCCAAACCAAATCTGATGATCGACTTCGCCACGCTCACCGGCAGTATGGCGATGGCACTGGGAGCGCGTTACAGCGGCGTGCTAGGGAATCGTGATGAGTTGGTGCAACGTGCGGTACAGCTCGGCAAGTTAAGCGGCGAACGCCTGTGCGCCTTCCCGCTGGACGAAGATTACGAAGCCGCATTGGATTCCAAAGTCGCCGACATCAAGCAATGCACACTCGACGGCGAAGCCGACCATATTCTTGCCACGCGTTTCCTCAAACGCTTCGTCGAGCACGATGTACCTTGGTTGCATGTTGATCTTTCGTCCAGTCGTTGTGAAGGTGGGTTGGGCATCGTGGCGAGCGATGTGACGGGCTTTGGAGTAGCTTGGGGGTTGAGTATGATCTCTGCCTGAGCATGGGCGTATAGACGGAATATCAGGCCATTTTTTTTGTTGACTTGCAAAGTTGCAGGGATAGAATCCCACTACCTGCCAACTGGTTATTATGTTTGACAGGAATATCATTAACCATTAACGATAGAGGATTGCCATGAAAAAAATGATCAGTATGTTGGCAGCATTAAGTTTGTCCTTGGTTTTCTCTGCACCGGTTAAGGCAGCTGAGCTGAATCCTTGGACCGACTGCGGTATCGGCGCAATGATTTTCACAGATACACCCGTTGCGGCTGTGATTTCGAATGTGATTTGGGATCTGGGTACGACTGCGGTGACATCGGCTGGACTGTCCAAAAACACCTGTGGAGGAAAAAATGCCAAAGTGGCATTGTTTATTGGCACAACCTACGCAAATCTTGAAGAAGAAACAGTTCAGGGGGATGGCCGGCATGTACGTGCGATGTTGAACATCTTGAGCTGTGAGTCTGCAGCGCAGGGTGACATTATCCAGTCGGTGCGCGCTGACTTTGCTCGTTCCTTGCAAAATGTCTCGTATTCGGAAAAGTCCGCACAAGCAAAGGCTGAAACGTATTACAACGTCGTCCTGGCAAAGGTCAGCGGCGAGTTTGCATCTCAATGCCAGTCCCTTTGATTTTTCGTTAGACGTTTTTCACGAAAGGCCCGTTGAACACTTCGACGGGCCTTTTTCATTATTTTGCATTTGTTCAATGACTCGAATTCTTGCGCTGTTCGTTTTGGTGTTGAGTCCGTGTTTGACATGGGCTTCTGAAAATATCGATCAGGTGATCGCTCCTCTGCTTGTGCAAGCACGAGAGAAACAAACTGCACGGGATCCCTATTGGAGGACTCTGCTGCACTATCGATACGCGCTACCCGGATTCGAGCACGGCATGAACAGCGAAGTAGTTACGCCGGATTTCTTTCTATCACCTCAGGGTATCCATGATCCGGAAAGTGAATTGGCTGCGACGCTCAAGGCTTTTTTTCAAATTCCAGGTGAAGAGCAGGACGAACATGCGCAATGCAGGTTCATTGCCCGCTACAAGTGGTTGCGCAAGATGTTGGATTGGGGAGAGGTCAAGCCGCCGGCAGTTGCGTGCAGAAAATTTGAGGATTGGTCCAGACATGGCCACATCACATCGTTGAGCATGGTTTTTGCCACCGGCTATTTCAGCAATCCTGCCTCGTTTTATGGGCACATACTTTTGAAATTCAATACTGGCAGGGCGGTGGCGCAGACTGATTTGCTGAATGAGAGCGTTAATTTTGGAGCCATAGTTCCGGAGGACGAAAATGCTCTGCGCTATGTATTGTTTGGAATTGTTGGCGGATACGAGGCTGCATTTTCAAGCGTAGGGTTCTACCGGCTTAACCATATTTATGCGGAGGATGAACTGCGAGACATGTGGGAATATGAGTTGGCGCTGTCGCCCGATGAAGTCGATCAAATTGCCGCTCATAGTTGGGAGTTGTTGAGGGTGAGATTTGCCTATTATTTTGTCAACGAGAATTGCGCGTATCGTATGTCCGAACTGCTTGCGCTGGTGATTAAGGAACCATTGTTGCCAGCGTTGTTGCCCTGGTCTGTGCCAGTCGCTGTATTTGATCGTTTGGTGACGATTGAGCGCAATGGCAAGCCATTGGTGCGCAAGGTCGGATTGATCCCGTCAAGGCTCAATCGTTTTCGCATGCAATATCGGACCCTGAGCAAGGGGCAGCAGCAAGTGCTGGTGAAGCTGGTTGAGAACAAGCTTGATTTTGCGCAAACCGGTTATGCAAAGCTTTCCGAAGCTGAAAAAGTATCAGTCGTGGATACATTGCTTGACTACTACCAATTTCGAATTGTGGGTGACCGCGAGAATGCCGCCCACCGCTTTGTCAGGCGCGAATTATTGGTGGAGCGTGCCGGGCTGCCCGCAACACGAGAATTGAGCAGCTTGAATGATGCAACCCAGAACAGTGATGTGCGGCCACCTCACGTTGGTCCGTTACCTGGCATGGTCAGGCTGGGCGTACTCCAGAACAACAAGCTTGGAAACGGAGTGGCGCTTCGCGTCAGGCCGGTCTATTTTGATAGCCTGGAGCTGGATGCAGGACGTATTCCGCATGCGAATCTGACCATATTTGACCTGAATGCAGTTCATGCGAGTGATCGCTGGCAAATCAGGAGTCTGGATCTGGTTAATATCGAGCATTTGAATGTGGCGGAAACACCGCTTCCGGGTGATGGCGGCTGGGCGTGGCGCATCAAATTCGGATTTGAGAGTGAGGACCTGCAATGCATCAATTGCACAACTGCTCATGTGACTGGAGGAATAGGCAAGGCTCTCAAGGTTGCAGACAGCGTAACCGGATACGGAATGGCCGAAGCATTTGCACGAACTTCCCATCTGTACACCGGAACGGTGGGAGCAAACGCAAGGATAGGTTTGCTTGCTACTCCGTGCGACAGCTGGAAATCCAGCTTGATGTTCAGCAGGCGAGTGTATTTCAACGGAGCAAAATCCAGTGTGCCGCTGCTCGGATGGGAGAGTCGCTTTGGCACTGCACGCGATTGGGATTTGCGCGTCAGTTATAACCGCCATGTTGCCAGCGAGTGGCAAGTAGCGATATCTTCATACTGGTAAGGGAAGTGCGGGATTTATTTTGGGATAACGATGGTTACTTCTTTTGTTGCTTTGGCCAGGGAACCTTTGTTAGCATCCACACGCTGAATTGGTAAGAAAAGTTGTTACTGCATCATGTGGTCAATTGGGGCGTCGTTAATTTCTATTAGGAGTGATTCAATGAATCAACAATCGGGTTTCATGCGCTGGACAAGTCGTTTTTTGATGATATGTATGTTGAGTCTCGTTGTTCCGGCCTCGGCTTTTGCGGGCATGGTATCGACGGATGACGCAACGAATCATGCGCTGGCGGATCAGGGGCGCGCGAAGATCATGGCGCTGATCCAGCGGGACGATATCAGCAAGCAATTGCAATCCAAGGGGGTAACTGCGGAGCAGGCTGTGGCGCGTGTCAATTCTCTGACAGACGATGAAGCACTTCAGGTTTCCGCGAAATTGGATCAACTTCCGGCTGGTGGTGAAGTACTCAGCCTGTTGTTTACCGTATTCATCGTTTTGCTGGTGACCGACATCCTGGGCTTCACCAAAGTGTTCCCGTTCACCCGCTCCATCAAACACTAATTCGCTGTGTGCAAGTTTGGCGCTCGCCTTTGGGTGGGCGCTTTTCTTTTGGTGTTGGGCGGTTGTGTTGTCACGCCGCACCCTCGTGTATCGCTCGAAACGACCCCGCAGTTACTCGGTCACATCGAGTTGCTGAATGTGCCTTTCTTTCCCCAGGAGGATTACCAGTGCGGGCCGGCAGCCTTGGCGATGGCTCTGCATTCGGCAGGTCTGCAAGTCACTCCGGAGGTACTGAAAACCGAAGTGTATTTGCCGGGAAGGCAGGGAAGCCTGCAAGTCGATATGCTTGCAACCCCGCGCAGGCATGGCATCGTTGCCTATCAATTGGCTCCCGGACTGAACGAATTGTTGCGGGAAGTGGCAGCGGGCACGCCGGTCATTGTGTTGCAAAACCTTGGCTTGGGCTGGTTTCCGGTTTGGCACTACGCGGTGGTGATCGGTTACGATCTAAATCGCGGCGAGATTTTTCTGCGTTCAGGTCGTGAGCAGAGGCAAGTGTTACCTGTCAGCACATTCGAGCGAACTTGGGCTCGCGGCGATAACTGGGCGATGGTAGTCATGCCTATCGGAAAGATTCCGCAAAGTGCCGAGGAACATTCTTTCGTCTCGGCAGTGAGTGCGGTAGAAAAGATCGGTCATGAGACTCGGGTGCGGGACAGTTATGCAGCCGCGCTGCAACGTTGGCCAACCAATTTAAAGGCACAGATGGGATTGGGAAATACGGCCTATCGTATGCAGGATTTCACACAAGCAGAAGTCGCTTTCAGACAAGCCCTCAAAGATCACCCGGAATCGGTCGCTGCCCTGAATAATCTGGCGCAAGTCTTGGCTGACTTGGGGCGGGATGATGAAGCTTTGATCTTGGCGCGTCGTGCCGTCGATTTGGGTGGGCCGCTGAATGCGACTGCACAGGAAACCTTGTCTGATATCAAGCGACGAATAGCCACCCCAAAATAGTTCATCCTAAAAACGGTAGTTGTTCTCCGCGTTTCCGCGTGAGACAACTTTTTTAGGTTCATGAGTGCGTAGTTCGGGATGAATCCCGAACTACCAACGCTTGGTTTTTGAAGCTCGGAAGCCCCGAGGATTTGCCACAAACAAAAGCCTCAAACCACCCCGGCGATCAACACGTAACGCGCAAATTTTCCGATGCCCATGTACAGCGCAGCCCGCCACGGATTCAGTCTTAGCCAACCCGCTGCGAGACACAGCGCGTCGCCGATGAAGGGCAACCAGGCGAGCAACAAAACCGGAGCACCCATGCGCCGGACTTTTTCGACATGTTTGAGCTGCTGGGTCTGCGGCAACAACCAACCCATGGCGAAACTCACCATGCCACCCATTGTGTTACCCGCCGTGGCCAGCGCCAGTGCCAACCAAACGCTTTCCGGATGCGATTTGAGGAGCGCAAAAAGTACGACTTCCGAGCCACCGGGTAACAGGGTTGCGCCGAGAAAGCTGCTAAGAAAAAGTGAAACGAGGCCGGCGGTATCAGACACGGCGCAACATCATTGCCCGCGCAAAACGGCAAAAACCTTCTTCGCCAGATCTCCGGTGGCTTGCAGCGGGTGGGCACGAATCTCTTTTTCCTGTTCGGCCATTTTGAGGAACAAACCATCCAGTGCTTTGCGAGTGATGTAGTCATCCAGATGTGTGTCGCGCTCCTTGACCAAGCCCAGCTTTACACCCTTGCCGGCGAAACGCTCGTACGCTTGGGCGAGGCTGACTTTCTGCATGGACTTGGCGACGATGGGTTTGAAACGGTCACCCAAAGCGACTTCGGTATTGCGGCGGAAATAGTGTGTGGCGGCATCGTCTTTGCCCAGCAGAATGTCTTTTGCATCATTCACCGTCATGTTTTTTACCGCGTTGAGCAGTAGCGTTTTGGCTTCCGGCACGGCAGCCTCGGCAGCGCGGTTCATGGCCGTGTTGAAATCGTCGACATATTTTCCGAGACCGACCCTGCGCATCGCTTGCTCGGCTTTTTGCAGATTCTCAGGCAGCGGTATGCGGACTTTTGCATTGCCCAGATAACCGTTCTCTTTGGCGAGTTGGGTAACGGCCGCTTCCGCACCCTGTGTCAGTGCTTGCTTCAGACTGCCGACTTGATCCGTCAAGGTGAATTGCGTGAGAACAGATGCCGAGGGCGACGGAACCGAAGCAGCAGTCGAAGTGGCCGATGCGGGCGCGGGCGGGGCAGAAAGTTCACCCAGTTTTGCTTTGAGCCCGTTCAGATCGAGCGCACAGACGGGCGCACTCGAGACAAGCAGCGTCAGCAACACTACAAACCGCTTCATTTCTTACGTGGAGGCAACAGGTCGGTGATGGTTCCTTCGGCCATTTCAGCGGCGAAACACAGCGTCTCCGATAACGTCGGGTGCGGGTGGATGGTGAGGCCGATATCTTCCATGTCCGCACCCATTTCCAGCGCCAGCACGGCTTCTGCGATCAGCTCTCCGGCGTTCACACCGACGATGCCCATGCCCAGGATGCGCCGCGATTTTGGATCGAGCAGCACTTTGGTTACGCCCTCCTCGCGCGCGATGGACAGCGCACGGCCGGAAGCTGCCCAAGGGAAGCTGCCTTTTTCGTAGGCGATGCCCTGTGCTTTGGCTTGTGTTTCGGTGAGCCCCATCCAGGCCAGTTCGGGATCGGTATAAGCGACGGAAGGGATAGTCAGCGGTTCAAAGAACGCTTTGTGACCGGCAATATTTTCCGCCGCGACTTTGCCTTCATGCACCGCTTTGTGCGCCAGCATCGGGTCGCCGACGATGTCGCCGATGGCGTAGATGTGCGGCACATTGGTGCGCTGCTGTTTATCGACAGGGATAAAGCCGCGCTCGTTCACCATCAAACCCGCCGCCTCGGCGGCGATCTCGCGCCCGTTCGGGCGGCGGCCGACGGCCATCAACACGCGGTCGTAGAGTTGCGGTTCGGGTGCTTGTTCGCCTTCGAAGGTGACCTTCAATCCTTCTTTCAACGCCTCAATCTTAGTGACTTTTGTCTTCAGGTAAATCGCCTCATAACGTTTCGCGATACGCGTATGCAAGGGTTTGACCAGATCTTTGTCGGCGCCGGGAATAAGTTGATCCATCAACTCGACCACAGAGATCTTAGAGCCGAGCGCGTCATACACGGTGGCCATTTCCAGACCGATGATGCCGCCGCCCAAAATGAGCAGGCGCTTGGGAACATCCTGCAAAGCCAGCGCGCCGGTGGAGTCGATGATGCGCGGATCGTCATACGGAAAGCCGGGGATACGCGCCACGCTGGAACCGGCGGCGACGATGGCGTTATCAAAGCTGATAACTTTTTCACCGTCGGGAGTTTGCACGGCAAGCGTATTGGCAGAAGTGAATTTGGCTGTGCCGCGCACCACTTGCACCTTGCGTTGTTTGGCCAGTGCGGCGAGGCCGCCGGTGAGTTTGCCAATGACGCTTTCTTTCCAGGTGCGGATGGCGTTGATGTCAATTTTAGGTTTGGCAAACGTCACACCGTGATGCGAAACCTCATCGGCTTCGTTGATCACTTTTGCCACATGTAACAAAGCTTTGGATGGGATGCAGCCCACGTTCAGACAGACCCCGCCGAGCGATGCATGCTTTTCGATCAGCACCACCTGTTTGCCCAGGTCGGCTGCACGGAAGGCGGCGGTGTATCCGCCGGGGCCGGCCCCCAACACGACCACTTCGGCGTGTATGTCACCCTTGGCAACGCTGACTTTGGTTGAAGGTGCGACTTGGGCGGCGACAACGGCAGCAGGTGTTGGCGCGGGTTGTGGGGCAGGTTTTTCCGCGACGGGAGCCGCTGCGCTGGCACTGCTTTCAAGCACCAAAATCACCGAGCCTTCAGAAACTTTATCGCCGACCTTGATCTTCAATTCCTTCACCACGCCGGCAACGGGCGCGGGCACATCCACGGTCGCTTTGTCCGTCTCCAGTGAGATAAGCGCCTGTTCTGGCTCGACACGATCGCCGGGTTTTACGCTGATCTCGATCACGGCGACGTTTTTGAATCCGCCGATGTCCGGCACTTTGATTTCGATGGTTTGGCTCATGCTGTTCACTCTCCAATGTCATTCCCGCGAAGGCGGGAATCCAGTCCTAAAACAAGCCCTCGCATGAACGAGGACAAAACTTAAGCGTATTAAAGTAAACCGCTGGATTCCCGCCCGGCTGCAAGCCAGTTTATCCTGAGCTTGTCGAAGGGCGGGGATGACGGCCTAAATCCTGATCTGCCCGCTACCCAAAACAATATATTTCTGCGACGTCAATCCTTCCAGACCGACCGGTCCGCGCGCATGAATCTTGTCGGTGGAAATGCCGATCTCCGCGCCCAAACCGTATTCGAAGCCGTCGGCGAAACGTGTCGAGGCATTCACGATCACACTGCTGGAATCCACTTCACGCAGAAAACGCATCGCTTTGCTGTAGTTCTCGGTGACGATGCTGTCCGTGTGTTGTGAGCCGTAGGTGTCGATGTGTCCGATGGCTTCATCCAGGTTGGCGACCACCCGGATACTGAGAATGGGCGCGAGATATTCGGTGTGCCAATCTTCTTCGGTTGCCGTTTTCATTTCGGCTACCAGTTTGCACGATACATTGTCACCGCGTAACTCGACCCCTTTGTTCAGGTAGATTTTGCACAACTCCGGCAGCACTTTTTCCGCGACCCCCGCGTTTACCAGCAGCGTTTCCATTGCGTTGCAAACACCGTAACGATGCGTCTTGGCATTGTCGGCAATACGAATGGCTTTCACCAAATCGGCCTCGTCGTCGATGTATACATGGCACACGCCGTGCAAATGTTTGATGACCGGAATGCGCGCTTCGCGGGAAATGCGTTCGATCAACTCTTTGCCACCGCGCGGTACGATCACATCCACAAATCCGGTCAGCGTGATCAACTCACCCACGGCAGCGCGGTCGGTGGTATTCACGACTTGTACGGCGTTCTCGGGCAACCCGGCTTCGCGCAAGCCCTGATGCACACACGCGGCGATGGCTTGGTTGGAATGTAAAGCCTCGGAACCACCGCGCAAAATGGCCGCGTTGCCGGACTTCAAACACAAGCCTGCCGCATCCGCCGTCACATTGGGGCGCGACTCATAGATGATGCCGATGACGCCGAGCGGTACGCGCATCTTGCCCACCTGAATGCCGGAAGGACGGAATTTCATGTCGCTGATCTCGCCGACCGGATCAGGCAACGCGGCGATCTGGCGCAGACCTTCGGCCATAGCGTGCACGGTTTTTTCGGTGAGTTTCAGACGGTCGATGGAAGCGGCATCCAAGCCGTTGGCTTGGGCGGCGGCGACATCCTTGGCGTTCTCGGTGAGAAGCTTTCCGTTATTGAGAAAAATAGCGGTCGCAATATTTTCCAGCGCGTGGTTCTTGGTGTTGGTGTCGGCCTGCGCCATGACGCGCGCGGCGGCGCGCGCGGCTTTCCCGACCGACAGCATGTAGTGTTTGACGTCTTCCATGATATTTTCAGAATTGCGAGTGGCGCGCATTTTAGCATCCCGCTTGCGCTAGAATGCGCACCTCATGTTTGTCATTCCCGCGAAAGCGGGAATCTAGCTAATTAAATTTAGGCTGCGAAGCAGACAAGATCGATTTTTTGCCCCACTGTGTGTGGGTTATTGAATTACTGGATTCCCGTTTTCACGGGAATGACGAACGAAATGTCCGACATCCTCAACAAAATCCTCGCCGTAAAGGCGCATGAAGTGTCCGCCGCCTTGTCGGCAAAATCCTTACCGGCGATTCGCGCCGAGGCCGAGCGGGCTTCGCCAGCGCGCGATTTTGTCGGGGCGATCCGCAACAAGATCGCTGCCGGACAACCCGCTGTCATCGCCGAGATCAAAAAAGCCAGCCCCAGCAAAGGGGTGATCCGTGCCGATTTTCGCCCCGCCGAAATCGCGCAAAGCTACTCAAAACATGGCGCGGCGTGTTTGTCGGTGTTGACCGACGAACAATTTTTTCAGGGCAGTGCGGACTATTTGCAACAGGCGCGCGCCGCCTGCGGCCTGCCGGTGTTGCGCAAAGACTTCATTGTCAGCGAATACCAGATCTATGAAGCGCGCGTGATGGGGGCGGATGCCATCCTGCTCATTGCCGCTGCGCTGACGCTGAACCAGATGAAGGCCTTCGAGAAGTTGGCGTTTAAACTGGGTATGGCCGTGCTGGTGGAAGTGCATGACGCTGCCGAGTTGGAAGTGGCGCTGCAACTCAAGACACCGCTCATCGGCATCAACAACCGCAACCTGCGCACCTTCGAGGTCAGTTTGCAAACCACGCTTGATTTGTTGCCGTGCATCAATTCAAATATGCCGTCATTCCCGCGCAGGCGGGAATCCAGTTCTACCGAAAAACTGGACTCCCGCCTGCGCGGGAGTGACGGAGTGGAAGGCGACCGCATCGTCGTCACCGAAAGCGGTATCTTCACTCCCCAAGATGTGAAACTCATGCGCGACCATCAGGTGCATACCTTTCTGGTCGGTGAAGCTTTCATGCGCGCGGATGATCCCGGTGCCGCTCTTAAAACCACATTTGGTTAACACCCCTATCCCGTTGTTTCCACCCCATCGCATCTCAGGACAAGGCTGACCTGCGGTCAGACAGGAATCCAGCCAAGGCAAGCACGCTACGTAGCAAACAAAACCTTGACGCTGTCCCGTTTAGTGGGAGATTTTTGTCTCTTCGGAGGGCGGTGTGGGATGCGTGATTACTTGCCTTGACCATCCTATCCTCTGAGTATAGGATGAGCGCATGAAAACGCCGGAACACACCCTAGAGTGGTTGCTTGATTACGATGGGCGACGAAGCTTTTTCGCCAGCGGCCACTTCTTAAAATTCGAAATCAGGAGGGTCGAACAGTCGGGTCAAGTGCCACATGGCATCGCCTACTCCTTCACTTTCCATGATCCGGAAGGGACGCGGCTACTGGGTTTCGACAATGCACATCCCGTACCGCATAAAGGCGGGGCATTTGTAAAAGCTAAGCCCGAGGCGGATCACTGGCATAGAACAGTAGAGGATGAAGGACGCCCATACACCTTCGTATCTGTTGGGCAGTTGCTTGAGGATTTTTTTACCGAGGTTGAGAATCTATGCGAGAAACAGGGCATATCGACCGGGGTCGTAGATGACAAGGAGAAATGAACATGAAAATCCAATCCATGCAAAGCCTGAAAAAAGAAATGCTGTCCGTTGCGCGCGGTGAGCGCAAAGCGCCTGCCGACGTCGCGCAAGTTTCTTTTGAATCTGTGGAGGCCGTTATTCGCTTACTTACGCCAGAGAATCGTTTCCTGCTTGCCACTATCGACCAAAAGAAACCCGTTTCTGTCGCCGCTTTGGCGCAACTGGTTAAACGCGCCGAACCCAACGTCAGCCGCACATTGGGCAAACTCGAAGCTTTGGGTTTTGTGCGACTACGCCAGGGGGCAGGTAAGGCCAAGATACCCGAAGTCGCTATCCATCGACTGACGGTGGATATGGACATCTGCGCGCAACATGATCGGGTAGCGGTTGCCTGAAGGGCATCTTTAATAATCCTAGATAATCCTAGAAAAAGCGGTCTCACGCGGAGACGCGGAGGTCGCGGAGTAAATCTGAATCAAGTTATTGAGTGTCAGTGTTTGAGGTTTGCTTTTCCTCGCGTCTCCGCGTGAACTCGTTTTTGGCTTGTTGCAAATTTGCGACAGAATTGTTAAAAAATTGATGCAAGTCAATTTCCAGAGGAGTTGTTAGGGCAGAATCCGCAACGAATCCTGAGTTGGGGTTTGGTGGTAAACGTTGCGGGATCTATGGCAATGAGCAATAAAAAGGCTGTAAGTATGTAGTAAGGTTTGGGTAGTAGGTTTTGCCTTGAGACGGATGGGGACATAAATACAGTCGTCTTTGAGGTTAAAAAATAACTTAAATTTTTGAGGAGTAATACATATGCAAAAGAAACTCATCGCACTGGCTGTTGCTGCTGCTTTCTCCACCCCGGCTTTCGCCGACGTTAGCTTCTACGGCATCGTTGACGCTGCTGTTGCAAACATTTCTGCAAGCGGCTCAAAAAGTGACTTGATCGCCTCTTCCGGTGCGGCTTCTACTTCTCGTTTGGGTGTGAAAGCCACTGAAGATATCGGCAACGGTCTGACAGCTGTTGCAGTTGTTGAATATGGTATAGACACTCAAGACAGTGCCACGACTTTGACTGCACGTCAAAAGATGCTGGCTGTAGCGGGTAATTTCGGTACGGTCGCAACTGGCTACCTGCAAACTGCAGCTTATGATTTCTTGGCTAAATACGACCCGATCTACGGTTCTGGTTCTTCTGCACATACTATTGTTGCTAAGGGCTTCTTGGTAGGCAGCGTTGCACAACGCGCGCAACGCGCTGTAGCTTACATCTCGCCAAACATCAATGGTTTGGTCTTGGCTGCTAACTACTCCACGGCAATTGGTGCAAATAACTTGGGTGTACCAAGTGCAAATACTAATGGTCTGAAAACTACCGCATACATCCTGTCTGCTAACTACGCAGTTGATGCTTTGTCCGTAGGTGCAGTGTATGCAGCTTCCAGCAATGCAAGTAGCAATGCAAACACCACAGCCGCTTTGGCAACCAACACGGAATGGGCATTGGGTGCTTCCTACGACTTGGGTGTTGCCAAGGTGATGGGTACTTACCAGTCCGACACAGCTGGCACAGCGGGTGCAACGGCAAGCACAGTCTTGTCAGGTGCTGTTGTAGTGCCAGTCGCAACTGGTGCTGTTGCTGCGATGTACGCTAAGAACTCCATCGGTGGTGTATCTGCTAACAGCGGTTCTGCGTTCACAGCAGGTTACCTGCATACGTTTACTAAGAGCACGACAGGTTATGTTGTGTACTCCAGTGTGAGCAACGGTTCTGCATCAACTGCTTACACCGTATCTAACAACATTCTAGCTGGTGCGATTACTGCAGGTGGTAGTTCCTCTTTGCTCGGTGTGGGTCTGCGCAAGAAGTTCTAATCTGACCACCTCGATACGCCCTTCGGGCTACTCGGGACAGGCCACCTCGATACATCCGCTTTGCGGACACTCAGGGCAGGCTTAACGGTTAGTTTTAGATTAGAACGGGCATCTTCGGATGCCCGTTTTTATTTGCAGGCCATTCCCGTGAAGGCCTACTCACCTCCACGAAATGTCACTTAACTCTCCACATCCGATTATTTATATACCCAATCGGGTATATAATTCCCAAAATGAAAATCGTTTATTCCGCAGATACGCCGTTGCACTGGGTTGGTTCAAGCAAGAAGGACTTGCTGTCTTTCCCTGATGATGTAGTCGACGATGTGGGCTATGCCCTCGGTGTGGTGCAGCAAGGAGGCACGCCCCCTTCGGCTAAACACTGGAAGGGTGAGGGTGCTGGGGTGTTGGAGATTGTGGAAGGTTATAAGGGAGATACGTTCCGCGTGGTTTATACGGTTCGATTTGAGAGAGCGATTTATGTGCTGCATTGTTTTCAGAAAAAATCACCCTCTGGAATTAGAACAGCAAGTACGGACGTGGCGTTGATCCACGAACGTTTGAAGTTGGCAATATCTGACTATGAGGTACGTTATGACAAAAATCGTTGAGTCTGTCGAGGTGGGAGTTGGGGACGTTTTTACCGATCTTGGCTTTCAAGATGCGGGCGAGCGCAGACTTCGTGTACAGTTGGCCATGCGAATAAATGAGCTATTGCAGGAGCGCAAGTTGACTCAGGCAAAAGTGGCGGCGTTGTTTGGTATTCCCCAGCCACACATTTCCGACCTTAAGCATTACAAGCTGAGTCGCTTTTCTTCTGAACGGTTGATGCACTTCATTACTTTGCTGGATAAGGATGTTGAGATAATCATTCGCCCAAAGGCAAAAGGGCATGAGTCTGGTTTTCTGACTGTTCTGGTAGCGGCATAAAGAGGCATTTGCCCGTATGGAGTCCGTCGCGCAAGTTGGTTTTAGATTGAAACGGGCGTCTTCGGAGCCCCGTTTTTATTTACAGGCCATTCCCACCCCATTCGATAGGCTCGGGGTGAGGTGGCTACCAACCAAGTGGGAGCATGAAGGTGTTGTTCCCTTGGTGTAGAATCTTTGCCAAGTTTTACAAGCACAGGAGGCAGCACCATGAATACCGTTACATTGCCGCAGTCGCTACTCAAGCGAATTGATAAGCTTTCGGCAGAATTCCACACTACTCCGGCTGCGATTATTAAAAATGCATTGGTTGAACGCCTGGATTATGAAGAGTGGAAGCTCAAACAAATTGATGCTGGGCTTGCTGAGTTGAAAGCCGGTAAAGGCATTCCGCATGAGGAATTTTGGGCGAGTGTCGGAACGGTTAAAAATGCCAGAAAAAAAGCAGCTTGAGTGGTCGCCCCGGTCAAGACGAAACATCGAGTTCATTCGAGATTTCATTGCGCCAGAAAATCCCTCTGCCGCGCAATCGGTACTTGATGAGATACGAAATACGGCGAATGGCCTTCAAGAGTTTCCTGCCATCGGGCACTCTGGTAAGAGAAAAGGAACGCGCGAACTTGTTTTGCGTAAATATCCTTACACCATCATTAATCGCCTGACATCAAAGAAGGTCGGTATCGTTGCGGTGTTGCATCAATCGAGACAGTATCCGTAATCTGCATCATTCAAAAAGCCGATGCTTGGCTTGGGGGAAATCATCATGCTTAACCTAGACAGTTTCATCATCGAATTCGATAAAGGTCTGCGTACTTTGTTCGCCAAAGCGCCGACCGCGCGCCCGTACCCCGACGCCAACATCGACGATGCCGTGATGACGGACGCGGAGAAGAACCATGCCGCCGCGTTGATGCGCATCAACCACACCGGCGAGATCTGCGCGCAGGCGTTGTATCAGGGGCAGGCACTGACAGCGCGCGATCCAATCGTGCAAGAAAAACTGAATCATGCCGCTTGGGAGGAGACGGAGCATCTGGCGTGGACGTCTCACCGTGTACATGAACTGGGCGGACATTTGAGTATCCTCAATCCATTCTGGTACACCGGTTCACTGGCGATGGGCGCTTTGGCCGGAGCCTTGGGCGACAAGTGGAATCTGGGTTTCCTGGCCGAGACGGAGCGTCAGGTCGGTGCGCATCTGCAACATCATCTGGACACACTGCCGCCACAGGATTCCAAGAGCCGCGCGGTGGCGCAACAGATGTATACGGATGAAGTTGGACATTCCGATATGGCAGTGGCGCTGGGGGCGGCGGAATTGCCGTTGCCGGTGAAACTGGCGATGCGCGGCATGTCCAAGGTGATGACCAAGACGGTGTATTGGGTCTAGTAGATATTTACATTCTGCCCCGTCATTCCCGCGAAGGCGGGAATCCAGTGGGAGAATAAATAAAGCAGTTAGGTTTTGTCCTCGCTACGCGAGGTTAATTTTCATTGCTGGATTCCCGCCTGCGCGGGAATGACGGCGAGGACGTTAGCCCTCTACAATCTCAAAATCATGCGTGATGTCTGCCATCTTTCCCAGCATGATCGAAGCCGAACAATATTTCTCTGCAGATAGTTTGATTGCGCGTTCCACCACTTCCGGCTTGAGTTCTTTGCCGGTGACTACGAAGTGGAAGTGGATTTTGGTGAATACCTTGGGGTCTTCTTCGGCGCGTTCAGCTTGAATCTCCACTACACAATCCGTGACCATCTGGCGTGATTTTTTCAGGATGTGGATTACGTCGTAGGTGGTGCAGCCACCGGTGCCGATCAGCACCATCTCCATCGGGCGTGGTCCGAGGTTGCGTCCGCCGCCTGCGGGCGGGCCGTCCATCAATACCGCATGTCCGCTTTCGGTTTCTCCCAGAAACGAAACTTCCTCTACCCATTTGATGCGTGCTTTCATTTGGCTACTCCTTGTTTTCAATTTTGTCATTCCCGCCCTTCGACAGGTTCAGGATAAACTACCCTGCGGGTAGGCGGGAATGACAAGCGTTTAGGATTTTATCTGATACCACAGCATCCCGATCAATTCGTGCAGGTAGATGCGGCTGTCGCGCAAGGCATAAACATCCGGGATGAATGCCAATAGATCGGTTTGAAAACGTGTGGTGTAAGCCGTCGGTGCGGGGATGACTTGGAAACCGGCATTCTGAAAGACCTGCACTGCACGCGGCATGTGCCAGGCGTGCGTGACCAAATAAATACGCTGAATAGGCTCGGCCTTGAGCATCGCAAAACTCAACTGGGCATTCTGTTGTGTGTTGTTGGATTCACCTTCCACCCAACGTACCGGCACGTTGAATTCCTGCTCCAACACGTATTTCATTTGCTGCGCTTCGGAAAGGCTGTTGCCGAGCGGTTTGCCGCCGGTGACCAGAATCGGCTTGCCGGTCTCACGCTGCAATTTTGCCGCGAAGCGCAGCCGCACCAAAGTGCCTTCGTTGACCGTGTCGATGCCCCCGTATTCGGGTGCGTGGAAATACGTGTTGCCGCCAAGTACCACGATGGCGTCGGCCAGTGGTTTGCGTGTGTCGGTGACATATGGCTCGCCTTCCAGTCCGTGCAGAAGAGATTCGGAAAAATATGGGGTGGAAAGTAACCATAGCAACGCGAAGGAAAGGGTGAGCAAGACGCGGGCGATGAATGGACGTTTGTTCCATAACCACAATCCCAAACCGGCTATGATCAACAAACTAAGGGGGGGCAGCAAGATTGTGCTGATGAGTTTGGTGATGAACCAAGTCATGTCGATCTCAATAACAAAATAGTTGCGGATGATACGCCGGAACGAAGCGTGTTTTCCATTCCCGCTTGGCAGGTAGAATGCTTCCATGAATTCCTTTGTTAAAACAGAATTGGCAGCACGGCATCGGGCATCGGGCGTGAACTCGGTTTTTGCCGGTGTTGGCCTTTCATTTGCGGAATATGTGTTTCGAACACAAGCAATGCTGCGCAAGGTACATGCCGATAAAGCAGAACTTGAGAAAATCGTCGCCGGGAACGCTCCCTTCGAACTGTTTCCTTCCGTTGGTTTTCAAAAGGGGAAAGACAAACTGTACCGGCGCGGAGTTCTGCTGACACATGGCCTCAGCGATTCGCCTTATCACATGCGGCATCTGGCGAATTTCTTCCAACGCAGCGGTTTCCGGGTGATGGTGGTTTTGTTGCCGGGGCACGGTACGCAACCCGGCGATCTGCTTGAAATACGTTGGCAAGAATGGGCGAAGGTCGTGTCTTACGGTGCGGATTGTTTGGCCGCTGAAGTGGATGAGTTGTATCTGGCGGGATATTCGGCAGGGGGGGCATTGAGTGTGTTGCAAGCGTTTCAAGACGAGCGTGTGCGCGCCCTGTTCCTGTTCTCGCCCGCGTTTGAAATCACTTCGCGGGCGGCCTGGGCGAACCTGCACAAGCTTTATAGTTGGCTGACGCCCAGGTCTGCATGGTTAAGCGTGAATGCCGACCACGATCTTTACAAATACGAATCCTTTTGCAAGAACGCGGCTGCCCAAATGTACCGTTTGACGCGCACCTCGCCGCAGCAAACCCTGGCGATACCGGTATTCGCCGTCGCCAGTGCCGATGATGCCACCGTGCATTCGGCGGCGACGTTGCGCTTTATGCAGCGTGCGCGACATCCCGGCAGCAAATTGGTGTGGTATGCGACAGAGCGAGTTGTGCAAAACAATATCGAATGGGTGAACAGCGCACTGCCTGAAAAAAGGATTTTGAGCAGTTCGCACACCGCGATTGTGTTGCCGCCGGAAGACGCGCATTACGGTGTTTCGGGCGGTTACGCAAATTGCCTGCATTACTTGCCGCATGATCCGCAGAGTTATGCCGCCTGCATGGCACAAGCACATGAGGTTTGGCACGGCGAGGTACATGCACAGAATTTGAAACAGGGGCTGGTGCGGCGGCTGATGTACAACCCGCACTATGCGGCGATGGAAGATTCCTTGAGACACTTCATTGAAAGTCTGCCATGAAACGGACACTGATCTATGCCCATCGCGGCGCGAAACGCGAGGCGGCGGAGAATACCCGCACGGCATTCGACAAGGCGCTTGCCTATCCGATCGACGGCATCGAGACCGATATTCAATTGAGCCGCGACGAAGTCGCCGTGTTGTGGCACGACGATTTTCTGGCGAAACACGGACTCCCCGAAAAGCGTATCGACCACTTCGATTTTGCGCAATTGCGCACGATGAATTTTTCCGCGCATTTCGATGCGGCGACGCAAGAGAGTGTGATGAGCCTGCAGGAATTCGTCGAGACTTATCGCACGCGTTGCCGGTTGTTGCTGGAGATCAAACGTTATCCGGGCGAAACTGAGGCGCGACAGCACATCAAAGTCCGGCAAACCTTGGAGAGGGCCGGTGATGTTTTCGACGGAAATATTTTGGCCTCTTCGTTCGATCTGGACAGTTTGATTTACGCGCATCGGGTTGCCCCGCAATTTCCGCTGGTGCTCAATCTGGAGCCGGAACACCAGGCGGATTTCGCATGGAATGTTTTGGTCGAACAGCCCTTTTTGTACGGTTTGTGCGTGCATATTTCAACCTTGGATGAGGGCATGGTCGGCGTGGCGCGAGAGCAACAAAAGTTCATCGCGGTGTACACCTGCAACAGCGACGAACAGATAAATCGCGCGCTTGATTTGGGGGTGGATGTATTGATTAGCGACGTGCCGCAAAAGGCGTTGCGGATGAGGGAGTTATGAAACGCGATTTTGCAGCACTCAACGGCGAGTTCGACCTGTTAATCTGCGGCGGTGGTATCTATGGCGCATGGACGGCGTACGACGCGGCATTGCGCGGATTGAAAGTCGCGCTGGTGGAACAAGGTGATTGGGCAAGCGCGACATCGTCCGCGTCGAGCAAGTTGATCCACGGCGGACTGCGCTATCTGGAAACCTTCGATTTCAAACTGGTTCGCAAGGCGCTGAAGGAACGCAAAATGCTGCTGCAAGTTGCGCCGCATCGCGTGTGGCCGCTGCGTTTTGGCGTGCCGGTGTATGCCGACAGCCGCAACGGCACGATCAAACTCAAAGCCGGATTGACCTTATACGATGCACTGGCGGGTTTTCCCGGGGAGCAGATGCGGCACCGTCATTTGGATCACGCGCATTTCGCGGAGCACTTTCCTTTTTTGGCTGACGGATCACTCAAAGGCGGCTTCACGTATGGAGATGCGCAGACCGACGACGCGCGTTTGGTGTTGGAGCTGGTGGCGGGGGCAATGGCGCATGGCGCGGTGTGTGTGAACTATGCCAAGCTCATCTCATGGCGCGAAGATCGCGGCCATGTTTGCGGTACGACGGTGCGCGATGGCGTGAGCAACGACACAATTCAAGTTCGCGCCAGACAATACGTGAGCACTGCCGGGCAATGGCAGACATTAACTTCACCGGGTCGTGCCTGGTGCCGCATGAGCAAAGGCATCCACCTTGTGTTGCCTGCACTGAAAACGCATGAAGCAATCTTGCTCACGACAAAAGAAGATGGTCGGGTGTTCTTCATTATCCCGTGGTATGGACGTACGTTGCTGGGTACAACCGACACCGACTATCAGGGTGACATCGACAACGTGAGTGTTGAGTCGGGTGAGGTCGAGTATCTGCTGTCCGCAGCCAACCACTATCTCAAAATTGCCTGGACGACGCAGGATGTCATCGCCAGTTTTGCGGGGATTCGTGTGATGAAGCAGAGCGAGAATGCGTCGCTTTCGGATGTCAGCCGCGACTGGGAATTGAAGACTGCGGGTAACCGTCTGCATCACGCCATCGGTGGCAAGCTCACTTCGGCGCGCGAAGATGCAGCGGTCATCGTTGACGCAGTGTGCGCGCATCTCGGTGTGACCAATGCCTGTGCGACAAAAGGAAGAGCGTTCCCCTGGAAACCGGTGCAAAACTTCGTCGTATGGACGAAAGAGTTTAATGGACATGCGCAGCGACTCGGCGTCGATGCGGAATGCACGGGTTGGTTGTTGCGACGGTATGGCGCCCGCGCCGAATACGTCCTGGACATCGTGGAGCAAGAGCCGCATTTGGGCTCGCGTATCGTAAGCGACTTGCCGTTCATCTTTGCCGATTTGTTAGTGTCCGCGCGCGATGAAATGGTGTTGCATCTGTCCGACCTGTTGCGACGCAGAATGCCGTTGCTGATCTTGACTCGTATCAGCAGTGCGAAACTGGGAGAGATTGCGAAGTTGGTCGCGCCCGTGTTGAATTGGGACGAAAGCAGGATCGAGCACGAGGTGCAGGCTTGCATCCGATGAACGTCGCTGTGGCGCTTGATCTGGGTACGACGACGATCAAGGCGGGTTTGCTTTTGCAGAACGGAAATCTTGGTGGCATCGTCGCAAAGCCAGCCCCGGCGATAAGGACGGCTGGCGGTCGTTACGAGAGCGATGCATTGGAATACGCCGAACTTGCTGATCGGGCTCTGGCCGAATGTCTGGCCCAAACGGCAGAGCGACCGCCCTTGGGGATTTGCAGTCAGCGATCCTCTTTCCTCATCTGGGATCGTGCCAGCGGGTTGCCGGTCACACCGCTTATTTCCTGGCAGGATGACAGAGGTGCCGAAAGTTGCGTCGCGCTGCGGGATAGCGAAGTTCTCGTCCGTGAATTAAGCGGGCTGCCGCTGACGCCGTATTACCTTGCTCCCAAACTTCGTGTTTTATTGCGTGCCGATCAAAATCTTCGCGAACGCTTGCAGAAGAGTGAATGTCTGCTGGGCACGCTGGATACGTTTCTCATCTGGCGCTGGACAGGGGGCGTGCATCATGTGACCGATGTGTCGATGGCTTCACGCACTTTGCTTGTGGATATCCGCACACAGCGATGGTCGTCCGTGTTGTGCGATCTGTTCGATATTCCGTTGCAGATATTGCCCCGGATCGTTTCCTCAAATGCAATGGACATGCGCCTGGAAAATGGTCTGGTCCTGCAAGCCAGCGTGGGCGACCAGTCTGCTGCACTTCTTTCCGGCATTGCTTTTGGACAAGCGGAGGCGCTGGTCAATCTTGGCACGGGTGGATTCGTGATTTGCATTCCTCCAATTGATCGGAGTGTGCTCCCGGGGTATCTGCGGACACTGGTTATGCAAGATGGCAGCCGGCAGACCCTGTGTGCCTGTGAAGGCACGCTTAATTCCATCGCCTCGGCACTGGCGCTCTATCCGGCTGGTAAATGTCGGGCTGAAGAGTTGGCGAGCGACAATATTTATTGTCTGGCCGAACCGAGCGGTATCGGCGCCCCGTATTTTCGCCATGAAATTGGCATTACCTTTTCGGAACCGGTCGGGCACCTTCAACCGGACAGGATCGCGCTGCTGTTGCAGGAAGGGATTATTTTTCGGGTAGCGCGCATTCTGGAAGATTTTCAGCGCGTATTCGGCATCGAGCGTGTGTATCTTTCGGGCGGCTTATCCAACCTTCCCTGTCTGCAACAGGGGATCGCGCAATGTACGCCATTGACGGTTTTCCGTTTATTGCAGGCGGATGCAAGTTTGTCTGGTGTGGCCCAACTTGCGGCAGGTTCTGCCTGGGCTGACCGAAGAATTGCCGAAAAGATCGTGGGGCAGTCGTTGACTCCCGGCTTGGCTAACAAGTATGTCCGCTGGAAAGTCTGGCTGGACGGGGTGCTGAACACGAGTCCTGCGGGCTTGGCAAACAGATAACCCGGGATGTGCTGATTAGGGTTTGACAGGGATGGATGTCTCGCTTAGAATGCGCGCCCTTCGCAGTCTGTTAACCATTTTTTGTATTAGGAAATGCCATGAAAACATTTTCCGCCAAGTCGCACGAAGTCCAGCATGACTGGATCTTGGTAGATGCCGCTGATAAAGTGCTGGGTCGTTTGGCCAGTCAAATTGCAGCTCGTCTGCGCGGCAAGCATAAAGCGATCTACACCCCGCACGTTGATACCGGCGATTTCGTCGTGGTGGTCAACGCCGAGAAGCTGCGTGTGACCGGTAACAAGGCTCAGGCCAAGATGTATTACCGCCACACGACTTATCCGGGCGGCCTGTACGAAACCAATTTCACCAAGCTGCAACAACGTCATCCGCACCGCGTTTTGCAAAAAGCCGTGCGTGGCATGTTGCCAAAGGGTCCGTTGGGTTATGCCATGCTGACCAAGTTGAAGGTGTATGCCGGTGCCACGCATCCGCATAGCGCGCAGCAACCCAAACCCATCGAACTGTTGAAGGCTTAATCATGAGCGTGACTTATAACTACGGAACAGGACGTCGCAAAAGCGCGGTGGCTCGTGTGTTTATCAAACCGGGCAAGGGCGATATCGTCGTCAATGACAAGCCGATCGACGTGTTCTTTTCACGCGAAACCGGTCGCATGGTCGTACGTCAACCTTTGGAATTGACGGAGACTGTCGGCAAGTTCGACATCATGGTGAACGTATCGGGCGGTGGCGAGTCGGGCCAAGCCGGTGCGGTGCGCCACGGTATCACTCGCGCGTTGATCGACTATGATGCCAATCTCAAACCTGTATTGAGCAAAGCCGGTCTGGTAACGCGCGATGCACGCGAAGTCGAACGTAAAAAAGTCGGTTTGCGCAAGGCGCGCCGCAGGAAGCAATTCTCCAAGCGTTAATCCCTTGCGGATTTTTCGCTGGACGAAAAAGCCGCCTTCGGGCGGCTTTTTCAATTATCATTCGCAGCCGAATTTTTAGGGGTGGATCGTGCTTAAAGTCGGGATCGTGGGAGGAACAGGTTATACCGGAGTCGAGTTGTTGCGGCTGCTGGCCGCTCATCCGCAGGTCACGCTGCAGGTGATCACTTCGCGTGCCGATGCAGGCACATCCGTCAGCCAGATGTTCCCGAGTCTGCGCGGGCATGTGGATTTGGTTTTTACTCATCCTGATGAGGCGCATTTGGATCAGTGCGATGTGGTGTTTTTTGCCACGCCGAACGGAATTGCGATGCAACAAACGCGCGCCTTGTTGGATGCCGGGGTGCGGGTGATTGATCTGGCGGCAGATTTCCGTATCCAGGATATTGCCGTATGGCAAAAGTGGTATGGCATGACGCATGCCTGTCCCGATTTGGTTGCCGAGGCGGTGTATGGATTGCCGGAAGTGAATCGTGACCGGATCAAGTTGGCCAGATTGGTCGCCAACCCGGGATGTTACCCGACCGCAGTCCAGCTTGGATTCATTCCATTGCTGGAAGCGGGGTTGATCGAAGCAGGTGCGCTGATCGCCGACGCAAAATCTGGCGTGTCCGGGGCGGGGCGCAAGGCGGAGATACCAACTTTGTTCTCGGAAGCAGCGGATAATTTCAAAGCCTATGGAGTTGGCGGACATCGGCACTTGCCCGAGATATCACAGGGATTGACCGGAGTGTCGGGCAAGCCAGTCAGTCTGACATTTGTGCCGCATCTGACGCCGATGATCCGCGGCATCCATGCCACGTTGTATGGACGTTTGAACAAAGAAGCTGACTTGCAAGCGGTATTCGAGCAACGTTATGCGAACGAGGCATTCGTCGATGTGTTGCCTGCGGGAAGTATGCCCGAGACACGTTCTGTGCGCGGATCCAACATCTGCCGTATCGCAGTTCACCGTCCCCAGGGAGGTGATACGGTGGTGGTGTTGTCGGTGATCGATAATTTGGTCAAAGGGGCGGCGGGTCAAGCAGTGCAAAATATGAACATCATGTTTGGGTTTCCTGAAGTGGCCGGTATTGGCCTGATTCCATTATTGCCGTGACACTATGATTCGAAAGTTCAAACGCAGGTTTAGTAGTTCGGCGCCGCGCCTCGCGGTGCGACCACATGTGCCTTGGTATGTGCGTTGGGCGATCCTATTGCCTTTCCTACTTGTCATGATTCTGCTGGTCTGGTGGGCATATGGCGCAGGTATGGAATTGGCCGGCTTCCATCGCGGCGAAGCGCAACAGGAGATATCCGATCTGCAAGACCGGGTAGCGGCGCTGGAAGCAGAGAATGCCAAACAGGCGAATCAGCTTGCGGTGGAAGAGCGCCAAGTACAGATGCAACAAGCTTCCGCCGATGTCGTGCTGGAGCAAGTCAAGTCGTTACAAGACGAGAATGCGCAATTGAAGGAAGATTTGTCTTTCTTCCAGAATCTGCCGCTGACCGGTGGCAGTGATGTAGAGCTGTCCATCCATAGTCTGAAGGTGCAGGCGAGTAGCGTGCCGGGTGAATATCACTGCCGCATGTTGCTCGTGCAGGGAGTGCAGAGAAGGGGCCGAGAGTTCCAGGGAAGCCTGCAGATAGTGGTCTACGGCAATCGAGACGGTGAAAAAGTAGTGGTACAATTCCCCCAGAAAAACACCTCTGAGGATGCGGAACATCGGTTGAGTTTCAAGTATTACCAGAGGGTTGATCGGATTTTCAAGATGCCAGGGGATGTGCGAATTGAGAATGTAGAAATCAGAGTGTTGGAAAAAGGTATGCAGGAACCGAAGGTTAAACAGTCGGTCTTGCTTTCATAAAGGGGACGAAAGAAATGTTTGGAAAACAAAATAAACCACAAAATCGTATCGACTCATTGATCGGTATCGGAACTAAAATTGTTGGCGAAGTCACTTTCACCGGTGGTTTGCGCATAGACGGGGAGATCAAAGGCAATGTGGTTGCGGATCCGACCAAAGAAAGCACACTGGTTATCAGCGAACATGCGCGGGTGGATGGTGAAATCCGTGCGACGCACCTGGTGGTTAATGGCGTGGTGACTGGACCTATCCATGCTTCTGAATATCTGGAACTGCAAGGCAAAGCCAAAGTCACAGGTGATGTAAGGTACAAGACTTTGGAGATCCAATTGGGCGCAGTGATGCAGGGTCTTTTGGTGCATGTGGGCGAGGCTTCAGAAAAGGTGGTGTCGTTCAAATTGAGCGGTACCGAATCGAAATAACAGAGCAAGGAGCAGATCATGAATGCAGTGTCTGAAATACAAGATCCACTATTGTTTACCGATAATGCGGCCAACAAGGTGAAGCAACTGATCGAAGAAGAGGGCAATGCGGATTTGAAGCTCCGGGTCTTTGTTAGTGGCGGTGGATGTTCGGGTTTCCAATATGGATTCACATTCGATGAGGTGGTCAACGAAGACGATACCGTGATGAATAAGAACGGCGTGCAACTGTTGATCGACCCGATGAGCTTTCAATATCTTACCGGCGCCGAGATCGATTACACGGAAGGATTGGAAGGTTCCCAGTTTGTCATCAAGAACCCGAATGCCACTACGACATGCGGTTGCGGTTCGTCATTCTCGGTTTGACCTTGCGATAACTTCGTATTCGGGATGTATGTTTGAACGGGGCGCGTAGCGCCCCGTTTGTTTTTACGCGGGATAAATTGCGCCCAACACGCAAGGATGTCTGGCTCCGGTAACGAGGGGTAGATTCGCGGGCCGCAGCTGAAAGCTCTGTTGAGCCAGCCAGGCAAAAGCGATCGCCTCCATCCAGTCGGCAGGAATTCCCAAGGCTTCGGTATTGCGGATAAGGCACTTCGGTAGAGCGCGCTTCAGCCGTGAGACAAGCGCCCCATTGTTGGCTCCTCCCCCGCATAGATATAACTCCTCCGCTCCGGAGCAAAAATGCTGAATGGCAAGCGCGATACTGTCAGCACTCAAAGCGAGCAGCGTGGCCTGAACATCTGCCGGATGTTCGCTTCCGTTCAATTGTTTTTCCAGCCAAGCCAGATGGAAAAGATCACGTCCCGTGCTCTTGGGGGGGGTGGCAGAAAAAAAGGGATTAGCCAATAGTTTATGCAGTAGCTCGGGGATTGGATTTCCTGCCTCCGCCCACTCTCCATTCTCGTCATACGATTTCCCTTGATGTTTGGAAATCCACGCATCCATCAGCAGGTTGCCCGGACCGCAATCGAATCCCGTGGTTTCAAGCCCGGGTTTCAAGTTGGTGAGATTGGCTATGCCGCCAATATTGAGGATGACCCGATGGGCGGTCGGATGGCGAAGCACAAAGTTGTGAAAAGCGGGAACCAAAGGTGCGCCCTGTCCGCCTGCCGCAATATCGCGCGAACGAAAATCGCTCACGACGTGGATGCCTGTAAGTTCTGCCAACAAAGCAGCGTTATTCAATTGCACGCTGTAACCGTGTTCCGGGCGATGCCGGAGGGTCTGTCCGTGACAGCCTATGGCTTGAACCTGAACGGCGTCAACACCGGCTTTGTCCAACAAGGCGTGGGTGGCTTGGGCGTATTCGCGGGCCAGTAAATTGGCGATGAGCTGTGATCGATGGATCTCGTCATGCGACGGAACGTGCAATGCCAGTAACTCATCAATTATCTGTTGCGGATAAGGCTGGTAATAACTGGAAACAAGGACGGTTTCGGACTGGGAAAGACGCACCAGTGCGGCATCTACCCCGTCCAGACTGGTGCCGGACATGATGCCGATATAGAGTTCAGAAGCGGGCTTCAATTGGGATTTCAATCAAGCTTTGCGATGCGGGTGTTGCGCAACAAAGATAAACGGGTATGCAGGTCGCGGGACGATTCAACGAATACGGCTTTTTGCAAGTTGTTGATCGGCTTACCATCGGGCAAAGCTACTTTCAACGGGTCGCGCTGAACACCGCCCACTTTGAATTCATAATGCAGATGCGGACCGCTGGCCAATCCGGTCTTGCCAACATATCCGATGATCTCGCCTTGTCCGACACGTTGGCCACGATGAATGCCACTCGCAAAACGTGACAGATGTCCGTACACCGTTTGGTAGCTACCCTGATGATTCAGTACCACCATGTTCCCATAACCGCCCTGCTTGCCGACAAAGGACACCACGCCGTCCGAGGTCGCTTTGACTTTGGTGCCAATGGGTGAAGCGTAGTCGACGCCTTTGTGGGCGCGCCATTTGTTCAGCACCGGATGGAACCGGGAATGGCTGAAGCCTGAGCTGACCCGCGAAAATTCAATCGGTGAACGCAGGAAAGCTTTGCGCATGCTCTTGCCATCGGGTGAGAAATAATCACCGGAGAAATCACTGGTCTGGAAATAGACTGCACGATGGGTACGACCTTGATTGATGAATTCTGCCGCAAGAATCCGGCCGGTACGCGCAGCCTCGCCATTTAGGTAGGTCATCTCATAAATCACGCTGAATTTGTCACCTTTGCGCAGATCACGGTGAAAGTCGATATCACCGCCGAATATCTCGGCCAGTTGATTGGCGGCCGGATCCGGCAAACCGGCTTCGTCGGTGGCAGCAAACAGGCTGCTTTTGATTTCACCGGTTCGTACAAAAGACCTTTGTTCAATTTGTGCCGGCAGGACTTCTGTTTGAAAGCCTTCCCCGATTCGGGAGATGATGATTTGTTCGCCCTCGTTGCCGGGATAGCGCAACGCAAGCAAGCTCCCATCTGCCGCAGTTTCTGCTTGTACATCTTTACCCAGGCCCAGTTGGCGGAACGAAGAAGCGGCTTTGTCGCGCCGCAGAAACTCCCCGGCCTCGGCATCATCCACGTTCAGCCTTCGCAGCAGTTCGGACACAGTATCGCCGCGCTGAACGTGTTCGTTACGCCAAAAGGTGGCGGTGGTTGGTAAAGGTTGGACGGCAGATGGCAGGATGATCTCTTCAACGACAATCTGCTGTGTCTCGGACAAGATGTCGTTTTGCGGCATGATACCAAAGGCGGTTACCACCCCCAACAGCGGCAAGGCGGAAAGGGTGACGAACCAACGCAACTTTAACTTGTGTGCATGAAAAACAGAGTTTTGCGGTAACATTCGCGCCTCCCCAGGTTGTGATGCTTTTGAAGAACTGTCTGGCATCTTATCGGCACACATAGCGGTTCACTTAATCGGGGATGGACTTTAACAGAAAGCAAAATCCCGACAAAATCCGTTCGGTCGGCTGGCAGTTGCCGACAAGCGGCTCACATCAAATAAGTCATATGGATCAACAGGAATCTTTGGACATCATCAAGCGCGGCGCACACGAGCTGTTGATTGAGTCCGAATTAAAACAAAAACTTGCGCTGGGCCGCCCCCTGCGCATCAAAGCCGGATTCGATCCGACAGCGCCCGACCTTCATCTTGGACATACGGTACTGCTGAACAAGATGCGCCAATTGCAGGACTTGGGACATCACGCCCTGTTCCTTATTGGTGATTTCACCGGAATGATCGGCGACCCGACTGGCAAGAATACAACACGGCCTCCGTTGTCACGCGAGCAGGTGCTCGCTAATGCGCAGAGTTATAAAGAGCAAGTGTTTAAAGTGCTCGATCCGAACAAGACCGAAGTCGTGTTCAATTCCACCTGGATGGACAAATTCAGCGCGGTCGACTTGATACGCTTGGCTGCAACCCACACCGTGGCACAGATGCTGGAGCGTGACGATTTCTCCAATCGCTACAAAGGCAAGCAACCCATCGCCATTCACGAATTCATCTATCCACTGGTGCAGGGTTACGATTCGGTCGCGCTCAAGGCAGACATCGAACTGGGCGGCACCGACCAGAAATTCAACCTGTTGATGGGGCGGGAATTGCAAAAACACTTCGGTCAAGCACCGCAGTGTGTGCTCACCATGCCGTTGCTTGAAGGCTTGGACGGCGTCAACAAGATGTCCAAATCATTGGGAAACTACATCGGCGTCACCGACACTCCGACCGATATGTTCGGCAAATTGATGTCGGTTTCCGACGACTTGATGTGGCGCTATCTGGAATTGTTGTCATTCCGCAGCCTGGCGCAGATCGCCAATTGGCGTGAAGAAGTGGCCTTTGGGCGCAATCCCCGTGACATCAAAGTGCTGCTGGCACAAGAGATCGTTGCACGCTTCCATACCCAAAAAGCCGCTGAGGATGCACTGTCAGAATTCGAGGCGCGCTTTCAGAAAGGGGTGTTGCCGGACGACATGCCGCAGATCAGTATCACCAGCACGGATGGCCACATCGGCATTGCGCACTTGCTCAAACAAGCCGGGCTGGTCGCCAGCACTTCGGAAGCGCTGCGGATGATTGAGGCCGGGGCGGTCAAACTCGATGGAGAGAAAGTCAGCGACAAAGGATTGTTGGTCAAGTCCGGCACCGTTGTTGTGGCGCAGGTCGGCAAGCGCAAATTTGGCCGCGTAAATGTGCTGTAAATAACGGTTGTTAAATAAACCGTAGTTTTGTAGAATCGCGCCCTCGATTTTTTGGTAGAAGGTAGTTTTTGATGACAACCGTACGTGTAAAAGAGAATGAGCCGTTCGAAGTGGCGATGCGCCGCTTCAAGCGTTCTGTAGAAAAGACCGGTCTGCTGACCGAATTGCGCGCGCGCGAGTTTTACGAAAAGCCAACTGCGGAACGTAAGCGCAAGCTGGCCGCCGCCGTAAAGCGCCACTACAAGCGCCTGCGTAGCCAGACCCTCCCGCCAAAGCTGTATTAATCCATTCATCGGCAACGCCGTTACCTAATCAGGATGCGGCGTTTGTTATTGCAATGAGTCTGAAACAGCAAATCACCGAAGACATGAAAAGCGCGATGCGTGCCAAGGAAACGGCGCGCCTTGGGGCTATTCGTCTGCTGCTTGCCGCCATGAAGCAACGCGAAGTGGACGAACGCATCGAGCTGACCGATGCCGATGTGGTGGGCATCATTGAAAAGATGCTGAAGCAACGTCGTGACTCGATCAGCCAGTACAAGGCAGCCAATCGTCAAGATTTGGTCGATGTCGAAGAGTTCGAGGTTTCGATTTTGCAGACTTACATGCCGCAACAATCGAGCGAGGCCGAGATCGTCGCAGCCATCACCGAGGCAATCTCCGCGACAGGTGCAAGCGGTCCGCAAGACATGGGCAAAGTGATGGGTTTGGTCAAAGCCAAGTTGGCGGGGCGTGCTGATATGGGTAAAGTCTCCGGTTTGATCAAGGCGCAACTGTCCAAGTAAAAATCTCCCGCGAGGGCAGGTCGCTGCTTTGCGGGTGCTCGAAATCCGCAGCGCCAGACCTAAAATATTCCGCCTTCCGCGTGCTCTGAACCTTGTACTTTAGCCGCGCGTTTCGGATGTCCAGGGGCACGATAGAATTCGGGTTTTTTACTAGCGCGAGGGCGGAGTGATTCCAAAAAGTTTCATTCAAGACCTGCTTAATCGACTCGACATCGTGGATGTCATTGAGCGCTATCTGCCCCTAAAAAAAGCCGGTGCGAACTACGTCGCCTGTTGCCCCTTCCACAACGAAAAATCGCCTTCTTTTACCGTCAGCCAATCCAAGCAGTTCTATCACTGCTTTGGTTGCGGTGTGCATGGCACGGCCATCGGCTTCGTCATGGAGCACACCGGAATGGGTTTTGTGGAAGCAGTGGAAGACCTAGCCAAAAGCATCGGTCTTAGCGTGCCGCAGGAAACTTCCAGTGTGCTGCAGCAGAAAGTTGCACCCGATCTGTATGACCTGATGCAAACCGCGACCCGCTATTACCGCGAACAATTGAAGAAAAATTCGCGCGCCATCGACTACCTTAAAGCACGCGGCTTGAGCGGCGAAGTCGCCGCGCGTTTCGGCATCGGTTATTCCCCTGATGATTGGCAGAATCTAAAATCGGCCGTGCCCAACTATCAGGATTCAAGCCTAGTCGAGACCGGATTGGTGATTGAAGGTGAAGGCGGCAAACGTTACGACCGTTTTCGCGACCGCGTCATGTTTCCCATCGTCAATGTGCGCGGACAGGTCATCGGCTTTGGTGGTCGCGTGCTGGACAAAGGTGAACCTAAATATTTGAACTCGCCGGAAACCACGCTGTTCGAAAAAGGCCACGAACTTTACGGGCTGTACCAAGCGCAAAAATCCATCCGTGCACAACAGCGTGTCATCGTCGTCGAAGGCTATATGGATGTGGTGGCCTTGGCACAACACGGCGTGGAATATGCCGTGGCTACATTGGGCACGGCGACCACACCGTTTCATGTGCAGAAACTATTGCGCCTGTGCGATCAGGTTGTGTTCTGTTTCGACGGCGACAAGCCCGGGCAAAAGGCAGCTTGGCGCGCACTGGAAAATGCCCTGCCGCAACTTCAGGATGGCAAGCGCATTGGCTTTCTCTTTCTACCGGAAGAACACGACCCGGATACCTATATCCGCGAATTTGGCACCGATGCGTTCGAGCACGAACTGGAAAATTCCCTTGCACTCTCCGGCTACCTGTTGCGTGAACTGGTCGCACAAGTCGATCTGCATACACAAGAGGGACGCAGCGCCTTGCTGAAGAACGCGCAACCGTTACTCACCGCAGTCACCGCACCGACTACGGCATTGTTGTTGCGCAAGGAAGTGGCCGCATTGGCGGGCGTGACGCAGGCCGAACTGGAAGCGTTGTGGTCCATCAAGCCGGTCGCGGCCCCTCTGAGACCGGCGCCGCAGAAAGCCAAGCGTGCACCACCCTCCGGATTGCGTACTTTGTTGCGATGTCTGGTCATGCGTCCGGAATTGGCTCGTCAGTTGCCCAACGCTTGGCAGGGTGAGGGGAGTGAGAGCGCGGCCATCACCGCGTTGGCCGATTGGCTGAGTGAGTCGGCGGATGAAACCAGTGCCGCTGCAATGATTCAACATTTCAAGGGAACTGTTCACGAAGTTGCTCTGGCTTCCGCGCAGGCCGATGTGATGCAGTGGGGAGACGACTTTGATGTGGCAGCCGAATTTTCCGGTTCGCTGCTTAAACTCAGCAAAGATGCAGATCAACGGGAAATTGAAACCTTGCACGCCAAAATGCAAGGCAAAGGGACCAGTGCTCTGGATGAGCAAGAGCGGGCACGCTACTTGCTGTTGCTTCAGCGCAGTCAAACATCGCTAACCCTCGGATAAATTATAGAAATCGAGTATAATCCGCGACCTTTTTAAGGACGTAATCGTAACCGGCGTCCTTTGTGTTCGAGCACGAAACAACTTTTGGAATCCTCAAAATGGCGACTCCGCAACAAAAGAAACCCCCCAGCCCTGCCAAGCCGGCAGTAGCCAGTGTCAAACAAACTGCCAAGGAAAAAGCCATTGCCGCTGCCGCAACGGTCGATCCCGCGCAGGATTTGGAAGCGCAACGCTCGCGCCTGAAATCGCTGATTCTGCTGGGCAGGGAGCGCGGCTATCTGACGTATGCGGAGATCAACGACCACCTGCCGGAAAAGATCGAGGTCGAGCAGGTCGAAGAAGTGGTCAGCATGATCAATACCATGGGCATCACCGTATGTGATGTGGCGCCCGAGACGGATTCGCTGGGTCTGACCGAGACCGCTCCTGCCGTGGCTGACGAGGATGCTGCCGAAGAAGCCGAAGCCGCGATCTCCACGGTCGACTCTGAATTCGGACGCACCACCGACCCGGTGCGCATGTATATGCGCGAGATGGGTGTGGTGAATCTGCTCACCCGTCAGGATGAGATCGAGATTGCCAAACGTATTGAAGACGGCTTGAAACACATGATCATGGCGATCTCCGCCTGCCCCGCGACCATTGCCGAGATCCTGCTGTTGGCCGAGAAGGTCGCCAACGACCAATTGAAAATCGATGAAGTCATCGACGGCTTTGTAGATAGCGAAGACGAAGCGGATATCGGTGCGGACGATGAAGAAGACGGCGACGATGCAGAACCGGAAGTAGCCGAGGACGAAGAGGAAGATGAAGAGGCTACAGCGGCGGCGGCGGCAGCCAACCTGGCACAGCTGAAGGCGGACGCGCTGGAGCGTTTCGCTTCGATCAGCGATCATTTCACCAAACTGGGCAAGGCCTACGAAAAACACGGATACCGCAGCAAGCAATACGACAAATTGCAAAAAAGCATCTCCGACGAGTTGATGCAGTTCCGATTCTCCGCCAAGCAAGTTGATTCGCTGTGCGACACCATGCGCGGTCTGGTGGAAGAAGTACGCTCATGCGAGCGCACCATCCAAGATTTGTGCGTCACCAAGGCACACATGCCGCGACCGCACTTCATCAAAGTGTTCCCGGTTAACGAGAGCAATCTGGATTGGGTCAAACACGAGATCGCTTCCAAGAAGGCCTACTCCGATTCTTTGTTGCGCCACCAACCGGCAATCGTCGATCAACAGAAGAAGATGATCGCGCTGCAACAACGCGTCGGCATCCCTATCCTTGATCTGAAAGAGATCAACAAACAGATGACCAACGGCGAAGCCAAAGCACGCCGCGCCAAACGCGACATGATCGAGGCCAACCTGCGACTGGTGATCTCCATCGCCAAGAAATATACCAACCGTGGCTTGCAATTCCTCGACCTGATCCAGGAGGGCAACATCGGACTGATGAAGGCCGTGGACAAATTCGAATACCGTCGCGGCTATAAATTTTCCACCTATGCCACTTGGTGGATCCGCCAAGCGATCACCCGCTCCATCGCCGATCAGGCGCGCACCATCCGCATCCCGGTGCACATGATCGAAACCATCAACAAGATGAACCGTATCTCGCGCCAGATTTTGCAGGAGACCGGACAGGAAGCCGACGCGGCAACACTGGCCGTCAAGATGGAAATGCCGGAAGACAAGATCCGCAAGATCCTCAAGATCGCGAAAGAGCCCATCTCTATGGAAACACCCGTGGGCGATGACGATGACTCGCACTTGGGCGACTTCATTGAGGACGGCAACTCGCTCGCGCCAATCGAGGCGGCCGTGTACGACAGCTTGCGCAACGTCACCAAAGACATACTGGATTCACTCACCGCGCGCGAAGCAAAAGTATTGCGTATGCGTTTCGGCATCGAAATGAACACCGACCACACACTGGAAGAAGTCGGAAAACAGTTCGATGTTACCCGCGAACGTATCCGCCAGATCGAAGCCAAGGCACTGCGCAAACTGCGTCATCCTTCGCGTTCGGAAAAACTTAAGAGTTTCCTGGACGGCGAAAATTAAGTTCACGGGCCCTTAGCTCAGTTGGTTAGAGCAGAGGACTCATAATCCTTTGGTCCGCGGTTCAAGTCCGCGAGGGCCCACCAAATAGAATAAGGCTTGCAGCGATGCAGGCCTTTTTCTTTACCTGTTAACTTTGTGTAATGTAGGCACAGTGTAGGATTTTCCCGAATGTCACCCAATAAAAAACCGCCTGACTATCTCTAGGCCGGCGGTCACTATTTCGCACTACTTAATTGAATATCTTTCGGTATTTTATTGCCGCACCCTACCCGAAACCGCCCCGTTACCCTTGCTATAACCTTGCTCTATTTCACTCTACTTTAGAAGTCAGGGTATTGAAAATGCGATTGTTTCTACTGGGCTGAAAATGAGTAATTGATTGTTTCTGCAATTATTTTTGCGGCATGGTTAGGGGTTTGTAATCGCTCTTAATTCTCTGATTATTCAATTGATGATGTAGCTAACTTATCCCTTGCGGTTTCATTGCGATACATTTTGGCAGTTCCCGCATCACGTCCCTGTAATCCCTTGCCATGAATGCCACGCCACCAGCCCGGCGGATGCGCTCCAGGAATAGCGTTTGTTCAGGTCGTAACCTTCCCTTTTCTGCTTTCACTTCCACGCCCAACAGTCGGCCATCTTTTAATTGTCCCAACACATCAGGGCATCCCTTCCACCCGAAGCGCACAAACCTGTTGCCTATCTTGGCGGCTCCCGAGTTCATCCGTTCCACCCACGCAACAGCAGGATGCGCATTTAGTGCCAACAATACTTCACGCAATGCACCGGCTTCGGGTTTGGTGTTCTTTCGTTCCAAGGGAAGGGCATCACCTAGCAAGTCATTCATGGTGTGCCACCTTCAAAGCCAATAGGCACGGATTCCCCCCGCTTCCCGCTTCGCCCGTTTCGCTATATTTCGGTTCAAACGGGAAATGCCCTTACCCGCTTCCCGCTTCCCCCTTCTCCCTATAGGAAGGGGGGCGGAACGGGTGTGCTGAAAAGGGTGTGTTATTTGTCCCATAACCAATCCCCTTTCATGGCCAGATAGCCACTCGTTACCAGCCCAGTGATTGCTACCTTGGCGCGTGTTGTTTTGTGTTTAGGGTCGGCGGGCATCCGTTCGGCTACCAGTGACACGGCATCGCTGTATTGAATGCACGGCCTTCCTAGTGGTGCGCCTTCCTTGCCAGTGTGCGATGACTTGCGCAGGGCTTCGCCGATTGCTTCGTTTGCAATCTTTTGGTTACTGCGCAGGGTCGGTCTTTTGGCTTGCTTGATTGCTTCGGCTGAATCATCAGGGACTATCACGCATGAAGTTATTTCGTCCCCTTCGTCATCGGTTCCCACTGGCACAATATCCAGCTTGAACGGGTGCGCATCGCCGGTCACGTCATCCTTGGACTTGGCCACACTCCACGCCTTGCGGGTATCGGTCGCAGTCACTTCAATCGCACCATCAAGGGCGGCATATAAACTCGAATGCCCGCGCAGTCCTTTCGTTGTGTCTTTTCCAGTGTGATGCACCAAACAAACAAGGCCACCCGTTAGGCTTTGCAATGCCTTGGCGGCGGCGATAAGTTTTCCCATATCCACGCTTGAGTTTTCATCAGCACCCGGTGCGGCTCTGTTCAGTGTGTCAATAATCACCATACCACCCACACCACCACCGGCAATGATTGCCTTGGCCAGTTCGCCCACGTCATCGGATAACAGGTCAAACGGTTGTGTGATGAAGCGCAGGGCATCCGGCACGGGCACATCGTTGTGAAGGCTCCACGCTTTGACACGCTTCCCTATTCCCGCTTCACCTTCCAAACAAACGTAAGTCACCGGGGCTTGAGTAACACGGCGGCCAAACCATTCAGCACCACCAGCAACAGCGCACCCCATATCCAGAATTAGAAAACTTTTCCCGGTTCCACTTGCGCCATACAGTGCGGCCAATCCTTCCACTGGAACCACACCACGAACCATCCAGCGCATCGGTTTTGCGTTGCAAAGGTCAGCACCAGATAGCACCTTAAAACGCATCAGCGGGGCTTGTGGGCGTTGCAACAGGTCAGACAATGCACCCGTGCCAAACTCAAACGCATAATCGTTTGCGTCATAGTTGCTAGGCTTATCGGTGGGCATCGCAATCCACTGGCCAGATACATCACCGGCAATCTTGTCGGCCTTGGCTTCCTGTCCTTTGTCTGGAACGATTACCAAACGCAGGGCGGGGAATTTGTCACGCAATGCCTTGGCCACTGTCGCCATGCGCCCACTTCCAAACGTCACCACGGCAGCCTTGCCCGTTGCTTTATTGATTGCCCACGCTTGGCCGATACCTTCCGCGATATATGCGCAGTCAGTCACATCGCCCACGGTATAAAAGCCATCACCAAAAGACGCACCCGGCAGGTTCTTTTTCTGTCCCACTAGCGGAATGATTTGCAGGGTGCTCAATGTCACGCCATCGGGCGCATAACAGGGAACCACCAAACCACCGGCGGCATTTATTCGGTCATCACCCGCACCAATAAAAAGCGGTTCAGCACTAGCCGGATAAACTCGCAACCCTTCCGGCGTTCCCTGCTTTTTGTGTATGTAGGCTTCGGCAGGTGTCGCAGGTATGCAGCGTTCCCATACTTGAACAGCGTTTACACTCGCGGCTTGTTTAACGGGCTTTGAGGGGCTTAGCGAAGGCTTGGATAAAGTGGCACTAGGGCGGTTCTCGTTTAACGCCTTGGCGGTCTTTTTGGCGGGGTCATTCCAACCTTGTGCGAATGCAGTTCCGTAAAGTGTCGCAGGTGTCACGCCACCGGCATCACCAAACGATTTCCAAACTGTGCGGCATTCATTCTCACCGGAATAATTACCAGCGGATGCGCTCCAAGTGTTGAAGTCGTCAAACTCTAGTCCGGCACTCTTTGCGGCCATCCCCAAACGCACCCACTCATCACGGGCGCACCCTGCATCAATGTGATTTAACGCATCACGGGCGCGGTCAATTTCATTTTGCATGGTCGCCCCCAAACAATTTGTGCAACACGTTCGGCGGCATGAAATAACGGCTAATTGCACGGTGGGCGCATTCGGGTGTTGGTGCGGAAAGTTCCACGCTCTCCACTGGCCAGCCCAATTCTTTCAATTGGAAAATCACGGCAGATAATCGCCAGCTTCCCGTTATCTGCTCAAACTCGGGATGCGTGAAAGATTTGGCCTGTAGCATCATGCGAAGGCATCGCGCAGGAAGTGTGTTCGGGCTTGGGTATATCGGGTTAAAATCCGGCTCAGGCAAGAATGACAATTGCTTAAACCCGGGTGTGCTTTGGCGGCTGTCCGGGTTTTTCATTTTGCGCACTCTCCATTGAGCAGGGCACGGATTGCAGCAACAGGCCACGCAAGGCGGCCAGATATACGCACGGGTCGCAGCGCACCATTCTCAAGGCAAGCCCACGCACGAAGCGTTTGCGGCTGTCTGTTCAGGTAATAAGCGGCGGCATCAGTTGGAACGGTGGGGCGCGTTTCTTGTTCCAGTGGGGGGAATGTCGGCAGGTTATGCGCGGCGGATGAAGCGGGTATTGATTGAACGGTTACTGTATTCATTTTGGAACCCCTATCAGCGTTGAAGAGGGTTCCTATTTTGATAACGCAAAAGCTGATACTGCGGGGGGGCATAAAGCCCTTTATGGTGTCCTTTATTCGGTGTCTGGTTCGTCAAAATCTATTTGTATAGTGTCGGCCAAACGTTGTATTGCTTCGCTCTTGTAGCGTTCCCATAAGCGGTGAAATTCCTTTTCAGAATATCCAGAAAGTTCGCTAATTGCCTTCCATGATTTAGGCTTTTTCTCCCATCGCATTGCAAGCGCATTGCATACAAGCTGAATATGTTTTTCCCTGTCGCCCCTGTCATATTTTCCACGCCCTAGCTTCAACCCGAATGCGTGGTCAAGTGATGCGGCCTCGCCGTTGAGATATTTATTGATTGAATCAGACACGAACAGCAAGGACTTTGATGCGTGGGGAACCTTGGCAAGATAGGCGGCGGCAATCTTTAGATGCTCTTTTGCTTCGTCAGCGTTGGACATGATGCGCACCCTTCAAAATGCGCCTTCAATTAGGAACCCCGTCAGGCCGGTGAAGGTGTCCGGCTTTTCGTCCGCTAAAACTAGGCGGGGTTTAACTCTCTATGCTACTAACTGCAATCCTGCTTTCACTGGCACAAACTGTATGCCCGCTTCGTTCAATATCCATGCTTCTATTTTGACGTGCCACATACGCAACAGGTCAAGCGGGCGGCGGATATAGTGTTTCTCTCTCACGCCTTGGGGCTTGTGGCCTTGTATCTGCGCACCAATACCGGCAGGCACTTCTATCCACTCGCACAATGAAGCAAACGAACGGCGCAACCCGTGCAAGGTCACATCTAGGCCAGCAACAGCGCAGGCCGTATCGTGGGCAATGCGCGGCTCTACCAAGTGGCCGGATGCGCTTGTCGTACTTGAAAATATCCACTCGTTACGGCGGGGCAGGGCGTTGAATAATTGCGCCACAAAAGGGGTTAAGGGAATAACTCGCAACCCTTCCACCTTGTCGTGAATCGTAATATTGTTCCACTGAAAATCCACATCTTGCCAGCGCAGGGTTATCAATTCATTCGGCCTTGGTCCCACAAGTAACATTGCTTGCAAATAAGCGGCTATGCAGGGGTTCCCGATTTGCTTAACAGCGGCGAACCATGCGGATAATTGCTCACGCTGTAACGCATCATTTTTCGGCTTGGCTTTGCTTATGTGCTTTTTCACTTCCTTGGCTTGGGCGGCGTTGCTAGTGATGATTGTTTTATAGGTAGGATGCGCAGCGCACCAATTCAGGAAAGTGGAAAATAGGGTGCGGGCGTTGCGGGTTCGGGCGGGGCGTTTAACACTTTCCACCTTCGCCCACTCTGTCAGTAGTTCGGGTGTTATGTCCACAAGGCGCACCGTTGCTAGTGAAGCAAGCGCACCGGGTTCGGTTAGTTTCTTTCCGCGCTTGCACTTATCGCCACCGGCTTGCATTGCTTTTTCATGGTCCAGTAGGTGAAGCGCACCCCATGCGGATTTTGTTGCCTTCACATATTCGCCCCATGCCTTGCCCACCGTCACCGTTTCGCGGGCATCCTGCATCACAAGCGCAGCGGCTTCGGCTTCCTTGGCGGCGATTGCATCGGCTATCACTTGGCGCGGGTCAGTGCCTTTGTCGGTCTCTACCTTGAGGCGTGATGCTTCGGCTTGCGCTTTTCCGATAGGCCAGTTGCGCGGGTCGCCTATTGTCATGCGAATGGTTTTGCCGTTAAGGCGTGTTTCAAATATGAAGGCTTTGGAACCGGCAGCGGTCACGCGCAAACCTAATCCGGGCGTTTTCCCGTCCCAATAAATGCTTTGCTTTTTGCCAGTTTTGCACTTGAACCCTGTAACCCGGTCAGTCGTGAAGTTTTCCTGTTTCATATCGCCCGCCTTTACGTGTAGGCACTGTGTAGGCAAATTATAGCAATATCGCGGAATACTTATCAACACAAATAATTTAATTATTATCGGTGGTTACTGGGTTTATGCGTGTTTTGGCTAGTTTATAGAATGGCAATCAACACGGAAAAATAGGCTTAATAGGGTACTCATAATCCTTTGGTCCGCGGTTCAAGTCCGCGAGGGCCCACCAAAAAACAAAAGCCTCGC